>Ga0207756_100022_pt1 | contig 311060 bp, 299 predicted proteins | sample A23M1SouthBayCA_FD_187748 | JGI IMG/M metagenome (GOLD analysis project Ga0207756, IMG submission 187748) | Aerobic enrichment media microbial communities from Eden Landing Ponds, California, USA - A23 M1 (3) (SPAdes) | ecosystem: Environmental > Aquatic > Marine > Unclassified | place... | reverse complement strand
GTACAACAGAAAACGGCTGCACTCGGCACTTGACTATCAAAGCCCGGTGCAGGCCGAACAACACTTAAATCGTAAACAAGCTGCATGAGTCTCTTAACTGACTGTCCATTTTTTTGTAGCAATTCCAATAGGGACTTCGGTTGTGTTCGTAACAGGAAAGTGTAGCCTCAAACTGGAAAGGCTTACCGTTCTTACCCGAAGCTTTAAGTCCGCCCGGTATCCAAAGATAGCGTTTACCAAGCGGACGCTTGTGGAGCCCCTGCAGCAGGTTTTTAAGCTTCAGGGCAGAATCCAGGACCAAATAACGCTCAAAAGATTGACCCAGCATCTTTTGATCATCCCCGTCTTCGAAAAGATCCAGCGCCGCCCGGTTGGCCTGGGTGATCTCAAGCACGGGATCGACCTCTATAATGGCATCCATCGCACTGTCAAAAAGACGACTGAGCTGACCCTCCCGATCGCGAAGTTTCTGCTCTATTCCGAGCCGGCGAAGCTCGGAGGCACCCCGATCGGCAAAAATTTTAAAAATCGCCACATTTTGAAACTTTTGCGGCATCTCATGAGTGTCCATCACCGCCAGGTTTCCAAGTACACTACCATCGAGGTCCAACAAGGGTGCTCCCAGGTAACTCATAGCCTTTTGGTTCGCCAGATCGTGATCTTCCGGGAAGAGTTGAATTACATTTCGGGGAATATGGAGCATATCCTTTTTCCCAATCACGTATTCACAGGGCGTACCTTTAACATCGTATTCGAATCCTTCCACGAACTGCTCATCTATCCAAAAGGCCAGAGCTTTCAGTTTTTGGTCTTCCTGGATATACTCAGTAATCCAGGCGCTCTTGGTATGCAGGGCACGAGCCAGGTGTTTGACGAGTTCCCGAAAAAAAGTTTTCCCGGTATGCGCGGCAGTTCCCTCCAGTATGGTTCGCAGAGCCTTCTGCTCCTCCACCGAATGACTGTCATTTTTCTCTTTGGGAGCCACCATACAAGCACCCTATACAACTGTTAATATTTATCTTACCGATAGTATAAGATTAAAGCTACACACCTTTTGGGTTAGATCAAATATAATTCGCGGCGCTGGACTATCCCGGCAGGCAGCCTTTTTAAATACCGAATGAGGATTTCAGACACAGACTAATTGCGGAGCTCACCCACCTTCACCCGGAAAGTAACCTCTTCGAACCGGGGTAATTTGCCCGCTTTCTGGTGGTCATAATAGCCGAGCTTAAAGTCCTTCAAAACCACTGTATACTGACGCAGATTCCCGGTAACTGTCCATTTCTTTCCCTTGACGGCCAGGCTAGCATCCCGTGACTTTAACATCCCTTTAAGCTTATCATCATCGGGGATAATATTGGTCCAGCCCGACAGGTTGATGTACATATTTACCATGCTTTGCGGGTCCAAATTATCAGAAAGATCCGACTTTGTGATCTTGAGTCCGTAACCAAGCCCGCTGCGCAAGCGAACAGGGTCCTCAAAACGATAAACCACGGTCGTGTCCAGCGCTACCACGGGATTGGCTACGGCACGTTTCCGTGCTTCCATCTCCCGCTTGTACTCATCAAGCATAAACGCTTCAAGCCCCATTCGTTTAATTTTCGCCTGCTTTTTCTGTCCCCAACCAAAGACCGTAGAGTCCCGCTCAAAGCGGTCATCGGCAAGAATCTCCCTGATCAGCTTGTCGTAATATCTTTCCGCATTCGTTGTAGCCATATCCTTATGCCACAACAGGTTACTGTCCACGGGAGGCATGATGGAAACGGCCTCGAAGGAATGCAGATCTAAGGCTACAACCCCGTTACAAAGACTGCTGGAAAGCTCATTCTGCTCAAAAGTCGCAACATACAGCTTCCTATTCCGGAAGAGAATCTCGCGGACGGAACAGCCAACCAGGGCCGGATGGCGCAATACGCCCAGCTGATTCTTTTTGGGATCGTAGAAACCAATGCCGCCGTAGCCGACATAGCCTTCTCCCTCGTAGATGCCAATACCAAACCAAATTTTATCCTGATGAACCACCGGTGCTCCCAAGCTCATGTGAAAACCTGATATTCTCCTGAAAAGGTCCCGGCCTCCATCCTCATTCCATCCCGGGTACCTCCGGTATTTCACATACAAACTATAGGCGGGGTCGACAAAGCGGGCCACCGTATCCCGACGTCCACCGTCAATCTTTAAAATTCTATAGGTGTCTTCATACGGCTCAAAGGAGTAGGTCGTATCGTGGTAGGTGACGTAATCACCCTGGACAACAGGCAGTCGTGCATTTTCCCACGCTTCGATGCCACCTTTGACGGCCGATATATTGCTGTAGCCCATCGACTTTATTTCGTGAAAGGCATTCAGATAATAACGGTAGTCATAACTGCCAAACAGAACGATGGGTGCGTATTTATCCGGAAAGATCTTTTCAAACTCTTCCAGGCGAGCCGGACTAAACTGGCGAAAGCCTTCGGGATGCCTCCGGTAATAATCCTCATAATCGCCAATAAATAAAAACCCCTGTTCCTCATTGCTACTCTTTAACATTTGATGCACCTGCCCAGGCTCCCGCAAAAATTGGGCGGGAATCGGCTCCGGTGAGGGCCGCTGGGCCAGCAGCATTGCCGGAAGCAGGAGCAATAGAAAAACGAGGGAAATAACTTTGGTGCGGAAATTAAACATGGGATATGAGAAATTCATTGATATTATGTTTGGCAACGGCGTTGATTCTCTAAATCCGACAGCATGTTGCTGCTCTGCCGAACCTGGCCGGTTTTGGGGCCCAATGCATTCTACTACTAAGAAATACAGCATGTGATAATGTTACGAGAACGCCTGCCAAAGCGATTCAATATCATTTATTGAGCTGCTCCTGCAGATAGCCCGCATTTTTATTTAGAAATTTAAAGCCTTCCCTGGTGATAAAGGGAGGAGAAGTCCCGTCTGAAGAATTTGCTTCATAGACATTTTTCAGCAGCCGGCGGTAACTGCCGATTTTCTCGGAAGCGCCTGCCGAATCTCCCCGGGCCAAAAACCCTCCGGCACGCTGCAGCTTTGCCCGAAGATCCGCAAAAAAGGAGGACCCGCCCAGCCATTCATAGTCGTAAATATCTTCTCCATAAGCAGCGAGGCTGTCCAAGTTCCTGGAAGCTTCGTAGTCGAAAGCCCTGCCGTACGGCTCAAAATACAGCCACCAGTAATTCTCAAACTTATCCGCTGCGGCTTTGCGCACCGAGTCCCTGCCACTATCCTTCAGTCGCTTGAGTTCGGCTAGGCTCCGGGGCGACAAGACATAGACAAGCCTTCTGATCAGATCGTTAATAAATTCTGGATCACGGGTCTCTCGGAGATTTTTCAACAGGATATCGATAATGGGCTCATCGGGATAGGTCCTGCGAAGCATTAAGATGGCGTCGGATCGTACTTTTGGGGAAGAATCCCGGACGGCCGTCTGCTGCAGGGCCCGGGCCAGCCGTATCTCGTCAGGTAACTTCAGAGCCATATACACAGCCGTTCGCCGGCTCTCAACATTTTTATAGTGTTGAAGTACATAAATAAGCGTATCCACAACCCGGGATTTGAAATCTCCATTGTCGATAAGCTTACCTAACAGGTACAGGTAGTCCCTGTCCCCATCGGCAGAATTGCTGTACTCATGGATAAAGTCCAAGACCCGATCAAGCTGCTTGTAGCTCCCGTGCTCAAAGAGCATCTTCACAGACTGTTGGTAAGCCGATTCTGCCAACGGATCCCGCTCAAGCGTAACATATGCCCTATTGGCAAATGACCGTGCCACCGCGACCAGCTTTTCGTACTGCAAAAGCTCCAAGGCCGTCAGGTACTTAAATCTTATGATATCGTAGCTTTCTAGTGCTTCCACCCGCTGCAGGATCATCGGGATCGCTTCCTTCCTGTTTTTACAGGCTAGATACAGGGCGGCGTCGGTGCTCAGCATTACATCGCCTTCCCGCAGCGCCTCCTCCACCTCAGGGGTGCGCGTAGTGTCAACCCCCTGTTCGGACAGGTAGTGGCCCGGCGGGAATGTTTCAATGAGGATGTCGTTGGCCCGGAATTTCCCGTTGCACACCCCCATCCCGCGAGCATTTTTCGCCGCCAGCAGCAAAAGCGGTAACAACAATAACAGACTCGCTAAGGATTTGCGCCTCCCATTTTCCAATTCCTGATAAACAAACATATAAGCCCCCAATTATCCACGTACCTGTTGATATGCAATATGTTACAGCTATAGCTCATTGGCAAATGGGGATCGGTCAGTGAAAACGTTAGTCGGGTCGGATTAGTGGTTCTGTTTATTTAGAAAGGGTGGTATTTTAAATCATTCACTCTCATATCCCAAATTTATCAAGCAAGTCTCTTGGTAAATCAGGCAGTTCATTTTGATCCAACGCCAATGCATCCTCTTTTTTAAATTGGATCCATCTCGCGGCATCCTCAAATTCATATTCGATTGCTGCTTGTTTGAGACGATCAAATAATGCTAACGATTTCTGCTGAACCTGTCCCAATTCATTTAGACGCGCATACCTTAAAATCGTTCTCAACAAATATACACCACATCCTACGACTCTAGGAATTTGCTGCCTCTTAATTCCTCGATAGCAAATTTGATGACAAAGGTTAATTCCATCTTCTAACAGCTCTAACTTCTCTTGGGGAATAGTATAGTTTGCCCGAAGTTTCTGGTGAATTGGATATAACGCATTAAAAGCCACCTCTTTTAGTTTTTTTGTGATTTCTACATAAGACTTTAACCTCAATCGCATTTCAGCTTCATAAATACAGCTTATAACCTCTCTATCAATTTTTAGGGTGTAGTTTTCTGTATACTGGTTTAATTCATGTAATAAATTGAGAAAATTATCCAGTTCATCGTTCCTAAACTTATATCTAATCTCTTTTAAACGAGAAAGAGCATCAGCTTCGACCTCAATGCTAAGCATTGCTTCTCGCTTTGCTTTCAATATTCTTTGGAGGTCTTCCTTTCTACATTGATCGGTAGAACTACCTCGTCTCACGTAGATATAGTGATTATTATCAGACTTTTTAGCAAAATATGGCAATTCCTCTAAGTTCCCCGAAATGCTCATCACATATAAATTGTGATCCTCAATTTTGACTGAAGAGAAACTGATCTTTGGAACAGGATTAAGTCTACTTCTAATTATTTGTTGGATTGTAGCTTCATCTTCTTTAATTGAAATGCTATTCAGATGAGGGTGATTTTCTTTTAATCCAAAAATCAAATGGCTTCTCTTCTGTATGGTATTTGCTAAAGAACATACATCCTTAGTCAGGTCATCTTTCCAATTAGGCTTATTTATATTCGAATACCATTCCCCTTTTATGTCGACAACATTATTTTCGAAAGTGAAATCACCAGAGCATAGTTTTTGGAAAGTTTGTTCTACTAAACTTTTAGAGTTCATGATTCTCGAAAGATAAATTAGGCTCTAGTTTTTCTAGTTATCTATGACTTTCCGAATATTTATAAAGAATTAGATTATTTAGGTCATTTGGAAACAACAAATGTTCTTGATATTAAATTAATCATTAGTCAAAACTTTAAACCCCCACTCTATCCAATCGGAACTATAATCATCAAAGTGATTTTGAGGCAATCCTACTAACAAAGTATAACGCGCTCTTGTCATACCCACATAAGCCAATCTACGAGGCTCAATATTCTTATCATTCTTGATCGCTTTAACGACTGAATTAAAAAATTTCGAAGAACCTAATAATAATACTCCATCTCTGCTTTTACCCTTTGATTGATGTATGGTTTCAAGTTGAAAATCATCAATATTACTTTTTCTCTTAGGTTCTAAAAGTGGAAGCTTTCGTTGCCCATCACCTAATCCAGTTCTTTTAATTTTATATCCAAGAGATGGATAGTCCGAAAAACCAAGTTGTTGAAACAACTTTTCTAAATTGTCTTTTGCAGCTTCAATCCAATCATTACCATTTAAGCTCAATGCAGGTAAGCCATTTTCTGATTTAACAAATTTCCATAACTCAAATTTTAGTTTTCTCGCTTCAGGAGAGTCTGGATTATCATCAATGTATTCCCAATACTCGGGTTGATCACTTATTTTCCGGATAACCTTTTCCACAATTTCATAGGCCTTACTATAATCATTTAAGTTGTCTCTTCTTGAAGAAGCCTGTGCTAGCTTTTTTGTCTTGCCTTTAAAACTTTTATAGTTCGAAACTCCATTTATATCCTCCAACTGGCTATGACCTCTGGCCAGAATTGAGCTGCTCAACTCTTCTACTTCCGCAGCTTTCAAGAGTTTTTTATATGCATTAATACAACCTTTGTAGTTAGGATTCGTAACTTTAAAAATAAATGCAGATCGATATTCATTACTTTCTGAACCAGAACCTATTAAGTCAAGGTTCGTTCCTATGTTCTTTACAGCTAATGCAATATCATTATTACATCGAAATGATTTACTTAGAGGTTTCGCGGTTAAGTTCCAATGATCTTTAAGTATAAATAACGAATCCGGATCGGCTAAACTAAACTCATAGATACATTGATCTGGGTCACCAATAAGTGTTACTTTAGTACCAGCTTCATGTAGTAAGTTTAAAATATGCAATAACCAAACATTCGTATCTTGTGCTTCATCAACTATAATCTCTGGGAAACGTTTCGATAGGTTTTTAGTTATTTTTTCATACTGAGTAAGTATTTTAAAAGCTAAGTAGGGCCTATGACTATGAGTATAGTATCCTAACTTAAAAAACTCTTCTAAAGGATCATTCCCACTAAATGATAAGCGCTTATTACCCGTGTTTTTTGCCTTATAAACTAGCTGTCCTTTTAGTGGCTGAGGTATTATATCCCATGCTTTTACTGGAAAGCTTTTCTTACTCCCATTATACCAGGCATTTAATTTATCATTACCATGATGACTTGGTAGAGGACTCAAGAATAATTTTGGTCTCTTTATTTTATTAGAAAATTTATGGCCAAATGGACTTATAATAAATCTCTCAATAAATGAGTCAAATGTACCAACATAGTTGGGATCGTTTAATAATTCTCTTTTGCCAATATTTTTGGTTGCCTCATAAAACTCATTAATCGCAGTATTTGTAAATGAAAGTAAAGCCAACCCACCAACCTCATATTCCCAATTGGCACCACGCCAAATAAATCTCCTGCAAGAAGTCCACGTTTTACCACTACCAGGAGCTGCCCGAAGTAAATATTCTTTTTCATCAGCAAATATAGCTGCTGCCTGTTGATCCGTAAGATCCTGGCTTTGTATTCTCTCTTTTAATAATTCTTCATTGACCATTTGCCTCTCCCTCTTTTGTTACCCCTAAGAATTTAAAAGCATTCCTAATGTATTCAGGTACTTGGTCTTTTGCTATTGATTCCCCTTCCAATAATCCAGCAAGCTCCTGTGCAAACTGGCCCTTTAATACATTTTTCTCTACAAATACTTCTAAAAACTTGTCAGCTTTATTAATCGGTTCATTAATTTGGGCTAATTCAGACTCTAAACTATCTCCTAAATTTGGATGGAGTTCCTTAAAAGCCTTTATCATTAAAGGAAGAATTACTGGCGACTTGGCAAGTTCATGTTCAAATGTAATTTCTCCATATTTAACCTTTACATTGGATTTGTCATTACAAGATTCCACTAAGTTTTGGACTGTACTAGATGGATTTCCGGTTCTATCTTTATCATCACCATCTGTTAATATCACAGTTGGTATATCTAGACCACCTTTTCCAAACAAAGGTATAAAAGCATTAAAATTTAACCCATCAGTATTTACTACAGTAACTGCTGACTCTTTTATATTTCCATTAGCTTTTTCAGCCAAAATTGGCATTAATAAGGCCTCTGATATTCCTTCAACCATTAGTATTCGTTTCGCAAAAAAGAGCTCACTCCTTGTCGCATCCAAATAGCGTTTTAGCTTTTTCTTCATTTTGGAATCATAATCCAGTTCACTAAGTGACACGATTCTTACTCCCCCCTTTTTTTCATGAATAGGTATTATAGAATCAACGGGAGCTTGACTTGCCAAAATAGGAGAATGACTACTTGCAATTACTTGAACAGAATTTTCTTCTTGCTGGGTTACATTGGTCAAATATCTTAAAAGCAAAACTTGTAGATGAGGGTGCAAATGCGCTTCTGGTTCTTCAATCAAAATAGATCTAAATCCCAATTTTTGATTTGACTTTAGTGTACCTAACGAAGCAGCCGTGTAGATCAAATTATTATATCCCAAACCATTCAGTGAATATGGTAAATCTTCTATCTCAGGCTGTATTCCAGCAATAATATTAGGAAAAGAGGGATCCGAGAATATCAATTCTGTTGACTGTGAAAGTTCATCACCAGCAATAGAAACCATTAATTTGTCTAAGCTATTTTTAGCTGCTTCAATTGACTCTAATTTCCTAATGCTACTATTAGCTTTAGAAATTATTTTTTCAAACTCCTCATATTTTTCTTCCTCTGTTAATGAATCAATTAAGCGAGATATTTGAGAGTATCGACTTGGCTTTAATCCCTTTTCAGGATTTCTTAGTGGTTGCAAATAAATAGAATTAATCTTGTCATAAAGATTTATTGGAAGTCGCCCTCCCTCAGTCTCACCTCCCCACATCTTGATATTAGCTCTTTGTGTATTTGGATTAAACTCGGCACGTAAGCTTAACTTAGCTATAAAAGCATCATCCCCTTTTAATACAAGACATTCATGGAAATGAGCTTCTTCATTTTCGTTCAAGTCAGTAAAAATACAACTTACCTCAATTGGCAAATTTTCTGTGCCCCTGCTAAAATCATCTTCATTTAGGTTCAGCGAATGGAAATCACTACTGGGAAACAAAAGCAATCTTAAAGCATCTATTATTGTCGTTTTTCCTACATTATTTTCGCCAACTACAACACTTAACCCAGGCGGGAATTCAACTTCAAGTTCATTTATTTTTCGAAAGTTCTTTATCTCTAATGACTTAAGTCTCATTTATTTCTCTGAATTACTTTAATTACCAACGTTTTTATAAATCTTGATAAAGCTTAAGCAAATTATAAAAACATCTATAACATTCTTACTGTTAAAATATTAGCTTACTCGCACATACAAAGGACAGGAACAAATAAAAATTTCCGGTATGTGAGTAAAAGAGCTGCGATGGGGGGAAACATAAAACAAAGTTGAAGATAAATACTACCTACATAGCTGTACCATAAAATAAAAAAGCCCCACGACTCAACGAGTCGCAGGGCCTTGCGTGGGACCGGGCGGAATCGAACCGCCGACACCACGATTTTCAGTCGTGTGCTCTACCGACTGAGCTACAGTCCCAACTGCAATAAGAGTTGCCAAATATAAAATCTTTTCGACTTTATGCCAAGAACCAATATCTATTTATTTGGGCATTAATCCTGAATCTGTACGTCGCGCAGGCGAATCTGAAGCGTCCGCTTGCCATTCCAATAATTCTCTTCGAGCGAGTAGGCGATATCCATCTTCTGGTCCTGCCCATTGCGGATCACCGGCAGATATTCGTGCATATTAAAGCCTATTACGTCAAACGCACCGGAACCGTTTTGGGCCACCTTCATTTTAAGATGCCCTTTGCCCACAATGGTAGGCACGCCCACCACCCGCACGTCCTTGCTCACAAAAATGGGACGCATGTTGCCCGGACCAAAAGGTTCAAACTGGCTGAGCAACTTCCAGAAACGCATGTCGACCTCACTCAGATCCAGGTCGCAATCGATACGCAACTCCGGTTTAAAATCCTCGTCGGTCAGGTTGCTGGCAGCAATTTCATCAATGCGACGCCGGAATTCATCGAGGTTCTCCTTGGCAATGGTCAATCCGGCTGCATATTCATGGCCGCCAAACTGCTCCAGCAGATCCTCACACTCTTTAAAAGCTTCATAGATATTGAATCCGTCAATGCTGCGCGCCGAACCTTTGATTTTACCGTCTACGGTGCTAAGCATAATTGCGGGACGCCCATAGGCATCCACCAGCCGTGAAGCCACAATCCCTATCACGCCCAGGTGCCAGTCGGGATGGTGCAGCACCATGGATGAAATCTTGTCGAGATTATACTGCTTATCCACCATGGCCTTGGCCTCTTCCATGGTTTCAGAGTCCTTGTCGCGCCGCGCCACATTAATACTCTCAAGCTCGTGAGCCCGCGACTTCGCTTCCGAGGGCGTTTCCGAAATCAACAATTCCACGGCCTTGCTGGCATCACCCATACGTCCCGCCGCATTGATACGCGGCCCGATAGAGAACACGATGTTGGAAGTGGTAATGGATCCCACTTTTAAATTGATCAGATCCAGCAGCGCCTTGATGCCTAAACGCGGCTCGCGGTTTATCAGCTTGAGCCCTTCGCGCATCAGGATGCGATTTTCATCAGTGATGGGCACAATATCCGAGGCAATGGAAATAGCCACCAGGTCGAGCAACTTGTAGGCCAACTTATCGTTTAATCCCAGCTTTTTGATGGTACCCTGCACCAGCTTGAATCCCACCCCGGCACCGGAAAGCCCGTCGAAGGGGTAATCGCAGTCACTGCGCTTGGGATCAAGTACGGCCACTGCATCGGGAATAGAATCCCCCACATTGTGGTGATCACAAATAATCATGTCGATGCCGTGGGCTTTCGCTTCCTCGGTTTCCTCAATCGCGGTAATACCGCAGTCCACCGAAACAATCAGGTCGGCCTCCATATCGATGGCATACTGTATGCCTTCCGGATTGATGCCGTAACCCTCCTTAAAACGGTGTGGGATATAGTAGTCAACCTCCACTCCAAAATCCTGCAGAAAGATGTACAGAATTGACGTAGAGGTGGTACCATCCACATCGTAATCTCCGTAAATCAGTATGCGTTCTCCATCCCGGATCGCCTTCGCCAGCCGCTCGGTGGCTTTATCCATATCCTTCATCAGAAAGGGATCATGGACCTTGCTTAAACTAGGCCGGAAAAAAGATTTGGCTTGTTCATAAGAGTCTATATCTCGCAACGAAAGCAGGCGGGCGATTTTGCGCGGAACGCCCAGCTCTTCCTGTAGTGTGGATATAGTCTCCTCGTTTTCTGGCTCTGCATATACCCAGCGAAAAGACATAATGTTCTGTTTTTTTCTTTTTTGTCATAAATAGCTTGCCGGCGATCAAGCCACACAGCCATGCTACTACCCGAAAGCAGTGATCACATATATTAACAGATATGTTATTAATCTCTATTCAAAATACAATTTCAGATCTAAAATTCATCATTACATCTTACAATTTTTAAATCGGCTACTGCCAATCAGCCATTTTTTTATCGACCGACAAGCTACTAAATGTCCGCTATTTTCCTTACTTTCGGATACTTCATGAAGTAGTGCAATTTTTCCCATTTCAATGAAATTTTTTGATCATTATTTGCAATATTACTACTTCAATAATCAACAGTGGCAACTGGCGGCGCTACGCTTCATGAGTGCAGAGAACCACCAGATCTAATTAAAAGCGTTAATGATTTAATCTACGACTATCATGCAATCCACTACTCTAGAAAAAGATACACAGGCCGACATCAGCGAAAATTTTCCTCTATTTGGCAAACTGCAGAACCATGAACACGAACAGATTGTGGTGTGCTCGGAACCCAGCGTGGGACTTAAAGCCATCATTGCCGTTCATGACACTACCCTGGGACCGGCTCTGGGGGGAGTGCGAATGTGGCCATACAATAATGAGCAGGAAGCAATCCGCGACGTGCTTCGTCTTTCGCGTGGAATGACTTATAAGGCGGCTATCTCCGGACTCAATCTCGGCGGCGGAAAAGCGGTGATCATCGGCGATCCGCGCAAGGAAAAAACCGAAGGCCTGTTTCGCGCTTTTGGCCGCTATGTCGACAGCCTAGCCGGACGCTATATCACGGCCGAGGATGTGGGCATGGATGTACAAAACATGGAGTGGATTAGCATGGAAACCAAGTATGTAACCGGTCTGCCAAAAGCAATCGGGGGCAGCGGGGACCCATCACCGGTAACTGCTTATGGGGTATACCAGGGTATCAAAGCCTGCGCAAAAAAAGCGTATGGTTCCGATTCGCTGGAGGGCAAGAGAATTTCCATGCAGGGTGCGGGACACGTGAGCTCCCACCTGGCCAAATTTCTGAGTAAAGAGGGGGCCGAGCTTTTTATGTGTGATATTTACGAAGACAAGGTTAATGCCCTGGCTGAGGAAGTAGGGGCCGAAGTCGTGGATCCCGAAGAGATTTACGGTTTGGATGTAGACATTTTCAGTCCTTGTGCCCTGGGCGGAGTCGTCAACGATGATACCATCGATCAATTTAAATGCGATATCATAGCCGGTGCCGCCAACAACGTGCTTGATGAAGAAGAACGTCATGGCCAAATGCTATTGAATCACGATATCCTGTACGCCCCTGATTATGTGATCAATGCAGGCGGTATTATCAATATTGCTAGTGAACTGGAAGGATATGACGAAGAACGAGCGCACAGCCAGGCATCCAATATCTACGATACCATCCATGATATCTTAAATTATGCCGAAGAAAACGATATGCCTACCTTTGCTGCATCCAATATCCTGGCCGAAAAACGCATGCAGGAAGTAGGAAAAATTCACCAGATCTACACTTCCGACAGCAAATTCTCGGGGCACATCGGAGAAATGTATAAGAATAAGCGTTAACGATTCGTTATGGGCTTTCGGGCGACACAAATTTTTGTGTCGCCTTTTTTGTTGCAAAAGGGAAAATGGAAACAACAGACTTATATGATATCCAAAGAAGATTTTATACAAAAAGATCGCCTTATAAAAGGCATCAGCCACAACGGACACCTCAAAATTTCGGTGGTAAAAACTACAGACGTACTTAAGGCTGCTCGCAAAAAGCATAATCTGTCACTTTTAAATACGATTCTTCTGGGCCGCGCTCTTACCGGCACGATGCTGATGGCATCCGAGCTCAAGGGAGAAGAACGCATCAAAATGCGCATCGAGTGCAAAGGTCCCGTACAGCTGTTGGTTGCCGAAGCCAATCGCGTTGGAGAAATACGCGGCTACGTACAAAACCCCGAGCTTGAGCTCGACTACTCCCAGCCCGAGGTAAGTCTGAGCGACGGTATGGGCGTTGGCATCCTGACGGTCAGTAAAACCCTGTATAATGAAGCCGAACCCCGAAACAGCAGTATCGAACTGATGCGGGGTAATGTCACCGACGACCTGGCCTACTATATGGTACAGTCGGAACAGGTGCCTTCGGCGGTGCTCCTGGACGTAGGCATCGATGACCAGGGAGAAATTACCGAAGCCGGTGGCCTTTTGATACAACGCATGCCCGATGCACCCGAAGGAACTATTGAGCAGCTACAGGAAAAAATGCTGCAATTTGATTCCATCAGTGATCTGCTGGCCGAGGGCTACTACATTGATGATATCATGGAAAAGGCGATGAATCCCATCAAAGTAAAAGAACTGGATCGTCAGCCGGTGGATTTCTTCTGCCGATGTACCCGAAAGCGATTTATCAATGCCCTGGCCATGCTGGGCTATGAGGAGCTCAAGGATATGAAAGATGAAGGGCAAGAGCTGGTTTGCCACTTCTGCAACGAGCATTATCATATAACCAAAGAAGAGATCGAGGAGCTGGCCATGGAGACCAAAGCCCGCATGAACTGAGGAGCCGGATCCTTAAATATTCAATGGAGTTATCAACTTACAAGGGGGTGCCAGCATGGCACCCTTTTGCTATTTGTCTACCACTCCTATTATTTTCCTGGCGACATTTTTTTATAACGGTTTCTTCGCCTGGATACTATGGTCGGTGGTCCACATCTTCTTCCTGATCGGCTTTCGTAATAAATTTCGGGTCTTCGTCGAATGGATGTGGCAATACTTTAGCTTCAAGCGCGGGGTACACCTGATTGCCGATAGGTTCACGGAATCAGAGTAACAAGCATTAAGGGTGGAAATGTGTAATTCTTTAAGCAGTATTAGTTTATTTATCGGGAGTGCAGCTACCCTTTAAGTTAAGGCTACTTTTTTAACCTAAAACGAGAGTACAACTCTCTCTAAGCCTATTTTGATTAAACTACCGAAAGACTTTGCAAAACCTCCGAAGAATCAAGCCTTTCATTGCAAGCCGGCGAAGCCACCGAAGAAGCCATCATTAATTCGCTTTTTCATTGCCCAAACCATGACCGGGCGGGATGGACATACGGTCAAAGAGTTGCCCGTGGATTCAGTGCTAAAAATTATGGACAGGTACGGAAGAGGTGAGAAGTAGGAATTTAATGCCTTAAATTCCTACAGATTATAGCTGTTAGGTTGCAAAGGAAGAACCGCATCCGCAGGTTTCCGAGGCGTTCGGATTATCAAAGGTGAAACCGCGCGCATCCAGTCCGTCGGGATAGTCGATCGAGATCCCTTTCAGGTACATCATATGCTTGGGATCAACGATAATCTCAATGCCATGACTTATGAGCAGCTCATCGTCATCAGACTTGTAATCGAAACCAAGCTTGTAACTGAGTCCGGAACAGCCGCCGCCTTCCACGGCAACACGCAGGTGAAGTTCGTCGTCCAGGTCTTCATCCGAACGGATTTTACGAACTTGGTCGGCCGCACGATCGGTCAACTCCACCGGAGGCCCGCTGAATTCCACATCTTCAGGCGTTTCCATCTGCTCAAGTGGGGAAGAAGGCGCCGAAGCTTGCTCTTTTTCTTCCTCGTCATCATCCACAAGATCGGCGATGACACTATCTAAATTTTCTTCTTGTTCAGCAGACATTGCAGTTATCCGGTTTTGCGTTAACCTTTATTGTTCTGTGAGTACGTAAAATAATCAGTATTGTCTTTCCTGGTCAAGTTCAGAATTTCAGCAGTCACCAGGTTAACCAATGTTGAGGAGGCCTTGGCTCGCGGTATATCCACCAGCTGTGCAAATTTCTCAACAGTAATTTCACCATATTCATTTAGATAGCGAAATAATTTTTGCTCGCTGGGGCCATACTCAAAGGTCACCCCCTCTTCAGAGTTACGCTTTTTGATGATTTCGATGAGCTCCTTGCTGGCTACCTTGTTCTGGTCTTTCTCCCGCATAAAAACGGTCGTTTCGTTTTCGCCCTGCACATAAATGGGCTTATTGGATGCCTCCGGCACCTTGATTACCAGCAGATCGCGATCTCCGAAATGAACAATTTCAAGGGTAATATCGAGGGCTGGCTTGCAAAGCTCTTTGGCCGCTTTTGCCAGCAGATATTCTTCTTCCTGATACCCTACCACACCAACCAGCGATTTATCATCGTCTACACCAATCAGTACCGTACCACCTTTGGTATTAGCGAAAGCGGCAATTTCGCGGGCTATTTTATAGGCAGATGGAATCGTTCGCTTGAACTCCAGGTAGGTACCTTCCCCCGTTTGGGCAAGGTTTTTAACGTCCAGGTAATCCATCTGGGAAAGCGAGGCCGTGCTGTGATTGTTGAGATACATAGCCACTCTAACTTTGTTTTTATACCTAACGAAGGTAACGATCAAATATTAAGTGATCATGAAAAATTCGTTTGATCACCTGCTACACCGTTCCTTTAAATAACAATCTCCTCCTTGGGATTTCGGGTCATGAGATCGTAGAGCAAATCTTTGGGATCTTCCCCCTCAAATAATACCCGGTAAACGGCCGCTGTGATTGGCATCTCAATGCCCAGCTGATTGCTCCAGTCGTACACCGAACGGGTCGTTTTTACGCCCTCGGCTACCATATTCATTTTGGAGACGATTTCTTTCAGGCTCTCCCCCTTGCCGATATGATAGCCGACATACCGGTTCCGACTGTGCTCGCTGGTGCAGGTTACCACTAGGTCACCCATTCCGGCCAATCCCGCGAAGGTATCCTGTGAGGCCCCCAGCTGCATGCCCAGCCGCTTCATCTCGTGTAATCCGCGTGTGATCAGCGCCGCCTTGGCATTATCTCCCAGCTCGCCGCCATCGGTAATACCTGCGGCAATAGCCATAATATTTTTAACGGATCCTCCGATTTCCACACCCACAATATCATAATTCAAATAGACGCGAAACATGGGGGTCAGGAAGGTTTCCTGAATAATCTGGGTCGTGCTCTTGGAATTGGCGCTCGCCACTACCGTGGTAGGCTTGAACTTGCTGACCTCCTCGGCATGGCTCGGGCCTGATATAACCCCAATATGATCCTGGATAATCTTACCCTCAAGCACTTCACCCAGTACCTGCGACATTGTCATAAAGGTATCGTTTTCAATGCCTTTGGCAACGCTAACGACAATCTCATCGCCATTGAGGTAGGGTTTTATATTATTCGCCACCTCACGCATAACGTGCGAGGGTGTGGCAAAAACAACCATTCCGGGATCATCAAAACACTCCTGCAGATCGGTGGATGACTCTACGGAATCCGGAAGCGTTACATCTGAAATGTAGGCGGGATTTTGGTGCTGATTGTTAATACCATAGGCCACTTCCTGTTCCCGGGCCCATAGTTTTACCTTGTTACCGGCCCGCGCTAATACCACGGAAAGAGCCGTACCGAAGCTGCCTGCTCCAATAATCGTTATATTCTTCACTTTCTACTGTCCGGATTGCGGTTTCTCTTCCTTATTTAACCAGCCAACGGCGGGTTTGAAGGAACCAACCTGATTCTCGTTCCCTTGCATTAAACGTTTAATATTTCCTCGGTGCTTGACAATAATGCCAATACCAACCACAGCGCCAAAAATCAAAATACTGCCATCAATGTCCCATCCGAATACATAACGTAATATCACCAGTACCAGAGGATACACAAAGGCCGTGATCAGTGAAGCCAGCGAAACATAGCGGCTGCTAAACATTACAATCGCAAAAACAACGGCCGCAATAGCTACTGAAATGGGCTCGATCCCGCACAACATACCGGCGGCTGTGGCCATCCCCTTCCCGCCATCAAAATTAGCGTACAGCGGAAACATATGCCCGATGACGGCAGCAATTCCGCACACGATACTCAGGAAGGGAGCAATATCCCAAAAATCAAACAGTGAAACCGGCCCCGATCCGATATGATACGCCAGCTGGGAGATCCAAAACGAACTCGCATATCCCTTGAAAAAATCAATGGCCAGAACCGACACACCGGGCTTCCATCCCAACAGGCGAAAGGTGTTGGTAGCTCCGGCATTACCACTCCCGTGATTCCGGATGTCGACGCCCTTAACCAGTTTGCCTACCCAAATTGAAGAAGGGATAGACCCTACCAGATAGCTCAATAATATAACGACTCCAAGTGCTAGCATATACGTTGATTATGTGAGAAAAGCTGAACTACTGCAAATATAACAGATCAAAGCAAAATCTCGAGAACTAATGCCTTAAATATCGTAAAAAACTAAACGTGCTTCTCGGCATGATAAGAAGATCGAACAAGCGGACCGCTCTCCACATGCTCGATACCCAGTTCTTCACCAATCTCTTTGTATTCAGCAAACTGATCGGGATGGACCCACTCTTTTACGGGCTGGTGCATCTTGGTAGGCTGCATATATTGGCCGATGGTAAGCACATCCACTTGGTGGTCTACACAATCTTTCATCAGTTCGATAACCTGTTCCCGTTTTTCGCCGAAACCGACCATAATGCCGGTCTTGGTGCGAAGTCCCTGGTCTTTGCATCGCTGCAGCAGCTCGAGGGAACGCTCGTACTTAGCCTGGGGCCGAATAGTGCGATACAGATCGGGAACTGTTTCCAGATTGTGACTCAGTACATCAGGGGGCGTGTCGATGACAATTTGGAGGGCTTCCCAGACGCCGCGAAAGTCGGGTATAAGTGATTCAATAGTTACCCCGTCAATGGCTTCGCGAAGCTGACGGTGGGTCTCAGCAAAAATTGGAGCGCCGCCGTCTTCCCGCTCATCCCGGTTAACCGAGGTCAGCACCACGTGCTTCAGATCCATTTTCTTGGCGGCATCGGTCACGCGACGCGGCTCATCCCAGTCCAGTCCCTGTACCGGACGTCCTGTCTTGACAGCACAAAATGAGCAGGAGCGCGTGCATACATCACCCAGAATCATAAAGGTTGCGGTACCATTGCCCCAGCATTCCCCCATATTCGGGCATCGGGCCTCGGAGCATACCGTATTCAGAGAATTGTCCTGTATCGTCTCAGAAACTTCCTTGAATTTCTCGCCGGAAGGCAACTTCACCCGTAGCCAGTCAGGTCGGCGTTGCGTGGTTTCATTTCGGTCGACGACGTTAAGTTCTTTAATCATGAAACTAAGATCAGGGATTAATGGGAAGCTTTATCTTTTGATTCTTTAAGATACGAAAATTGATCGTCCAGTTCAGGCAACGAATCAACCTTTGATATATTGGTATCGAATACTTCCGCAAAATGTGTCAATAAATGTTCTTTTACTTCGGCTTCGGATACTTGTCGGCCCAGCAGCTCCTGCAGGCTCGTTACCTCCTTATCGGAAATACCGCAAGGGACAATATGATTAAAGTAGCTCAGATCGGCGTTGACGTTCAGCGCAAAGCCGTGCATGGTCACCCATCGCGAACATCGGATTCCCATGGCACAGATCTTTTTTTCTCCTACCCATACCCCGGTTAATCCGTCGATACGTCCGGCATCAATGCCATATTCGGCACAGGTACGAATAATCACCTCTTCAAGATACCGCAGGTACTTGTGGATATCCGTAAAATAGCGATCCAGATCCAGTATGGGGTAGCCCACAATCTGTCCGGGACCGTGATAGGTGATATCACCGCCGCGATCAATCTCGATAAATTCGGCATCAATATTAGAAAGCTCTGCCATTCCTTTGAGCAGATGGGCTTTATCGCCGCTCTTGCCCAGCGTATACACATGCGGATGCTCTACAAAGAGCAACACGTCATTACTCTCTTCACCGGGCTTATATAAAGTTTGCTCTTTGCGGCGTTCGAGCTTTTCATCAACCAAACGCTGCTGGATGGTGGCCTGCAAATCCCAGACGGGTCGGTAGGGAGCCCGGCCCAGGTCGTATACTTCAACAGTACTCATAGCTACGTAATTTACTCACTTACTATAATAAATATAAAACCCGCAGGGTTTCCTAACTGGCAAAATATTAACCATACCTTACCTCTTGAAAACCCAGCGGGTTTGAAATAAAACGAAGCCTGTAAATTAGCTACCCAGGTGCACGCCTTCGCCGTATGCTTCCGCTACGGCTTCCATTACAGCTTCCGACATAGTCGGGTGCGGATGCACAGCACTGATAATTTCGTGTCCTGTTGTTTCAAGGTCACGGGCAACAACTACTTCAGCAATCAGCTCGGTAACATGCGAGCCGATCATGTGGCAGCCCAGCCATTCTCCGTATTTTTCATCAAATACAACCTTCACGAAACCTTCTTCGTGCCCAAGTCCGGCCGCCTTACCGCTGGCCGAGAATGGAAATTTACCCACTTTGATGTCATAACCTTCTTCCTTGGCCTGCTCTTCGGTATATCCCACCGAAGCAACCTGGGGCTCGCAGTAGGTACATCCCGGGATGTTGTTGTAATTGATTGGCAGCGGATCTTCACCGGCCAGCTTCTCAACGCAGTAAATGCCTTCGTGCGAAGCCTTGTGTGCCAACCAAGGACCTCCGGCTACATCACCGATCGCGTAAATATTTTCTGCCGTAGTCTGGTAGTTTTCTTTATTTATTTTGATGGAACCTTTTTCGTGCTCCACACCAATTTCATCGAGGCCGATGCCTTCCACGTTACCAGTAACGCCTACCGCTGAAAGAACCACATCCGCTTCGACCGTTTCATCTTTATCGCCGGTTTTGATGGTGACCTTTACGCCATCTCCATCTTTTTCCACTTTCTCAACGGTGCTTCCGGTGCGGACGTCAATACCTTTTTTCTTATAAATCTTACCCAGTTCCTTGCCAATATCCTTGTCTTCGACCGGTACCAGTGAATCCTGCAGCTCTACGATCGTTACGTCGGTGCCAATAGTATTGTAGAAATAAGCAAACTCCACACCGATAGCGCCGGCTCCGATAACAACCAGCTTCTCCGGCTGCTCTTCGAGCTGCATCGCTTTCTCGGAATCGATAACCATCTCGCCATCAATCTCGATGTTTGGCAGCTCCCGGGGACGAGCACCCGTAGCAATAATAAAGTGGTCCGCTTTAATTTCTTCCTGAACTTCCTCTTTGTCGTTCAGTACATTTACTTGCTCATTGGAGGCAAACACACCCTTACCCTCGAAAACCTTAATCTTATTGGCTTTCATCAGAAACTGAACGCCCTTACTCATTTTGTTGGCGACCTTGCGGCTGCGCTTGACCATACCATCAAAATCAGCAGAATAATCTTTTACCTTAACGCCATAGTCACCGGCATGTTCAATACTTTCATAAACCTCAGCCGAGCGAAGCAGCGCCTTAGTGGGAATGCACCCAATATTGAGGCAAACACCGCCCAGATGACGTTTTTCAATAATTGCCGTTTTAAAACCGAGTTGAGATGCGCGAATCGCGGCCACATACCCGCCAGGGCCGGATCCTATCACACAAACATCAAATTCTTTAGCCATGAGATCTGTTGATTTGTTTATTTAATAAATGGTTGAATGATTGATTTGTCGTCCACGGGCCCCGACTTCCAGAGACTTTCCGCCGCACAAATCATCCGTTTGATAAATCAATCATTCGGCCATTTCAAAAGCGCTCTAATTTAAGAATTCTAAACGAGAGATATAAGCCAAGCGATCATAAAATTAAAGCTGCAAATCTTTTGCAAGTCGGATAATTAACCGATTGCTGTTTTTGAAAGGCAAAATTATAAATCATCCACAGGGTTAGAAACGATTTCATTTTCAAAGTCGGGATAGAAGCTGGCCAGTTTTTGCGGTTCGATCATCTCAAAGTCCTCAAATTCAAAACCCGGGGATACCGTGCAGCCTACCAGCGAATAGTGACCACGGCTATAAGCTCTTTGGTAGCAATCCTTGGGCACCAGCTGCTGGAAAGTAGAATGCTCACTCAAATCATTATTGAGCATAACTCTTTGAAAGCTTCTCTCCTCCGAGATAAACTCCAAAACAAGTTCATCCCCCTGATAGAAATGCCATAGCTCATCCGAGCGTACCCGATGCCAGTTGCTACAGACACCGGCCGGCAATAAAAAGTAGATCCCCGTTCCGGCATCCCGCGTTTTGTTTTCTGCACGCACCCGTGTTGAGCTCCGGTAAACTTCTTTATAAAAACCGCCCTCGGGATGCGGAGAAAGGTCCAACGCCTCGATAATTGTTTGATAATCCCTATTTTTACCCATAATAAATCTGCATAATACTTTTTTTCGTTCTATTAATTTGTAGACGCATAATTAAAGTAAATAAGTTTTTGGCCCTATATGAAAAGACTTCGCTACTATTTGCTTGGTGTTGCCTCTTTGATTTTGAGCTTTTTGGTTTTCCAGTCTTGCATGAATTCCACCGGACCTGGAAACGAGATCTCAAAATCTAAATACGCCCACAATCTAAATCCCGGCAGGTCTGCTAATGACTTTCTTGCCGACTCCACCTTTACAAAACTCGTCGTGGAAATCGATTACATGCCAGGCTATGCACCCAATGAACGCGCAATTGATAGTCTGGAGGCTTTTTTTCAACAGCGACTGCACAAATCATCGATCACGATTAAAGAGCCCACGGAGATCTCCTCCGGTGGCCAAGACCAGTATAGCGCCGATGACGTTCGGGACCTGGAAAAAGATCACCGGTCAACGTTTACTGAAGGCGACACCCTGGCAGCCTATTGTATCATTGTTGATGGAAACTACTCGCAGCAAAATGTGCTGGGCATTGCCTATTACAATACCTCAAACGCTTTCTTTGGGCCGGCTTATGATGAGGCCAGCAGTGGCATAGGTTCTCCCTCGGGGTACCAGATCGAAGCCCTCTCCTTTCGCCATGAGTTTGGACATCTCTTCGGACTGGTGGGCATACAAACCTCGGGCACGGAAATGCAGACGCCCCATAAAGATCCCGACCACGGGAACCACTGCGACGACGATACCTGCCTGATGTACTACGCCACCGAAACAACCGATCTCGTCGGAAACACCCTTGGAAGCGGCGATGACATCCCTTCGCTGGATGCCAACTGCAAGGCCGACCTACAGGCAAATGGCGGGCGATAATTTTAGGTAAGTGTATAACTGTTTAACCGGCAAAAACTCGGCCAAGCCAGTCCTTTATAGGTTAAACAAATCATCGTGAAACAATTTGGATTCAGTTTTGTTGAAATCATGCAATAAAAGTCCTAATAAATATTTTCTTCATGAAACTATTTAAACGATACATAGTCTACGGCGTCACTGCCATTCTAACATTATTTGCTCTAAGCAGCTGCTCTACCGGACCCGAAGAAACACAACCGTTGCCGGAATTTTCAAGCATTGCTGCTCCCGGCGATTCCGCTCATGCTTATCTGAGCAATGCCCAGTTCAGTGAACTTAAAGTGGAAATCGATTATATGCCGGGTTATGCTCCCGACAACGACGCCCTGGACAGTCTCAAAAATTTTCTGCAAAACCGGCTGAATAAATCCTCCATCAGTATCCAAACACCCACAGAAATTCCTTCCGGCGGCAAAGATGCCTACAGCCAGGATGATATTCTGAATATTGAGGAGGAAAATCGTGACAATTTCACAAAAGTAGAAAGCAAAACCGGTAACACGCTCTGGGTCTATTTTTCAATTTTGGATGGAAACTACGCCCAAAACAACAATGTACTTGGACTTACCTATCTGAATACTTCGATGACATTTTTTGGACCGGCCATTCATAATAACAGTGGAGGTGTCGGACAAGTCAGCCGCACCAAGCTTGAAGGCACCACGTTTATGCACGAATTCGGCCATAACATGGGCTTGGTTGCCAACGGTAGTCCGATGCAACAAGATCATCAAGATGCGGGGCATGGCCACCATTGCGACAATGACAGCTGCCTCATGTACTATGCCGTTGAAACCACTGATTATACTTCCGTATTGATAGACAGCCCCATCCCCGACCTTGACGCCAACTGCAAGGCTGACCTGCAGGCCAACGGAGGCAAATAATCATGAGAGTATTGAGTTGTTAGTAGCGAGTCATGAGAAGGGTATAACATTCCCGCTATTAAACTCATGACTCACTACTCAATGCTCATGACTTCAATCAATACTGCCACATCTCGGTATCGGCTCCGTCTGGAGCATGCTCAATAATATGTCGAGCCATTAGACGAAACAGCTCGGCCGTTTTCATAGGCTGCCAACCATGACCCTTCATCGGCCGTCCATATTCAATAGTACCTTCGTAATGCGGATTCCGCGTTTGCTTCAGAAAATCCTGAAACTCATACACTCCTAAATTCAGGTAAAAGTTATCCGCATCGCCCACATATACATGCAGCTTGTCTTTCAACTTGGGTCCCAGCTCCGACCAGTTTTTCTTTAGATAATAAGTGAGATCAAACCCATGGTCACGAGCGTATTCAACCGCTTTTCTGTTTATCTCTCCCGTTTTCTTGTTCCAAAGCGGCACCGGATAGCCATCCTCTCCAACCGGGCCAAAGACCGCGTCAAAAATATTAAACTGCTGTCCCGACCGGCTGTTCGTGCCCAGTACCACTTCCATCCGACTCATCTCCTGCACGGTACGCACCGGCTGTCCCTCGTTATCGCGCATCATATAACGTTTAGTGGGTTGCCATTCTGAATTAGCACTCAGGTTTTCGCGACTTGGCGACATGGCAATCTCCGGTGCAAAAAAGGCATTATCATCATTGTAGAGATCAACCAGCTGAAAGCGATGAAAATCCAGCGGATCGGGATACAGCGACCATGTGCCTCCAAAAAAATCGGGGTGGAAAAGCTGCAGAGCCAACGCTTCCCATCCACCCGTTGACCCGCCGGTAAGCACACGGGCATACGGCTGCTGAATAATTCGATACCTTTTTTCGATGTACGGAATCAGCTCCTGCATGATTGCATCCCCATACGGACCATTGTTGGCAGAATTCACGGCATAAGAGTCGTCGTAGTAGGGCGTGGGATGCTGAAACGTAACCGCTATCATTCGCGGAAAGTCTTCACCGTTGTACGCCTGCTGGAATTCGAATCCTGTCTCCCGATTGTAATTCTCCAGCCGGGCTCTTTGGGAATCGGAAATCTCAGACTTTTCAGTTGAAAATCCAAAAGGCGGGCGCAGATTAAAGTGCCCCTGTTGGTATACCACCGGATATTTAACATCGGGATTTGAATCATAACCCCTGGGCAGTAACACGGTTGCCCCCAGGTACATCGGATGGCCCCAGAATTCCGATAGCAATTCACTTTTTATCTTGAGATGCTTCACCTGGCGGGTATCGGACGGCAGCTCAATATCCGGCAGCACGCTATCAAGTTCTACCGTGAACCGCTGCTCCTTCTGTGGATCAAAATGAATCCTTTTGGTCTCGCTAATCAGATTCCCCGGCGACCTATTAAAATGCTGGCCTTCCCAGTGGTCCATCGGCAACCATACTTCGTGCCCATCGGAGCGCTGGAAATGGGTATACACATTCAGCACCGCTTGGATATAATAATCACCGGCCGGAAAATCCCGAAGGCTTTCAATCGGGTAGCCTGCAGCCGACGTATCCACCGAAATCGTTGCACCGGGCTGAAGTTGACTGACGTTCTTACCCCAAAAAGGAGCGCTTAGAAAATACGAGCCTGCCTGGAAGCGTGGTTCCGGCTGCTTGTTTTTTGAGAGTACTAAGATGATTCGTCCTGTGACGGGCTCGGAATCGGCCTCCCTAGCAAAAGAAAATTCAAATACATGATTTTTCCTCTCCTGGGCCACCGAAGTGAAAGACCATCCACAAAAAAGTAAAATAATAAGAAGAGTATAACGAAACTGGGATCCCGACAATCGCATAAAGAATTGGTTCCATTTGGGTTATATCACTCCACCCATTCTAGCAAAAGTAGCTGAGAAAATCGAGTTCTGCCTAAAAGGAAATTAGAAATGAAAAATTAAAAATGTGGAATTAGGAATAAGAATGAATGCTAACTTCATGCAGTAATTCCTAATTCTTAACTCCCAATTCCCAAATAACTCTAGCTTTGCTTGAACTTGAAGAGATTATCGGCACCGACTTTTTCTTCCGCCTGACTTAATGCATAGCCACTATCGAACAGCACGATCGGATTCCCCTCCATATCTTTGGTAACATGAGTGGAATAACTGTTCTTTAGTTTTTCGATCACCTCCTGATCATCGCCGAGCCAGCGCGCCGCATGGTAGGAAACGGAACTCATATGCAGCTCGGTATTGTATTCCGTAGCCATTCGGTGCTTGACCACATCAAACTGCAGGGCACCGACCGTGCCGAGCAACAACTCATTTCCCACGCCGTTCGGCACCTCAAATACGTGCACCACTCCCTCTTCAGCCAGCTGCTTGAGCCCCTCTCGTAGCTGCTTACGTTTAAAGGGATCCTTGGTGGAGACCTTCATAAAGTGTTCCGGTGTAAACAGCGGAATCACGTCGAACTTTACGGGATCGTCGCTGTAGATGGTGGTCCCGATGCGGAACGAGCCCGGGTTAAACAGTGATACTACATCGCCCGGATAGGCTTCTTCCAGAATATGACGTTCATCCCCCATCAGCGTGTGGGGCGTCGACATTTTCACATTCTGCCCGGTATTGCTTTCCGTAACCTCGAGTCCGCGTTCGAACTTGCCGGAGGTAATACGAATAAACGCGGCACAGTCGCGGTGATCGGGATTCATATTGGCCTGCATTTTAAAGACAAAACCCGAAAATCCCCGGTCAATTTTACGGTCGTTTCCTTCTTCATCCTGATATTCCTGTGGAGGATTGGCCAGATCGGCGAAATAATCCAGAAAGACGTCTAGCCCGAAGTTATTGAGAGCTGACCCGAAAAATACGGGTGTCGCCTTTCCGTTCAGGTAAGCTTCCTCATCCATCATATCCATCATGTCCTCGGTTAGCATAACCTCTTCGCGGAACTTCTCCTTGTCAAAATCTGACAGGCGGGCCTGTTCCAAGCCCTCCTCGAGATCATAAATCTGAGTTTCGGCTTTCTTGGCTCCATGCTCTTCCTTGCGCTGCAAATGCAGTTTCTTACCAATCAGGTCATATATTCCCTGAAAATCCTTTCCATAACCCAGTGGCCACGAAGCGGGAATAGGCTCAATACCCAGCTGATTCTCAATATTACTGATTACTTCCAGCGGCTCAAGTCCGGGTCGGTCGCATTTGTTTACAAAGGTGATAATCGGGATCTCCCGCATCTTACATACTTCAAACAGCTTCTCGGTCTGCTCCTCGACTCCTTTGGCTACGTCAATCACCATCAGCGCGGTATCGGCAGCCACCAGCGTGCGCAGTGTATCTTCAGAAAAGTCCTTGTGGCCCGGTGTATCCAGCAGGTTAAACTTAATATTATCTTTTTCGAATCGAAGTACCGAGGAAGTCACGGAAATACCCCGTTCCTTCTCTATAGCCATCCAGTCGGAGGCCGCGTAGCGGTTGGCCTTACGCTGACGAATAGAGCCGGCCTCATGAATAGCGCCTCCGTATAGCAGCAGCTTCTCGGTAAGGGTAGTTTTACCCGCATCGGGGTGCGAGATAATCGCAAAGGTACGCCTTCGCTGCGCTTCCTCTATAATCTTGTTTTTGGATTTTGTGGTAGTATCCGCCTGAGACATGAATCGGGAATGAGTAATTGGGAATTTAAAAAGCCTCTAAAGATACGAAACTGCACACGATTTTTCACTTTTTGAATAGAACACGAATTGTGCAGATAGGGCAGATTCTCACGGATATTATATATTGTTCTGATAAATAATCTAAAACAACGTCACCATGCCCCGAATCCATGTTCTATAATCCTAAAATAGATTCAACTGCTCATCCTGCCGCTCCACGGGCCAAGCGGGCATGGGCTCCATATCGATCAGCTCGGAGAGCAACTGGTGGAATTTCCGTCCCACCGCAGGCTGACTTACGCTGTCAGGTGTGTGAGTAAAAATATAGGGATGAAGGCCTTCCTTGATCCAATCGGCCACTACAATTGCCCACTCTTTCAGGTAGGACTCATTCCCCACCGGATCATTGGATCCCACAAAACGCACGAAGGGACGCGAAGCGGTATTCATAAACCGAACCGGCACTTTGGGTTTCTTCTTTTTGGCTTCCAGTATCGAAGCCTCCTCTGATTTCATGGTGTGCAGCTTGCGTGTATCAAAGATGACACGGTCGATACTGTAGGCTTTGAGCAGGCGATTTAACCGATGCTCTTTGCCGCCATTGTCAAAAAAATCGGGGTGACGTACTTCCACCGCATAACTGTAAGAGCCCGGCAGAAGCCGAATCACGGTTTCCAATCGTTCGAACTGGTCTGATGAAAATTGGGGAGGCAGTTGAATAAAGAAAGGCCCCAGCCGGTCGGCGATGGGGTCGAAGGTCTCCAGGAAACGCATGATGTCGTCCTCCACGTTGTGCAGCTGCTTGTCGTGGGTGATTGAACGGTGAAATTTGAAACAGAACTTAAAAGCGTCCGGTGTAGCACGTCGCCATTTTTGCAGCGTCTCCCGGCTGGGCACCTGATAAAACGTAGTATTCCCTTCTACCGTGTTAAATACCGAGGAATACTGTTTCAAAAAATCAGCAGGCTTGGCATCGTCGGTAAAAAAACGGCCTACCCATTCTTTCAGGCTCCAGGCCGTACACCCCAAGTGATATTTCGTTATAGCCATGCTACAAAACTTAATTCCAGACAACTCAATTCCCAATCCGCAGCGCGTCAACCCGGGAATCCGTACTGGAAATTTAGTTTTCCGGCGGCATGGTTCCAAATACCCGGTCCCAAAACGTTGTCGAGACCCCAAAAGCTTTTTCGGGATACTTATAATGATGGAGGGCATGATGACGATACTGCGTCTTTAAAAAAGATGGTACATGTCGCTTATGTACGACTATGTGTACCGAGGCGTAAATAAGGTATCCCGTCATAAAGCCGGGCATAAACAAGTACACCCATTCCCCCAGTACCAGCCAGAAGCCCAAATAGAGTGCTGTGACAATCATCAGGCCGGGAATCGGCGGCATCATCAGACGTTCTTTATCACGGGGATATTCATGATGGACACCGTGAATGGTATGAGCAATCTGGTAAGCCCATTTCGAATCCGGGAAATACTCATCCAGGTGATTGATGTAGCGATGAAATAGGTATTCAAAGAAGGTCCAGAAAAACATTGCCCCAAGATAAATGCCAACACCTACCCATAGCGAGGAGGTTAGGTGGCGAGAATATCCCATTAGAAGTAACCCAAATAGAATAGTGATATAAATAGTTGCGGATACCGGAGCCGGGGCCTTGGTCATATATTCCAGTAAGGGATTCTTAAAGATACGGCCCTGTCCCTCATTCTTTATCTTACTCTCTCCCATTTTTCTCTCCATTTATTTGATATTATTGGACTTCCGTCCATAAAATAATGTTACATGATTTTACGGTTAATGGAAATATTGATCTGAAATATTCCTCGGATTTTTATGGCGAAGGGAGTTTAAACGCTTATACAGTAAAAAAGGAGCATAATCTAGCTGATTATACTCCTTCCAATAAGCGGCAAGCTAAACTCTGGACCGCTACTTTTAGTTGAATTTAGTTACCCGCTTTGCTGCCCAGCCATTCTTGGCGGAAGTCGTTCATCTCATCGGTTACTTCCCGGCCGGCCTGTTCATAGGTGAGTAGCTCCCATTCGGGGTTCTCCGCAAGGGTAACAGATGATTCATGACGATCTCCGGGTGAAACGTATGAAATGGACAGCTGATCACCCGGCTTATGAGAGGCCAGCAATCGATTTAACTGACGGGCATTTGTTATCGATTCTCCACCAATTGAAAGAATCTCATCATTGATATCAAGTCCTGCTTTATACAGCGGAGAACCAATAACAGTATTTCCCGAGATGGCTGCTTTGCCGCCCTCAAAGTTGATAATACGAGAGTTATAAGCCAGTACGGCCTCGCCGGGATGGGCTTTCTGAAGCAGAAACCCTGCCTGCCCCAGCAGAGACTTCAAATCAATATACCTGCCCTTTCGGATATAACGGTCGAAGAATTGAGTGGCAAATTCGGTACTGTCGGTAACTTCGGCCAGCGTGTTTTCAAGATCGGTTAGCGTGTAGGGCTGCTCGGTTTTGCCGTATTTTTTCCACATTAGGCGCATGTAATTGTCCAGGGTTATGTCTTCAAAAGTGGATCGGAGCGTCAGGTCCAGCCCTAAACCAAGTACCGAGCCCCATGAGTAATACGAAATAAAGGTATTCGATTTGTTCTGGGCATCCACCGAAGTCGCAGCGTCCACAAAAGGCGCCTGCATGCTCATTCCGATGGGATTATAAAAGCGGTTAGCGGGCGAATTAAGCACATAATTGAGCGTACCGGCCCAATCGTTGGCATACTTCTCGTTTGAGATAAGCCCGGTGCGGCGTATAATCAGATCGTCATAGTAACTGGTAAATCCTTCGGCAAACCACAGGGCGCCCGAGATGTTGGCCTTCATAAAATGAAAGGGCTCCAGGGTCTTGGGGCGTATGCGCTCGACATTCCAGTTGTGGAAAAATTCATGCGACAGGGTACCCAGATTATTGAGCGTACCGTCTCCTTCGAGCGGTGTCCGACTGGTAAGAATCGTCGAGTTTCGATGTTCCATCCCATCTCCAAAAACGTAGGGCAGGTAGTCGGCGATAAAAGTATAAGTACCATAGTCGTACTGTGAGGGCTCTCCATATACAGCAACCTGCTCGGCCACTACTTTACGAGCCATATCAGTGTAGCGCTCCACTTGTTCCTGCGTACCATTATGGTGGACTGCCAGCCGTATTTTCTGCCCGGTGGTATCTTGTGGAGCCTCCCAACTGGTCATGGTAAAATTGCTCAGCTCCGTAGGACTGTCCATGAAATAGTAGTAATCGGGTGCAGTAAATGTATAGGTATCCTCGGTCGGTTTCAGCTGCGTAGCCACTTTCCAGTTTGATCCTTCGGGCGGATGAAACCGTACGGTAATCGGAACATCCGACAGCTCCTGAATCCAGGCAAAAGTAGCAGGTATGTTCAGGTGAGCATGCTCTTCATTGATGCCGGTGTAAGTCCCATCAGCATGTCGGCCGTAGAGCGTGTATTTGAATACCACGGTACCATCATGCCCCCTGACGGTCCAGTTATGCAAGTCCGGCCGGTAGATCTCCAGCGTATCACCACTTGCATCAACAGCGGAAACACTGTACACATTTTTGGCAAACTCATGCAAAGCATATCGACCGGGCGATGAACGGCTCATCGAAATGGTTAGCGGCCCCTGGGGAAGGTGTTCGGCCCGGAGCGTGATTTCCGCTTCATTGTGTAGAGCATTTGGAAATCGCACGTCGTAAGTAATGGTAGCCTGCCGGTTGAATTGTGACTGGCATCCCGCCAGCCATACCGCAGCCCATAAAATAATAGCCATCTTCTTCATGGTGGAACCCTATCTAATAATTTCATTTGCAGTCGCTGTTAAATAAGATTTTTTCATGATTATTTCAGGATATGTTTCACGGCCTGTTTCCGATAGGCAGGCATCACATGATCATGCCACACATGGTTATGTGATTGGCAGCCTTCCTTGTGATGGTTATTTAACAAGCAGTTTCAATAACTAATACAGGAGGTCCCCATGTTTAAAAAGTTACCCATACTGCTAGGTTTGATATTCGTATTTAATATCCCGCTTTCCGCTCAGCAAGTCCATTTTGAGCTGAGCTATCAATCATTTCGGCCGTTTATCCATTTCCAGATTGATATTAATAATTACAATCGTAGCTACGGTGCGTATGAATCGACGTATATGACCGGATATATGGATGGCGTCAATGATTCGTATTATCCCGGCAACCGAATAAGAGAGATCGCGGCATACCGAGCCGGCTACCGGGACGGATTACGGGACGGACAGTTGTTAATTCGGCTCCGGGGGCGTCGCTGGTACAAGCGTAACTGCTTTACCTATGAGGATTATTATGCCCCGACCTACGCCGTACAAATATGGCTGGAAGGACTTTCGCTGGCATTTCTGCAGGCGCCGGCTCACCGGCTGCCTCCACAATGGCATCGCCGGGCCCGTCCCCATCTGAGGAAATATAGAAAATGGATGTCACGACGCGGCCACCACAAGAAATTTGATGCCTATTATAGTGCCGCCAATGTAAAACGCCGATATTCGAAACGTATCCACAAATATCGCAGGAAACTAAACCATGCGAAAAAACGGAACCGCGGTCGATTCGCTAAAGGAAATCGTGGGCCGAAAAAACGCTTCAACTCCAAATATAGGCAGAATCATAAATCTAAAGGCCGAAGAAATCAAAATTACGGTCATCGGAAATCAAAGGTTCACAAAGCCCAAAAAGGCCGAAGAAAGGTAAACAAACAGCGTAGCCGTAATGCCGGGCGACGGGGTAAAATTCACAATAAGCGGAAAAGAAGCCGAAAAAAATCAAAGGCGAAATCCAGAAGTGGTAACAGGCGCAGCAGAGTTCACAATCGCAACTGATTTACTAAAAGGGAGCCGATACCGGCTCCCTTTTTTAATTAGTCGTTTTCAATGGCTAGTATCCTGTTTGCCCGCTGTTGGCCAGCAAATTCCTATTCTGACGAATAATTGCTTTTGCCCTGTTCTTGAGCAGTTCTGCAGCATCCATCAGCATGGTTTCGTTCGGGGGGAAGGGGATCGGCCGGCTTCCAACAATCTCACGGGAATCTTCTGAAAGAGCGCGCTCGTCTCCCGTAGCTACGGCAGAATAATGTTCAAACACCGCATTGACCGACAGCTTCTGGGTTTTCACCAGCTGATTATTAGCCAAGTCGATATAGTCAATAGAACCGGCAACTACAGCCTGTTTATGCTGAGCCGACTCCGTAACCTGTGCTGATACGGTAATCATATTCGGCACTTTAATATCGTTTCCGGTTGAATCTTTTTTTACGTTCCCATTTTCATCGAACACGTATTTCATCCCGTCCTTTATCTCTTTGGTCTCGGTATAGGTACGTTTTTCGATCGATTCCGGGGAAACAGCAATCTCTTTAATGTTGATGACCACATAATAGTCATAGTAAGTAGAAGAATCGGCATACGTCTCATACTGCACCCAGGTACTGTTAAGATCGCCAAGACCAATCTTCTGTAATTCGTTCTCAAAATTCCGAGGCAGTGCCATATCGGAATTGTTTTCAATTTGCAGCAGCACAAAATTGGTACCACGGTATCGGGCCTCCTGCAAGAGCTGACCTACGTCTTTGTAATCGGGATAAATATCACGTACTCCCAGAAACTCGTCATAAGCTAGACGGGCATTCTGCCGGTCTCCCCGCTCCAGATAGTCCATCCCCTGCTGGTACATCGCCTCCGCGGCCGATTCTTTGGACTCAATAATTTCATCATCATAATCGACCAGGGTGAACTGCTTTCGAACTGACGTCGGTAGCGAACGAATGATATCCTGGCGCTGCTCAAGCTGCGAATAGAGATAGTATATTTCCAGCCAGTTGTCTTCACGCTGCTCCTTCTTTAGAAAATCGATGCGCTCTTGATCAAAGGTATTGGCCTTCCGATAAGCTTCTTTCAGCACATATAATTCTTCGGAATCACCGGGATCTTTTCGAAGTTTTTTAGCTGATTTTTCAATCGCCTGGTCGTACTTCCCCTTTTCAAGAAGCTTTTGGGAAGAAGTACAGGCCGAAAGCAGACCAATAATAAATAAACACAGAATGGAGTAAGTAAATGTACGCATAGCCGGTAAACTTTGTCCTGAAATTTACCAGAAGATGAATATTTTAGACGAAAATTTATAATTAATAATTTGTATAAAAACCTTCCAGATATAAATATATGAAGGATTTCCTAGTGATGAGATCCACTAGATACAAAGGAAGCACAGGCACAAGAGTTGTTGCTCAAAATAATCAGAGTGCCAAAAAAGAAGCATCGGACAAGGTCCAAGAGGTCACACCTCAGTGATCATCTGGGTGGTTTCCGGTACTTCATCCGTTTAAGCCGAGCAAATGTAATTTAAGTATCCATCAAATAATATGGTGATATTCGATGGACTCATATGTATTCAGCGTTAAACATTAAACTGAACGTGCTGATGCCCATGTCCACCATCGTTCTTCACTAAGATTTCAACAACTCGTCGATGCGGTCGAAAATCTTATTGGAATATTTAACGCGCTCATAGCTCGGTACGCTGAATTCGTATTCCGGGTCTTCAACTTCGACACGCGTCTTGGTATCCGATACCTTAAGTACACGCACTACACCAGTATCATCCTGCGTGTGTTCCTGCTTGTTGGTCGCATCCTTGCTGATATACATGATTACCTCTCCCTGCTTCAGGGCATTCTCCACGTCATATATATTGATGTTGCTCTGATTGACCGCATCTTCCACGATTTTTCGCATCTCATCAAAATTCCTGGAGTACTCACGGGAATTCCCACCGGTCATATTGCCCGTGGACGCGCATCCCTGCATAAGTCCGAACAATAGAAGTAAAGCACCAATCTTTTTCAATGGTAGCATTAAATTATTCATAGCCTCTGATATTTTATGTGTAAAAGATTAATTATTGATTTGAATCCTTTAGTTTTTCTGCTTTAAAAGCTTGTCGATCTGGGGAAAAAGAATCCGCCTATAATCTACTCGCTCGTGGTCGGGTATAGAGAAGTGATATTCCGGATTCTCAATACGTACGCGAGAAGTACCTTCGGTTACTTTCTGCAATATCATTTCGCCCTGTTCTTTCTGGACATCCTGATTGTCAATAGTGGTATTCTGGCTGAATATTACATGAAATTCCTGGCCGGCTTCCGTTTCTCTGACCGTGTTTATTTTAAGAGCCCGCTCTTTAACCGCCTTCTGCACTACCGACTGCATGGTTGAGTAGCTCTGCTTGTATTCGTGCCAATCATACGAACTTCCCGCCATACCGGAACCGGCACAACCCCCCATAATAATGAGTACCAAACAATACAACATCACTCGCCCGCAATCCTTCGAAAAAATTATCATATTATTCACCTTTTTGTCGTTCAAAATCTGGTATGTGCTGCTAATTTTTTGGGATTCCCAACAACTGAAAATTCATTATCGTTATTAATAACGGCAAATGCTAAAATGAAAATCTGGCTCCCGAACTACGTCTCTTTACTGAACCATGACAACGTTCCATTGCCTTGTCGATTATTTTATACGTTCGCCCGGGTTGAATAATTTTCGCCTTTTTCGCTACAGCTCGTATATTTCAGCGAAACAATCGATCATTCGGGATGAGAATCTATGCCAAACAAACCGCTGCTAACCGTAGCTATCATCGTACAAAATCAAAGGGATGTTGTCGAGACAACACTCACGTCTGTCTTTGAGTTGTCTTCTATCCCCTTTGAGTTATTTATTATCGACGATCATTCCGGCGACGGAAGTACTGATGTTATTGATTCATTGCTGGCCTACTATCAGCATGAACATACCTTCTACTTTACCCATGATTCCGCAACCGGACGCGGGAATGCTCTCAACGAGGCCATCCTTCAAAGCAACGGACAAATTTTCTGGGCTCCGAATACCATTGCCGAGATCGACGAAGGAACCTTGAGTATGCAGCTGGAACAGCTGGCCAACTCAACCAACGCCGGCATGCTGCAGCAGCGTGTACTACCCGACAATCAGCAGCAATGGACCGATTTTATAAGCCGGGAAAACTGGCCCCAGGATGGAGCATTTCTCTGGAATCTGCAGGCCCTCTCTGCGGCCGAGCAATTTTTTAATCCCTATCTGGACCATTACAGCGGCCTTGAACTGGCGCTTCGACTTCGCGGTCATAAGCGTCCCTTTGCCGTAAGTAACGACCAGTGGTATCGTCCCAGCAACCTGGTCCCTGCCACAGAACCTAATTTCAAACTCCGACAGGAGCTCTTTTTTACTCTTTTGCGAGATCTTAAACCCTCTGGAGAACAGCGCAGTAACGTGCTGTCCCGCCTCAGAGATCTGCATGAAACCAAAGAAGAACCCAAGTTCGAGCATGAGCTGCTGAACCGGGCCCTGCAAATGAAGCGGGATGGTCGCTTTAATTCAGCACTCGAGCTTATCGAAGAAGTACTGGATGAATTCCCGGGACATGCAGGAGCTCGAAATCTCAAAATTGAAATACTTGAGAAAAAACGCCGGTTTGTTGAGGCTTCCGAACTCAAGCACGAAGTCAATAAATCAAAAGCCAAACAGGACCGGAGCGAGGAAGAACAAGAGCAAGAACCGGAAACATCAAATGAGGTGCCGACAGAATCTGACGATGGTGATATTGATATCAGCCTGATCGTGCCCACTACCACCTACGGCAAGCCGGCCCTCGAACACTGCCTGCTTTCAATATCGGAGCACTGTGATACGTCGGCCCTGGAGCTGATCGTCATCGACAATGCCAGCCTCGATGATACCCACGATTACCTGAACGAACTCAAAGAGAAAGATTTTTTACGCTGCCGGATTATTACCAACGCGCAGAACGCGGGCTTTTCCGCATCCATTAATCAAGGTCTTGAAAAAGCACGCGGACGTTATGCCTGTATCATCCATAATGATATCTCTGTTAAGGACGATGTGCTTTCGCAGCTCCGTGACCTGATGGACGAACATCCCGATTATGCAATCTTGGGACCTTCGACCAATAAGACCCTGAATCCCGACCAGGCAACACGGAACGTGCGGGACTCGGATCCTGAACTCATGCAGGCAGAATATCTGGATAGCTTCTGCATGATGGTTCGCATGGATTCTGATCTACAAATGGACACCGACTACCAGCTGGCTTTTTTCGAGGATATTGATCTCTGTTTCCAGGCGCGATCACAGGGACACAAGGTGGGAATCGCTCCACATATTACCGTGGAACATCATTTTGGCACAACTACCTTTTCGCTGGATCTGGATACCGAAAGCGACCAGTACTGGAAAAACGTTGCGCATTTTAACGAGAAGTGGGAGATCGAGGTATTTTCCGAAGAAGAACTCAAATCACTCAGCACCTTCGACCAGCTGCTGGCATTGGATGACTTAGTGAATCCCCTTTATCCCGAAGATGAAATTAAGAAACAATTCGAACGCCTGTTTACTGATGAACTTAAAACCGAAATCCTGAAAACCCAGCATCAGGACGAAACGCTATGCAAACTGGTACATCTGTTTATGGTGATGGGCGAACGCGAAATCATGCGACGTCTCGAAGACCGCCTCGAAACGGTCGATATGCCTGCCTCCCTAATTTACCAGCTCGTCCGCTTCTACTTCAACCGTAATATTTATTCGCGCTGCTCTCATTATCTTGACAAGCTTAAGCCACAAAACGAATCGCTTAGAGCCGATCTGTATCGCCTGGCGATACTGGTTGAAAATAAAGATCTTGATCAGGCCATACCGATGCTCAGAGATCTGATGGAGCATGCCCCCGCCAATCCTATGCTTTACAAGCTAGCCGGTGATATCCACCGCTTTAACGGTAATGATGAAGAAGCGGGTTCATTTTATGATTTGGCCGAACAGATCAATCCGTTTGAATTTACCAATGAAGAAAAGGACGCCTTTGGATTTCAGCTCTAGACCCTTTGAGCTGGCCAGATAAGCTAATCTCTTGAGTTAGTGTAAAAAAAGAAGGCCTCACCGTTCAAAGTGAGGCCTCCACTATTCATCAAGAGAGACGCCCGTTAGGGCGCCTTTTAAAATGCTAATTCTGATCCGCAGTTCAAAACAATAAATAACTATTTACGTCTTTTAAAACTTCTGGACACAGGTACTGATTCCATTAATTCTATAACTTATTGCTGCACCAGCATCTCCACCGTTTCAAGCAGCTTTCTAAGATTCTCAACCTTTTTCAATTTATCAGCCTTTTCATAGCTGTTAATCAAATTACGGATACATCGCGCAAGAATAGCTTCGTTGCTACTACTGTCAAAATGCTCACTGCGCGGCTCCACACCATTTTGCTTTAGGAAATAATAGCACTGGTTATAACTGACGATTTTACCGTGATCGAAGGGATCAATAAGCACCTCCTCCATCTCTCCCCGGTATTTCAGCATAAAATGGATGGGCATATTCACCCCGTAGAACGGCAGATCCAGCCTGCGCGCAATAAAGAGCACCACCAAGGCAAGCGAAATCGGCAGTCCCTGCCGGCGGTCAATTACCCGGTGCAAATACGAATTCTGCGGATTATAATAATCTTTGGTGCTGCCGGTAAAGCCCAGTTCATTGAATACAAAGTCCAGCACCTTATGCATCTTCTCGGTGTCATCCAGCGAGTATCGCACTTCATCACTGATCATTGAGGCAAAGCGATCCAGCTTTTGCTTGTACTCACCCTCTCGCAGCGTTGGATTTTCAAACCGGGACAGGATAAAAATCGCATCTTCCAGCTGCTTGACATTTTTTAAGCCTCCTTCCAGGGCATCCAGAAAATCCTCCTCCACGCTGCTGTAGGTAATCCACTGGATGATCTCATTAATCAACTCACGGGATTCTTCATTCTGGGTTTCACTCTTTTCCTGATCCAACAGGGGTACGGCCCGCTCACCAAGCTCGAACAGCCTGTTTTTAACAGCCGACTGCACATTAGGGTCGGGATCATCCAACAAGTAAACCAGTGATTGTATTTCAGATTTCGTAGACATGATGCTCAGATCAACTCAAAAATTCTTCGGTCGTGATATGGTATGATTGTAACAGCCATCAGAGAAAAATCGTGCAGTTAAAATAGAAAATTTATTTTTGATAATTCCACTTGAAATGGAATTTATAAATTGCCAACGCAACACGTATATTTACAGGCGCCAAGCAAACATTAAGCTTTCCAGTATCAGATTCACTGGCAAAACCATTAACAGATTATTACAGAACCGGGACGGGGCCTCTGATTTTGTCTGTTATAACGGCTCTCCGCACTGTATGGTATGCCGGAAACCAAAATCAACTATAGTTATCCATGAAGAATTTGAAAGTGACTTCCGAAACCGGACTTTTAGAACAGGTAATTGTTCATACTCCCGGCCATGAGGTATCGCTGGTAAATCCGGAACTAAAGGATGAATTGCTTTTTGATGATATTATCTTTGAAGAGGATGCGCGACAAGAGCACCTGGAGATGCTCGATGTCTTTAGAGCGGCGATGCCCTCAGATGGAGAAATTTATGAAATTACCGATCTGTTCCTGGAGAGCCTGCAAACCGAGGAGGCCCGTAGATTTTTCGTTTCTCAGCTCATCAGGAGACTTACTGAGGAGAATCTGCATACCATTGAAAACGACCTGCTGAATCTGGAACCCCACGATCTGCTTCGGTTTGTCATCGATGGCTCAACGGAATCCATTCGCGGCTTTACCATGCATCCTACGCCCAACATGCTGTTCACACGCGATCTGGCGGCCGTGGTTAATAAAAGCATCCTATTGTCGCGCCCTGCAAAGAAAGCACGGGTCCGGGAAGCTATTTTGATGGAAACCCTGATTAACTTTCATCCGCTTTTTTCGGAACTAAAGCCCAATACTATAAAAATTGCCGAACAGGAATCGATCGAGGGCGGGGATGTACTGGTCGCTTCCGACAAAGTGGTACTTATCGGAATGAGTGAACGCACCTCGTTCAGCGGACTTATGACCGCCACCGAGGGGTTGCTAAAACAAGGCGTGGAGCACGTACTTGCTGTCGACATTCCCAAACAGCGGTCCTCCATGCACCTGGATACTATCTTCACTTTTGCCAGTGAAGACGAATGTATCGTATTTCCGCCGGCCATCACCGAACGCACCAACAATGTGGTTGCCTTACGATCACAGAATGGGGCTATCGTCAATGAATCCAAGCCGTCGCTTAAAGAAGCACTTGAAGAACTCCTGGATCGAAAGTTTACGTTTATTAGTTGCGGCGGTGAAGAACGGACCAATCAATTTCGTGAACAATGGACCGACGGCGCAAACGTTTTTGCATTGGCTCCCGGTATTATTGTGGGATATGAACGAAACACCAACACCTTTAGGGAGTTGAAGAAACATGGCTACCAACTAATGAACCAATACGAATTTATTGAAGAATTTAAGGGAGCCCCTTTCGATCCCACTGATAAAAAAATTGCCATCAGCTTTTTAGGTCACGAGCTCTGTCGCGGTCGTGGCGGGGCCCGGTGTATGACCATGCCCATAGCAAGAGTTAAATAAATTTTTTTGGACTATTGGATAACAAACCTTCTACGAATACAACTGAATATCGAATAAGTGAAATTACTGCTGAACCTGCGGTAAGTAAATCCAATGAGCCGGAACTCGATTGGGTTACGATCCTGAAACACCTGGGTCTGTTTATCGTTACCGTAATTACAGTTTCGCTGGCGGGAGCAGGCTTTGTGGGCTTTAGCCCCTCGATGTTTCCGGTAGCCCTTCCGACCCTTTCCGACTTCTATCGCGGCCTGCTGTTCGCCGGTTTGCTGCTGGGATTTCTGGGTATACACGAATTCGGTCACTATTTTGCGGCCCTGTATCACAAAGTGAAAGTTACCCTGCCCTATTTTATCCCGGTTCCGCTGGGTATTGGTACAGTCGGGGCTGTAATCCGTATCAAACAGAAGATTAACGATACTTTTAAGATGTTTGATGTGGGCGCAACGGGCCCCCTTGCCGGGTTCGTCGTTTCCCTGGTGATACTGCTCTACGGCTTTTCCACGCTCCCCGAGGCCTCCTACATTCAAAATTTTGCCGGCCATGAGTCGGTAAAAGCCTATGTTGCCCAGCATGGCACCTATCCCGAGAATCCGACCGAAGAAACCAACGGCAATCTGCTGATTGTTGGCAACACACTTTTATACAGCTTTCTGGCCTCCTTCTTTCAAAATGTACCGCCAATGTGGGAAATGTATCATTATCCCTTTCTGTTTGCAGGATGGCTGGGACTTTTCTTTACCGCGCTGAACTTAATGCCTATCGGTCAGCTCGACGGCGGACATATACTCTATTCGCTCATTGGTTATCGGAAACACCGGACCGTGGCACGCCTCTTCTTCGGGGGGCTGCTCACCCTGGCCGGAATGGAAGCCGTACCGTTCATTCATTTGTCGCTTAGCGGCTACGATAATCTTTACGGTGTATTAAGCTGGATACTCTGGAGCGGTGTGTTATACACTTTACTCCGTAAGGCTTTTCATAACGATCACAATTGGATATTCCCGGTAATGGGGCTATCGCTGGGTTTTACGGCCTATCACCTGTATTTGGGAAGCGGTGATATGAACACTGCCGGTTCCTTGATCTGGGTGGTTTGGTCTTTCTTTATTGCCTACCTGGTAGGCATTGAACATCCGCCGGCCCTGCACGAGCGTAAGCTTAATTCCACTCGAAAATTCCTTGGATGGCTGAGCATGGCTATATTTGTACTCTGTATCAGCCTTAATCCACTGTATTTGATATAGCTTCGTTTTCCTTATTTTCAACCATTTAAATCACAATTACCCAACACGAATTTCATGCGTTATTTAACATTTCTATTTCTTAGTTTGCTCTTTCTAAGCTGCTCCAATGAACCACAGCAAGATCTGCCGACACGCATTGATCACCTTATCTCTGAAGATAACTATGTGAAAGCCCTGGATCTGTTGAACAATGCTGATTCCAGCAAAACGAATGCGGATCTTGAACTACTCAAAGAAAAAACACATTTAAATTATGGTATCTATCTTGAGTACAGAGGACCGGAAGAAAGTACGATGCGAGACCGTATGACCTCGGCTCTGGAACAGTACATTGCTGTGTTGAAGATCAATTCCAAAAACGAAAAAGCCCGGTCGGAAATACAGCAGATAATGAATATTTACAGCACGATGCCCGACAAGTCGCCGGGCGAAGACATCCTTACTGACCTTCGTGACCTGGGATTTGATTATTGATGGGAGGCAGACTGCAGATGTGAAACGTCAAACGGTAAAATTGTGGAGACGGTCACATCTCACGCCTCCCTTCTTACTTTTCACTAACAATGACACTCACCTGTTAAAAGCGTATCTTTGATCTAAAGCAACTCTCTAATTACAATTTCTAGCCATGTCCACCCCTACCATAAAAAATCGGAAAGCGCGCCATGAATATCATGTCGAAGAGACGTATGAGGCAGGGATTGTGTTGCGCGGCACTGAAGTCAAATCGCTCCGCCAGGGCAAAGCCAGCCTGAGCGAAGCCTTTGCCTACATGCAAGATGGTGAGGTATGGCTTCGGGATATGTACATTAAACCCTATGAACATGCCTCCTATTCCAACCACGACGACCGTCGCGAGCGAAAGCTACTGCTGACCAAACGCGAAATCCGTGAGATCGACAAGGCCATCACCCAGAAGGGCTATACGCTCATCCCGCTGAAACTTTATTTTAAAAACGGTTATGCCAAAATACTGATCGGCATCGCCAAGGGGAAGAAGAAATACGACAAACGCGAGGACATCAAAGAACGCGATACCCGTCGTGAACTGGAGCGTAAATACAAAGGCAGCTATAAAGTGAATATGTAGGCAAACCATGTTCGGGTTAAAAAAATGGCGGAGGAAGCGGTCTTTCAGAAATGGTCTTAACGATAACCAACTCGCCATCCTCCGCGATAATGTGCCCTACTACGATCACCTGCCCGACAATCTGCGATCAAAACTAGAAGGGCTGACGAACGTTTTTTTGGATGAGAAATCCTTTGAGGGTTGTGCCGGTCTCAATCTGACCAAAGAGATCAAGGTAACTATTGCCGCCCAGGCCTGCATTTTACTGCTAGGCATCGACGACCTATCCACTTTTTACGAGGGATTAAGATCAGTGCTCGTTTATCCCGAAACCTATGTTGCACGGATCAAAAATCAGAACAACGGCATTTTTGTGGAGGAAGGATATCAGCAGCGGCAGGGAGAGGCCTGGGAGCGTGGCCATGTGGTACTCGCCTGGAATGAAGTTAAACGCGGAGCACGGGATATCAGTGACGGACAAAACCTGGTATTTCATGAATTTGCCCACCAGCTGGATTACGACTATGGGGCTACCTCTCAGATTAACGACCCGGAGTCCAACTATATGTCCTGGCCCTGGGTCATAGGCAATGAATACAACAATCTGCTGGAAGCGTTACGGCGAAATCAAAAAACGCTAATTGATGAATACGGTGCTCAGAATGTGGCCGAATTTTTTGCCGTAGTTACGGAATACTTTTTTGAAAAGCCCATTGAACTCCGGCAAAAGCATCCAGATCTCTATCAACAGCTAACCGAGTTCTACCGGCAAGACCCCGCAGCCTACATACAATCTTAATATGCTTTTTGTATTTTAACTATTCTAAGAAAACCCTATCTCGCTGATATTATCTTCCTTTTTATCGGTAGCTAACTCATTATAAGCGGGCATTGACCGGGAACGATTACAGTTTATACGTGTTCCCATTGTATGGAAATCATTAACTAAAAAAGGCACTGTTGTCACCCAAAGAAAAAATAATTGACACATTAGGAATCAATAAAGCCGTCATGGCACTTTCCATCGCACGGATGGCCGATGCGATGGGCAACAGCATTCTTTTTGTGCTGATTCCCCTTTATGTCGCCAAGCTTCCCAAGGAGCATTTCGGATTTGCTGTACCCGTATTGGTGGGAATTCTGATTTCACTCTTCGGTTTTATTACTTCCATATTTCAACCGCTGATGGGCGCCCTCAGCGACAAATTGAACAAGCGTAAAATCCTCATTCAGGCAGGACTGGGACTTATCGGTCTCAGCACCCTCTTTTTCATGTTTGCCGAAAATTTCACGCACCTTCTTATGCTGCGTACCCTGCAGGGGGTGGGCGTTGCCATTACCATACCGGCCTCTCTTTCACTGATGACTGCCATTACCGCTAAAGAATCGCGGGGCGGATCGATGGGCGTATTCAGTACCTTCCGGATTATCGGCTTCGGCATCGGTCCGGTCGTAGGCGGATATCTTCAGGTTCATTTTGGGTTCGACACCGCTTTTTATGTAGGAGCGGGACTCATTTTCACATCAATGGCCTTTGTGCAGGTGTGGGTTGAAGAAGTAAAAGTGGAGATCCCGGATGATGTAACCAATCGCTTGAAGGTTTTTGATCTTTCCCTCTATGGTTCGGGTATTCTAACGGCAGCACTTTCTACTTTTGTAATGGCCTGCTGTTTCTCAATGGTCACCACTCTGGAAAACGAATTCAATGCACGCCTGGAGATGACTGCCATAGGCTTCAGTATTGCCTTTAGTATGCTGATGGTTGGCCGGCTCATTTTCCAGGTCCCTCTGGGGCACTATTCGGATAAGTGGGGACGCAAACCTTTTATTCTTTCAGGGTTGGTATTGATGGCACTCACAACGATCGTTCTTGGCGAAGTTCAGACCATGGGCCAGCTTGTAATAATTCGTCTGTTGCAGGGGGTAGCTGCAGCCGGGGTCGCCGCACCGGCATTTGCTCTGGCTGCTGACCTTTCCAAGTCGGGCGGTGAGGGCAGACAGATGAGCGTTGTAACAATGGGATTTGGGTTAGGCATTGCCGTCGGGCCGCTACTGGCAGGGATACTGGCGGTATTCTTCTTTGAGTTGCCCTTCCTGGTGATCGGTATTTTTTCTCTTTTTGGTGCTTGGCTGGTCTACCGCTACATGCCCGAGACGGTAAAAAGTGAAGCAGCTATATTCGGTTCAGCCAACTAATTTTAGGAAACGAACCTATAAATAGCAGTTGGTATTTTAATCTGAGTATAAATTGGTAGTAATCTCCGGACCATTTTTGATCGACTGGTAAACCACGCAGTATCGCTCGGTAAGTTCAAGCAGCTTATTCAACTTTGAATCGTCGGCTTCCGTTTCCAATTTAAACTCCAGGCTGATCTTCTTGAATCCCACCGGGGCGTCCTTAGATACTGCAAGAGTGCCCCTGAAATCGAGGACCCCTTCGGCTCTCACTGTACCTTCCTTAATATCAATTCGCATAGCGGTAGCCACCGACTTCAGGGTCACCCCGGCACAGGCCACCAGGGCCTGTAGCAGCATATCACCCGAACAGGCGAAGCTTCCGTCGCCACCCGTAGCGGGATGCAGTCCGGCCTCCAATTCTCCGCCATCGCTTTCCACCGAACAAGAGATGTCCTCCCCCAGTCGGCCTTCAGCATGCAGTACCCATTCTGCCTCTTCAGGGTTCTTTTCATATTTCTCTTTCAGTGGTGCCTGTATTGCTCGCAGTTCAGATGCATCCATTATTCAATTGAGCCCTTATTGATTTTTTAATTCGACTTCTTCAATAATATGCAGTTAAGAAAAACAAACCTTTCTTAACACACCATCATTTAAAGGAAAAATTAAAATCAGCAATTATTCACTTAAAATTTACCCTTGGGGAAGTAATAATGGGTTTTACGAAAGGAAACATATTGTATTCAAAATTACTGTTCTAAAGCATTGGCTTGAGGCATATTTTGTGGAAACAGCGACACGTATGGCGTAGTCGGCATCACGCCCGGCGCTACCGCAAGTGGCATCTCTTCTCCTGTAGGACCCAGCGAATGAATATACTGGTAAATAGCCCGCAGGTCCTCTTCTTTCATCTGACTGATATTCATCCATGGCATCGGTGGCAGGGCTTTTCGGGTTTTCAGCGTTTCAACCCACTGGTCTTCGGTCCACTGCTGTACCCGCAGGCGCAGGTTGCTGGGATAAGTAGTTCCCCAGGGGCCTTGCCAGCCAATTCTTGTACCGGCCAGCCATTGACCTTCCGGTATCTTGCCTTCAGTCATGAGATATCCATCCGTGTGGCAGTCGTTGCAACCGCTCACAATTGCCAGATATCGCCCTTTATCTATTTGATCAATAATATCTGTTACTGTAGACTGTGCTTCGGCTTTGTTTTTTGTTTGTTCTGTACAGGCGGCTAGCACTATAAAAAGCAGACCCGTAATGGCTATTCTTTTACTCATTTTACACCTCTGGATTATTTATGTGTTCGAAACGAAACCGAGCTTAACTTTTATCTAAAGCCCCACTTTCTCCCCTATCTTTTAATAGTACGCAAATAAATAATCTCCGGGAATAGCAACTGCAAAAAAATCCTTATAAAGGTTTAATTTTTATGAATTTAAAATACGAAAGGCCACCCTATCGGGCAGCCTTTCGATATAGTTCAGGATGATCTGTAAGCCGAATTCTGTCGAGGGCAATCATTTATCTGGTCCCCGGGTCACCCCGGGGCTCAAGCACTCCACCCGGCAGTGTAGCGACGAACGACACATGAACTGCCTGCATGAGCTTGCACCCCGTGAGGTTTACAAAGCCTCCGAATGTCACCACCGGAGCGGTGAGCTCTTACCTCACCTTTTCACCTTTTCCCCGCATATTAGAGCAATGTGCGGGGTAGTCTGTTTTCTGTTGCACTTTCTATCCGGTTACCCGGATCTTCCCGTTAGGAAGCACGGTGTTCGTTGGTGTTCGGACTTTCCTCCCCGCACATAACTCCTAATAAAGGACACTGTTCTTCAATCGTTCTTTTAGTCGTCTTATTCCTTGTCCGTGATGTTTCAACTTTTTCTCTCTGGTTAAAGCATCTTGTTTACTCCTAAAACCTTCAAAGTATACAAGTTTGTAAGGAGTATGAGCTTTGGTTGACGATACTTGACCAGTATTATGCTCCGAAATTCTTCGTTTTAAATCAGCAGTAAATCCAATATAAAACTTCTCTGTTTTCTCACTCTGTAACAGATATACATAATACATGTCTCGATATTTAGGAGTTATGTGCGGGGCGATTGCCCGATCATCCTTAATAAATAAACGTATCAATTTCCGGAATCAATCCCTATCTAAACGAAAAAAGATGTACAAACATTATCTGTATGTTCGTACATCTTTCTGTCTGTTCCGTTTACAGCTATGCTGCTTGGAATATTGCAAGAACCGGTGTCCAGTACCGTTTGCTTAATAAATAAACCCGGCGGACATTCAAAACCTATGCTTTCGTCTTCCGGCAGTTACTTCCATTAAAAGAGCTTTCCTTATCAGAGGGAAAGCTCTTCTTTGGCGTGGTCAAAAAAGGAGGAGTGAACAACAATGCGTCCACTGTTCTCATCAATAATGATTTTATTCTTGCGGCGTACCTCTACCTGCGTTTGCGGCGGAAGTGCCATTCCAAGAGCGGCACCACGTTCCATGGGAACCACGGCCAGACCGTTTGAGAGCCCATTTCGCAAGCGGTTGTAACTTTTCAGGTAACGGTCATCGATATCTTTCTCGACTTCCTCACGTTTTTTCTCGAGCAACTCTTCCTCTTTCTCGGTATCCTTTACTACCTGATTGAGATTCTCCTGCTTTTCTTCCAGCAAGTCTTGAGTATCTTCCAGTCTTTCCTGAATCTCTTCAATTTCGGGGTCGATTTCTTCAAGGCGCTTTTCGATCTCTTCCATGCGCGACTCGGAATTCTCAATAACCTGCTTTTGAGACTCGATCTCTTTGGTCAGAGCATCATATTCGCGGTTATTTCGAACCGAGAGTTGCTGCTCCTCGTATTTATCCATTTTATTTTGAGCGTCCTCGATCTCCAGTTCAAGGTTATCCCTTTCAACCTTCAACTCTTTTTTCTCTTCCTCGAGTCGGTCAATCTTCGCCTCGTACCGATTGATATCTGTTTCAATATCCATAATCTCTTCCGGCAGATCCCCCCGCAGCTGTTTCAGCTCGTCGATTCTGCTATCGATATATTGAAGATTTGCTAACTGTTGAAGTACTTCTTCCATAGATTATTTATCGTCGTTTATTCCTGCGGATTTTGTTTATGATCAGGTATAAACACCTGCATCGGGTTGGTAGTAACTTCGGTTTCAAGAACTTCTGCTTGCTCAAATGCTTCGGAAAGTTCCTGCTGAAGTGCCGCTACCATCGGCACCTCACTTTCATAATGGCCTACATCGACCAATAAAAAATTCTCTGTGTCGGTAAAATAATCGTGATACTTAATATCAGCGGTCACAAAAGCCTGGGCGCCCTCGGCTACTGCCTTTCGGGCGAGCGAAACACCTGCTCCCCCGCATACGGCTACCTTCTTGATGCGGTCAACCGAACCGGAAAAACGCACAGCCTTCACATTCAGGGCATCAGCCACCTTATCCAAAAACTGCTGCTGGGTTAGCCCCTTATCCCTGTAAAATCCAACAACACCCATGCCCACATTGTTCGACGGGCTGGCTACTTCCATCACCTGAAAACTGCCGCGATGGAGCAGACCGTTTTTCTCAAGTTCTTTCTTCAAGTCAGAAACATTCTGCTCATCCATGATGGCTTCATAAGTAAATTGGCCATCTTTCTTACCCTCCACCTTGTAATAGTGTGCTTCTTCGGCCGAATAGTAATTCAGCAATTTCAAGACCGATTCACTGTCGGAATGGCCAGTGGTAAGCACAATCTTCCGACTGATGTTATAGCTGTTGTCCAGAAATTTCAGATTGTCCAAATCCAGCTTCTGCCCAAGTACAAATGAGACACCGTCCAAAGCCGCATCGAGATTCGTATGTGCGGCGATCAGGGAAATATCGTTTTTGATCAGCTTATAAATGATCTGGCCCTGCTCATTGGTGGGGTTGATGCGGTCGATGCTCTTGAAAATGAGGGGATGATGCGCAACAATCAGATCACAATTTTTATGAATCGCCTCTTCAACGACCTTAAGTGTCACATCCAGACAAGTAAGAATGCGGGAAATTTGCTGGTTAGGATCACCAACTAACAAACCAACGTTATCGTAGTCGAGTTTTGTGCTGGGCGGAGCCCATTGATGAAGGAAGGTGGAAATATGCCGAACCTGAATATTCATGTTGGCTATCGGCCCCCGTTCTTTAACCATTCCTGGGAACGTTGTCTAAGCCGATACAAAAATATATCAGAGTCGAAGTAAAAAATACTCAGAAACAGAGTGATCAATTTTGTTCGATTCTTTAATTCAGTCCCATAAAATAGCATTTTAATAGCTTTCACAAAAGCTTATTTTTAACTCTAATAACCAGCTGGCCGGTCCTACAGAAATGAATCCGCCAGGCAACAACATCCACAATTTTATAACAGTCATTTCATGTCCGAAGATATCTGCCAGAACCTTAAAAACGTACAGCAACGCATCGTCAAAGCATGTGAAGAAGCAGGGCGAGACGCCAATGAAATTACGCTTGTAGCCGTAAGTAAAATGAAACCCATCGACGATATAAAAGAAGCATTTGGCTGCGGGCAGCGTCACTTCGGGGAAAATCGGGCCAAGGAACTGCAGGATAAAATGGAGGAATACCCCGAAGAGGATATTCAGTGGCATATGGTAGGCAACCTGCAGACCAACAAAATTAAATATATGGTTGAGCGAGTTGATTGGATCCACTCTATTGAGAAATCGAAATATCTCAGAGAAATTGAGAAACGCGCTTCCCGTATTGATCGGGTAATCAATACGCTGATTCAGATCAACATCAGCGGCGAAGATCAGAAAAGCGGTTGCCGAGAGCAGGATCTTGAAAAAATACTGAAGTATGCCCAGGGACTGGACCATGTACGAGTGCGTGGCTTGATGGGTATGGCTACCTTCGTGGATCCGGAGGACGTAGAACAAGTGCGTCCGGAATTTCGTCGCCTGCGTGAAATCAGGGATGCCCATCGCAAGTTCGAGAGCGAAAATGTGCAGCTCGATGAACTGTCGATGGGGATGACCAATGACATGGAAATTGCCATACAAGAAGGCTCCACGATGGTGCGCGTGGGACGAGCAATTTTCGGCGAACGTAACTACTAGGTAAAATTATCGTTATAACAACCTTTCAATATCACTGAGATTTAGTACATTATGTATTAATAACGAACTATTATTATCATGGTAGCTTGGATTTGGGTTCTTATACCACTAGTAGCAATTATCGGCGGATTCATCATTGAGTATCAGAAAAACAAGATGGCAATGATGAACCGAAGCCGCCAAAACGAACAGGAAGTAGACGACTTACGCAAACTGGTCAATTCTTTAAAGGGACGTATAGAAAACCTCGAAGCCATAGCTGCAGGAGAACCGGATGAGTTTTCGACAGGCGTAGGCAAAGGCCTGGAAGAAATTGAGGTCGATGACGATGCCTCAAATAAAGAGGAAAACCAGCGCGAAGTCTCAGACATGGCAAATAAACGGAGGACTAAATAATGGATGGCGAGATGATGATCGTAGCTATAGTGGCAATTGCCTGTGCTACGGGACTGATAAAAACGTGGATCAATAAAAATGCCGCCAGCGACGGCAACATCGAAAAAAATTTGGACCGCTTAGCCAAGGCGTTTATGCAACATAAGAAAGACATGGAACGCCGTGTAGAAAATTTGGAAGCCATTTTTGTTGAGGAGGATGAGGTACCCAAAAGCAACAAGAGAAAGAGTAAATCCACAGATCAACTCGAAGCTCCAGAATTGAACGAGAGATCACTTTCTAATGATCTGAATAAAAATCAAAACAGGGTTCGATCATGAGTTTTGAAGAAATGGTAGTTGCGATTATCGGAACAATAGCCGGTGTAGGCTTTTTGGGATTTGTCATTGCCAAGGTTACCGGACTCATCAAAGCATGGATTAACCGCAATAATAATTCGATCCCGGAAGAACAGTTTAATCGCCTGGCCAAAGCGTTTATGCAACATAAGAAAGAGAGCGAACGGCGGATCAAAAACCTGGAAGCAGCCCTCGGGACAAAAAAATCGGACCACGACGAATCCTCGAAAAAATCATCCAAGCAGATTGAAGCTCCACGGCAAGAAATAGAAATTGAAGACCGTGATCTCGAAGAGGAAGAATCTAAAAATAAGAACGATAATAATTTACGGAACATGCTTCGGGAATAGCCCCTTTAATAAATGCATCTTTTTGACCATATAGCTTATTTATTATGAAATTGACGGCTTTAGAAATCAAGCAACAAGAGTTTGAAAAATCATTTCGCGGCTATGACAAAGCCGAGGTACAGGCGTTCCTGAACCTTGTCTCCAATGAGTGGGAACACCTGGTTGCCAAAAACCGCGAACTCGAAAAACGCATTGATGAACTTGAGGAAAAGCTGAAGCATTATGAACGGGTTGAAGAAGCTCTGCACGAAACCTTGCAGACCGCAAAAGAGTCGGCCGAACAAAAACTGACCGGTGCCCGCAAAGATGCCCGCAATAAGATCGAGAAGGCTGAAATGGAAGCTGAATCTATTGTTCGCGAAGCCACTCAGCAGCGACAACAGGTGCGGCAGAGTATCATTCGGCTGCTGGATCGACGTAAGGAAATTATCAGCGGTATCCGCTCCTATCTGGATATGGCACGAGAATCCCTCGAGCAGTTTTCAAAAGACGAGGCCGCTCTTTTTGAAGTCCCGGTAGAAGATGACAACCTTACCGAAAAAATGGAAGAACAGGCCAAGAGACGAAAACAGGCCCGAAAAGAGCGGGAAGAATCCATGGAAGAAGATACGCAGGCCATGCCCCCCGGCGCCGAAGATATGGATGATATCATCGACGAGCTGGATTAAGATCCCCAAACAAATCACAAGGAATTCGTCCGCCAACTTTTGTTTAGAGAATGTCCTGCAGCATCCCCTAGCGGCACCTGCTGTGCCGGGAATTTTCCGACTATTTAAAGGTACTGCAATACTTGGTTGCAGGTACATTTTTTGTTCTGCTTTCCGTATGTTCTACAACCATTTTAATCATCAAACTGTGAAGCTACCATGCAGCGCGAATCTGTAGAAGAATTTCGAAAAAAACGCGAAGAAGCCCTCTCTTTTATACAAGAACATACCGAAGCACGCCCCAGCTATCTCATTATTTTAGGTACCGGACTAGGACATCTTGCTGATGAGATCGACGTCGAACAAAGTATCTCTTACTCCAATATCCCACATTTTCCGGTTTCAACCGTGGAAAGCCACGAAGGGCACTTGCTCTTTGGTACGCTGAGTGGTAAGGATGTGGTGGCCATGCAGGGGCGGTTCCATTACTATGAGGGATATTCCATGCAGCAGATCGCTTTTCCCATTCGCGTACTCAAAGCACTTAGTACTGATACGCTAATTGTAAGTAACGCCTGCGGGGGGATGAATCCCAACTACAGCCGTGGCGACATTATGCTGATCAACGATCACATTAACATGCTCGGTGACAATCCGCTCATCGGCCCCAATGATGACGAACTTGGTCCCCGCTTTCCCGATATGAGTGAGCCTTACACCGAACGCCTGATTGAGGTAGCCGAAAAAGTAGCCCTAGACAAAGGCATCAAGATGCACCAGGGCGTTTATCTTGCCCTTAGCGGACCTACCATGGAAACCAAAGCCGAGTACCGGTTTCTCCGAATGATTGGCGCCGATGTAGTAGGCATGAGCACCGTACCCGAAGTGATAGCAGCCGTACATATGGGGATGGAAGTGCTTGGTATTTCGGTTATCACCGATGAATGCTTCCCCGATGCCCTCGAGCCCATTGATATCGAACAGGTTCTGGAAGCCGCAGGCATGGCCGAACCCAAGATGACGCAGGTTATTACCGGAGTACTGGCACGTTTATAGGCAGCCCTCATTAGTATCGGCAGTAAAATTCTAATCTTTTTCTATACCTTTTTTACCCAGAAAAGCGTTAATTTGAGACAGTACCAATAAAGGTGCTAATTGATATCAATAGTTGTAACCAAATCTCACCGCTATGTTTAATGGTGATTTTAATGAAGACATTTGGGATGAGTATCAGTGGGAGGCTCACCTGAATGAAATCGAGAAGAAGAGTACTCAACTTCGCAAATTTATAACACCCGATCCTTCCGACAATATCCCCCGATGGCTTAGTCTATTACAGGAAAATACCGATGAGTTCGATGCCATTGATGCTTTTATCGAGGAAGAGCTTCAGATCGAAGAAGCCTATTTCCCCGATGAAGACGATGAGGAAATTGACGACGATTGGGATGATGAAGAGATGGACGATTTCTTCTTTGATGAGTTTGAAGAAGAGGATTTTTTCTGGGATGAAGAAGACGATTTTAACGTCGGGGAAGAATGGAAAGAACTTAGTGATGAGTTTTCCATGTCCAATAACGGATCCATCGATACCCTGGAAGTCTACAATCAATCCCGCCATCTCTCAGCAGAAATCTTGCAGTGGGCCGAAACACTCAACCCCAAATCCCTGACCAGCGAATACAATGATTTTATCGGTAATATCCTGAAGATCGGCGCTAAGATTGCGGGTGGTTATTCCTTTGGTTTTGAAAGGGAGTTTCTCGGTGGCAACATTGCCTATACCAAGAAGGCGCTTTACTGTGCCAACGATGCATTAGCCGTACTTCAGCTTAATTTAAAAGGGAATTCTTCTCTACCCAAAGCCCAGTATTTCGCCTTCCACGAACAGCTTTTTACGCTCCGTAATGATATTGGAATCTACATTCAGGAACTGCGGGAACAATTTTACTCACACTTTTGAGTAAGACGGATGCTACCTGAATAAATTATATATATAAGGCCGAAGTCGGATCATGCCTTTTATCAAGGCATACCCGACACCGGACTTTTTTATTTCCAATAAGCTTATTTCTCCCAAATCGCCACCTTGCGATTGCCTTCCGAATCGGACTTGCCACGGAACATCCCCTGGGTATTCATATCCATGTAGGTATTTCCATATTGATCAACAGCAATCATCCCGGCTTCGCCTTTGTTAAGCACATCCTGAAGCAAATAATTGCCAGCCTCCTCAAGAGTAGCCGGCTTGTACTTCATATAAGAACTCACTGTGTGTCCGGATACGGCTCGCATAATTTTCTCTCCCCACCCGGTCATCGAAACGGCCACCACATCGCTGGCATAGGTTCCGGCACCGACAATGGGCACATCCCCCACACGGCCGTACATCTTGTTGGTCATCCCTCCGGTAGAGGTACCGGCCACGATTTGTCCCTCTTTGTCAATTGCCACGCAGCCTACGGTCCCGAATTTTTTGCCTTCATAAAAATTGACGGCCGGGCTTTGATCCATCAGGCTGGATTGGGCATCATCCATTTCTTCATCTTCTTCTTTCAGAGACTCTTTCCAGGCTTTATAGCGCCGTTCGGTATAGAAATAATCTTGATTCACCCGTTCCACATCCATCTTGCTGGCAAATTCTTCAGCCCCGTCACCGGCAAACATCACGTGCTTTGACTTTTCCATCACCAATCGGGCCAGAGAAATGGGATTTTTCACGGTCTTAATCCCGGTTATGGTACCTGCATTGCGCGTGTTACCTACCATAATGGCCGCATCGAGTTCGTGCCCGCCATCATGAGTAAAAACTGCCCCTTTCCCGGCATTAAATTTGGGATTGTTTTCCAGGTAATTGATCACCTTTTCGACCGCATCGATGGAAGCTCCGCCATTTTCCAGGATTTCTTCGCCGATTGAAAGGGCGTGATCCAGATCATCCATATAAGCCTGTTTCACCGAATCCGGCAGATCTTTGGGGATTACTCCCGCGCCACCATGAAGCACGATAGCCCAATCTTTTTTTGTAGTATTATGCTGCATTGCCGTTGCTTCCGAGCCGTTTTTCGCACAGCTGAATAGTAAAGCTGCTAACAACAGCCATGAAAACTGTTTTACATATCCCATATCACCCTAATTTTATTGACATTTAATTTTCTATTGACGAAAAAATGATAAGCAGCGCTCGTACCATTTCAAAGTCCCTTCCAACCTTGAAACATAATTTAATAAGTAAGGATTGCTGGAATAAGTGGTCTTACTTACGTGGCCACTACTCGAAATTCATATCGATTTCCCTTTGCAAGCTATCCAGCTGTGCGCTTGTTAGTAATATTATCGCTAGGTATCCTGGCGGATTACTATTGGAATCTGCCATTTCTTTACTGGGCCACTTCATTTGCGACCTTAATCATCGGTTACGGCATCAGTGAATGGATTTATCAACGCTATCTTCACTCTGCAGCCTATAACACTACGATGCTCTTTTACTTGGTAATGGTGCTATTTTTCGGGGCTAGTTGGAACGCGCTATGGGACCACCGTGCCCCAACCTCTGCTGCTCAAGTGCTGAATGCTTACACCTGGCAGGAGCTTACCTTCTCTGGAAAAGTCCGACAAATCAAGCAAACAAGTACCGGTAAGTACCAGATCAATGTAGCCGTAGACAGCCTGCAGTTTCCCGGCCATGTATGGTGGAAGCCAACCATTCGTATTCGGGCCGTACTCAATCCGGATGATGTTTCACTCCCAAACGAACTGTCCCTCGGCAGCTACATGCAGTTTAAAGCTACCGTCTACCCACTTGAAAGTCCTCGCAATCCCGGCCAGTTTGATTATCGGCAGCATCTGGCCTCACAGCATATTTATTCGCAGGTAGGTATTAAATCGATTGAGGCAATTAAACCTGCATCCCACTGGTTTCGCTGGGCATATTTCCGCCGGAGCGTATTGGCAGCCATCGAACAAAATTTCAGTGAAGACACCGCCCCTCTGGCCAAAGCACTGCTTATCGGGTATAAAAGTGAACTCGACAGAAATGAAAAGCTGCAATTCTCACGCGCCGGACTTTCCCACATCATGGCAGTATCGGGCCTGCATGTTGGCTTTATTATCGCACCTTTCTGGATCCTTATTCCCCTTTTCTGGACATTCCCGCATGGCAAAAAAATCGGTCTTACCCTGCTCATCCTAATGCTTTTTTTCTATGCCGGATTAACCGGATTTTCCGCTTCGGTTACCCGTGCATCACTAACGGGAGGTTTGCTAAGCTACGGCCGCCTCTTCCACAAAGTACGCGACTCCAAAAACCTTACGGCCGTGGCCGGACTCATCATTCTGTTAATAAATCCAAACGATCTCTTTTCAATAGGATTTCAGCTCTCATTTGGGGCCGTCTATATTATCTTACTCCTTGCCCCTGTAGTCAACACACAACTTCCCGATTGGATTAAATACCGGTGGTACGGCATTCCCGTTATGGTTGTCATCATTTCATTTCTGGTACAGATCGGATTATTTCCACTACTGGCTTTTTATTTCGGAGAATTTTCAATCGTAGGCCCTCTCGCCAATGCTCTCGTCGTACCGTTGCTGGGATTTGTTGTGCCTTATGCTTTGCTGCTGCTTCCAATCGGAGGAACCTTTCCTGATTTTGCTCATTTGCTAAATCAACCCGCAGACTTCTTTCTCCTTTACCTGCACCGGCTGGTTTCTCTGATGGCGTCCTGGCCCTGGAGCTGGATACAGGTCCATATCGAAAGTATGATCATTTTCGCTATCTGGATCTCGGCGCTGTTTTTTATCGCAGCCTTGCCTATCCCAAAGATGCGATGGAAGCTACTATCCATTTTGCTTATAACACTATGTGTAAGTCAAGGATCTCAAGTAATTCAGAAATTCAGGCCTAAGCCGCTGGAAATCACCTTCTTTGATGTGGGACAGGGAGACGCCGCTTTGGTTCGTACCCCCGGCGGAAAACATTTTTTTATTGATTGCGGACGCTGGCAGCCCAATTATAACAGCGGCACCTACGTTATCACCCCCTACCTTAAATCACAAGGCATCACCAAACTGGATGCCGTCTTTCTAACCCATCCCCATGCCGACCATATTGGTGGCATGTCTGCCCTAATCGATGCTATAGCCATCGACACTATCTACAACTCCGGAATGCAGTATGATTCCAAGCTTTTTGCCACTTACCACCAGAAAGCGGCCCGAAGGAATATACCAATCCGTACTCTTTCTGCCGGAGATGAAGTTGTCATTGACTCTTCTATTCGTGTTTTCACCTACGGCCCAACGACCTCAGCACAAAGTAGCAACACGAATAACCATTCCCTTGTTTTAGAAATCATCCACGGTGAAAATGAATTTCTTTTTATGGGAGATGCCGAAAGGGAAGAAGAAAGGAATTTGCTAAAAAACTATCCCGAATTGATCGATACTGATTTTATCAAGGTTGGACATCACGGCAGCAAGACAAGCTCGACCGATCCACTTCTCGAGCTTGCAACTGCCCGGCAGGGACTAGTCTCGCTGGGCCTGCGCAATCGATTTGGCCATCCCCATCGTACGGCAATTGAGCGACTACGGAACCATCACATCAAGCTTTTTTTCACTAGCTTAAACGGAGCTATTACGGTAACTTCAGACGGATCCAAGATTAGTAGCCGACCAATGTATCCATAGTAAACACCTTTGACGGATTTCAGAAGTTCCTTTGGCTTTTCGAGGCATTCAATATATTAAGGCAGTAACAAGATAGTTTGTTAAACGCATCTAAGCTCTAAATTTCATGGCAAGATACTCGCAATCCTGGCTTAATGAACGGGGCCAGCTCATTTTAATGGGTGCCGGCGTTGCGGGCCTGCTGTTTCTCATGTACCTGCTGGAACACCTGCTCAATCCGCTGGGCTATGGTTTGCTGATTGGTATCGTACTTTACCCGATCCGAAAACAACCGGTTGCACGGGCTTTGCTGTATGCCACCACCTTCTCAGCCGGGCTTTGGCTTATCTACGATTCCGGGCATCTGCTTATTCCCTTTGTTCTGGCATACGTCATCGCTTTTATCATCAATCCGCTCGTCGAGCGCATCGAGAACCGGCGAATACCGCGAGGTGTTATTGCCAGTGTTTTTACCGTGGCTAGCCTTGGGTTTCTTGCAACGGCCCTGTTTTTTGCCGTACCCGCACTGCTCCAACAACTCTCCAAGCTGGGATCTCTGGTCTATGAAATGTCCAACAACACGGAACAGCTGGTTGAAAACAGCGGCATCCTTGATCTGTTTCGGCAATTTGGCTTTGATACCGCTGCCGTCAAGACCCAACTGATCAATCAGACTAATGCTTTGGGCCAGGAATTCTATCAACACCTGACTACACTGTCTTCTTCTTACCTTTCAGGCCTGGGAAGCGTTGTCACAGTGCTGTTTATGGTCATTCTGATGCCTTTTTTATGTTTTTTTATGATTCGCGATTATGAAAAAATCGGAATTTTCGTCCGATCATTAATTACCCCATCCCATGTTTCAACCGATTATACCACACAAATAAGTCGCATTGTAGGTGCTTACCTTCGTGGACAATTCATAGTTGTGGTTATCAGTGCAATCAACCTGAGCATTGGATTCTATCTGGTAGGTATCCCCTATGCATTGGTGCTTGGTATCTTTGCGGGATTAACAAATTTTATTCCCACCTTTGGGCTTTGGGTTAGCGTAACCGTTTGTTCTTTGGTCGGGATTTCGGTGGGGCAACCCTGGTATCAGTTTTTGCCCGGCATTTATATAGTGTTTGCTATTGAGCAGGTTTTAGAATCCGGATTAATTGTCCCACGCGTAGTTGGCCAGCACGTAGGTCTGCATCCACTGCTGGTAATGGTTTCTCTTTTGCTATTCGGCTTTATGTTTGGTCTGCTGGGATTGTTAATTGCCGTACCATCGGTAGCTCTTATCTCCGTATTTTATGAACAGTATAAAGAGACGCAGAAAATCTCATTCCTGAGCGGTAGCGAACTGGATTCATTTATTCAACAATTTGATCGGGAATCCCAAAAACAGAAGGAGAAGAAAAAACAAGAAATGGAAAAAGAATTGGATTCCGATCGTTAAAACTTTTTATTTATATGGTTTTGCAAACCCCATCAAGTGATTTGAGGCAGTTTTATGAATAAAAAGGAAGGACCGAGCTTTGAAGAGGCTTTATCAAGGTTAGAAGCGATTGTGGAAGAGCTGGAAGATGAATCGCTGGAGCTCGAAAAGTCGATAGAGCTGTATGAAGAAGGTATTGAGCTTTCCAAAATTTGTACCCAAACCTTGGAAGATGCAGAGCTGCGGATAGAAAATGTTGCAGAACAGCATGCCGACGAGAATAATAATGAATAGGTAATTTATGGAATTCGAAGAGATTACGCCCGGCCCCCTACTAGCAAATATTGACTCTCCTGACGACCTAAAGAAATTAGATCCCGAACAGCTTGTTGAGGTATGTGATGAACTTAGGGATTTTATTATCGATACTGTTTCTATTCATGGAGGGCACTTCGGAGCCAGCTTAGGTGTGGTAGAGATGACTGTAGCATTGCATTACGTTTATGACACTCCCAAAGATCTTCTGCTTTGGGACGTGGGGCACCAGGCATATGGACATAAAATCCTCACCGGGCGTCGTGATAACTTCCATACCAATCGCAAATATGGCGGTCTTTCCGGCTTCCCAAAACGCAGCGAAAGCGAGTATGATACCTTCGGAGTAGGTCACTCCAGTACATCTATTTCTGCCGCACTCGGTATGGCCGTAGCACGGGATCTCGATGAAAGCGACAAAAAAGTGGTCGCTGTCATTGGAGACGGAGCTATGACCGCAGGCCTGGCATTTGAGGCGATGAATAATGCGGGAGCCATGAACTCTGACATTCTGGTGATTCTTAACGACAACTGCATGTCGATTGACCCTAATGTAGGTGCGCTTAAAGAATACCTGACCGAGATTACCACCAGCAAGACTTTCAATAAACTGCGGGACGAGATCTATGATATGCTGGGACATTTCAAATCAGCCGGTGAAAAGATGCGCAAAGTGGCATCGCGGCTTGAAAAGGCAGTGACTGCAGCCATTACGCCCGGCGGACTGTTTCAGGCTCTGGGCTTTAAATATTACGGACCGATCGACGGCCACAACGTAGATACAATGCGGCGACACCTTGAAGATCTCAAGGACATACCCGGTCCCAAGCTCTTGCATGCCGTTACAGTAAAAGGCAAGGGGTTTGCCCCAGCTGAACGTGAACAAACCAAGTGGCATGCCCAAAGCAGTCCATTTGATAAGATTACCGGCAAAAAACTTGATCCCGATACCGAACAGAAGCCACCCAAATTTCAGCATGTATTCGGAGAGGCCATAGTAGAACTGGCCGATGAAAATGAACGCATCGTAGGGATTACACCGGCGATGCCCAGTGGATCCAGCTTGTGGCCGCTTATGAAAAAGTATCCGGACCGTGCATTTGATGTCGGAATTGCCGAACAACACTCTATCACCTTTGCTGCGGGCCTGGCTGCCGAAGGCAAAAAACCGTTTGCCGCAATCTATTCTTCTTTCCTCCAGCGAGCTTATGACCAGGTTATTCATGATATTGCCATCCAAAAGTTACCGGTTGTATTCTGTATCGATCGGGCCGGATTGGTTGGCGCTGATGGCCCCACGCATCACGGACTCTATGATATTTCATACTTGCGTAACGTGCCTAACATGATTGTTTCCTCGCCCCTCAATGAGCAGGAACTAAGAGACATGATGTATACGGCCTCTAAATATGAAGATGCTGCCTGGGCCATCCGTTATCCGCGCGGACGAGCTACCGGTATGAATACGCGCCAGGAGTTCAAGTCTATGGAAATCGGCAAAGGCGAAAAGCTTCGCGACGGCGAAGAAATTGCCATTCTCAGTTTTGGTCCCTTTGGAAACTACGTAATGCAAGCCGCTGATGATCTTGCGGAAGAGGGAGTTCAGGTAGGACACTTCAACATGCGTTTTGCTAAACCGCTGGACACTGATCTGATCGATGAAATCTGCCATACTTACGACCATATCATCACCATCGAGGATGGCACTAGATTGGGCGGATTCGGAAGTGCCGTAGCTGAATATCTTTCTGATAAACCCTACCATATTCCTACCACCATTATGGGCGTGCCCGATCGAGTGGTAGAACATGGCACACAGGAAGAACTCCACCGCGAAGTAGGTCTTGATCCCCAAGGCATTAAAGAAAAGGTACGTGAAGTGCTTAAGACACACTCGATGAAAGCTTAGTCTAACTATTCGTCCCACACTCAAAGTCGTGGGACAAATTAGTTAAATTGGAAATTTCTTCATTTAAGAATCTGTCTATCTGCCGGGGATCTCTGGGCAACTCCAGTAACTCAATTGCCAGTTCACTGTTCATCAACGTCCCTTTTCTGAGTCCTATAGAATCTATGCAGGAAGAATACGGCCAATCTCTTAATCCTTTAACCAGTTTGTCCTTAATGGGATTTCGCAGAATATAGCGAAAACAAGTCAGTGCATAGCTTCTATCTGCAATTTCCTTAGCTTTGGAATTCTGCCTAAAAAGTGATCCTATTCTGCCCTCTTGTTTATTGATGCCCCAGGTATACGAACTAAGGAATGTCTTATAGCTTTGAACAAATTCATCTTTATCAAAACTAACTGGCGTATAAATCATGAGATGAAAATGATTGGGCATTAAACAGTATGCCAGAAGATCTATATGCATTAACAAATGCGTTCTGACTTTATTCAAAAAGTAGAGATAGTTTCTTTACTGTAAGAAAACAGGTTGCCAATTATTACCCTGATTATATAGGTGATATATACCCTGAGGCCGAATCTTCATTTACCACGATAGTTTTTTATAGTAAGACCACCTGCGAAACAATTCCTTACTATAAAATTTCCTTCCCATTAGCCCTTTCATTTAGTCCCCTGACCCAAAGTCGTGGGACTAACAAATGAAATGAGCAGATTATTTAAAACTTTTCTCCGTCCTGCCTCGTCCTATATACAAATGGGGTTTTCAGAATTATATTCCATGTTGGTAGTCCACGGGAGATTCTAATGACTGATGCAAAACTAGTTGAAAATTTTAGGAAAGGGGACATCGAGGCATTTAATCGCCTGGTGCATCGATGGCAGCAGCGAATTCATCGTTTTGCCTTCCGATATTTTGCCAGTCACGATGAGGCCATGGAAATCACCCAAAAGACCTTTATCCGGGTATACAAGAAGCTGAATACCCTGGAGAATGCCGACAATTTCCCGGCATGGATCTACCGAATTGCCAATAATTTATGCCTGGACGAAACCAAACGGGCCGGCCGGAGGCGAGCGACTACCATGGAATCCCTGCCGCAACACCCGGTAACTGAAAGCTTAATCGCTAATCCCGATCAACAAATTCAGCAAAGTCAGCTGGGATCGATTTTGCAGCTGGCCCTCAATCAGCTTCCGGCTGAGCAGCGAATAGTGGTAATTATGAAAGAATATGAAGGACTAAAATTCCGTGAAATTGCCGAGATACTGGAGGAACCGGAAAATACAGTGAAGTCGCGGATGTATTACGGACTAAAGAAACTGCGAACTCTTTTTGAACAATGGAATATAGAATTGGAGGCATTACGTTATGAATGACCAATTGGCCCGCTCACTCTTTATGGATTATCTCTATGATGAGATTTCCGATCCCAAAAAACAAAGGTTGGAAGCGTATTTAAAAGAGCATCCCGACCTTCGTACCGAGTTCGATCAGCTCAAGCAAACGCGGACGCTCCTGAAGCAGATGCCGGATATCGATCCTGCTCAGCAGCTTTTGGTGATAGAACCCCGGGAGCGCACCTTTTCTCAATGGTGGACACAGGCCAAAGCCTTGCTTCCTCATACTTTCCTCGGCAAAACAGGTTTTGCTGCGGCCGCGGTTATTCTGATGCTTCTGATTGTTGGATCACTCACCCGGCTGCATATCGATACCTCGGGAAACGGCGTAGCAATCAGCCTTGGCTACACGCCCACCATCAGTCAGGGCATTACTCCCCAACAAACCAACGCGCTGATCAATCAGATTCGCAAAGAAAATGCAGCGATGCTCGCAAAGTACGCCCAAGCCATTAACGAGCAAAACCAGCAGCAGCTCAAAAAAGTTGTCGGTTATTTTCAGGAGCAGCGCATGAACGATCTTCAGCTGGTGGATCAAACCCTTAACGAACTACAACAAAACACCAACTACAAGCTGCAAAAAACCAATGAATACCTAGGGCAAGTGTTGCAAACCGTGAGTTATAAAGAACAAAATTAACCAACTATCAAAATTATGAACTACTTAGCCAAAATCACCCCGTATTTTGCCGCATTTATGCTGATGCTATGCATTCAACAGGCACAAGCCCAACCCGGTATTGATACCAATCGTATGAATCGCGACCTCAGAATCATGGAGAATGTGCTGCAGGAAATGTTTAAAACCCAGTGGTCGGAGCAAGGGAATACCGTTATGGTGCATCCCGGACCGGGCTTTTCATTTGGTCCCGGAGATGATATTCGGGGCACCTACCTTCCGGACTACGGCGTCATCTTTGCCATTCCGGGCGGAACGCCGGCATTCGTAATGTTAAGCAATGCGGATGACAAAAATTTTGCGTACAGCTTTCAGTACGGTAACGGGGATACCAAAGAACAGGTAAGCCAGAAAACCGTCACCAACCGCATTATCGAATTCCTGCGGGACTACGGATCAACGATCGGTCAGCTTTCGGCTGATGATAAAGTCATGGTGTTATACAATGCACAAAACAGCGATCCACATATAGCATTTCTGCGTAGCGAAAGTAAAGTCAAGGGTAATCGAAAAGAGATTCCTACCATATCAGTTGTAGCAACCAAACGTGATTTGGATGCGTATCGAACCGGAAAAATAAACGAAAGCCAATTCCGTGATCGCCTGGACATTAGTACGGTGGCATCCGGTGACCAAAAACAAATGGACCTGAAGGTAATGGCCAATATTTTTGAGACCGCTTTTGATGATGTCGAAGAAGGATCGTTTCGTATTATCGGTTCGGTCAACTATTTGAATCTTGACAATTTCGGAGCCCTGTTTTCCTTTGACGCCCGCTATTCCAGTCGGTCTATGGCACCCGGATTTATTGACGTTCAGCGAATTATGGATGATACCAAGGATGAAATTAATAATGCGCGGCTTCGTATCCAGTTTGAAAAGGAAATAAGCGACTCTGACACTACCGACCAAACCCAGGAAGAGCTAAAAAAACAACAGGCTGAACGTAAAGAAAAAACGATTGCAGCCTATCAGGAATTTAAAACGGCACTCAAGGAGTATATTATTGATTACGGGCGTACGCTTCGCTCCATCGAGCCTGATCAATACCTCATGGTATCGGTTACCCTGAATAATCACTACAAAGAAATTCCTGAGCGGGTCGATTTCCAAATCAAAAAATCGGTGCTGGAATCATTAGATAAAGGCCAAAGCAGCCGGAAACAGGCTCTCAATCAGCTACAGGTCAGAGAATACTAGATCAGTTTACAATTATCAGTGAACAGTTACCAGTTTAAGATATAGCAAAAGGTAAATTGGTAACTGATCACTGTGTTGTGTCTACCGCTTTAAACTCCGCCTCCTTTTGAAGAGCCGACTGCAATCGCTTTTCATATTCATCAGCGGGAATCTCCACACATCCAAATTGCGAGAGGTGCTGCGTCCAGAACTGCGTATCCCAAAGTTCAAAGCCGCCCTGTTTTAGAGCCTGATGACACCAATACAGGGCCACCTTCGAGGCTTCTTTGTCCCAGCCAAACATCGACTCCCCGAAATACGCCGCCTTCAGAGATACGCCATATTGCCCGCCGACCAGCTCCCATTGCCGGTTATATACGCTCACCGAATGTGCATATCCCAGCTCATGCAGCCGGCAGTAGGAATCTACAATTTCATGGGAAATCCACGTTGATTCCCTGTCAGCACAGGCCTCCATCACCTGCCGGAACGCATAGTCAAATTTAATGTAATAATGGTTATTTCGAATGATACGGCGCACGTTGGAGGATACCCGAAATTCATCAAGCGGGATAATGCCGCGTCGCCGCGAGGTGTACCACTTGGCTTCGGGATCATCGCGGGAATCTGCCATCGGAAAAATTCCGTTGGCATAGGCATTAAGCAGTTCCTTTGGTGAAATCATTGGCCAAAATTCCTGAAACCTTAATCAAAGTAAACCGGCCCCTTGTTGAAATCACACTGTAGAATAGGAACATTGGCTTCGCCACTGCCGATGGGAGAACCCGGGGGCGGCGTAAGTGCCGGCGTTGGCATAAACATCTCCCCTTTGTCTTTGAACTGCTGCAGCGTTCGGTAACCATACAGTAGCGAGGCTTTTCTCATTTCACCGGCATCGGTTCTTTCAGCTTCATCACGCATCCATTCTCGCAATTTTTCGAGCTTGAAATTGGTTATGGCCCGAACCTGTGACGAAGCCTCCTCGTTTGCTGCCAGATTCATCATCTGGAACAATACCACATGATTAATGGTATTTTGCACGGCTCCCTCATATCCCCCGCTAATCGGCTGCATCCATGTTTGCTCCAATACTTCATCCAGCATATCTCCCAATCCAAGATTGGATGAGTCACGTGCTTCAGCTTCGATGAGTCGGGCAGCCCGATTGGTATTAAACAACAGCTTCGCCGACATTGCCGCGGCCGTTTCTGCAGCTCCCAAGGGATCAAAAGCAGGATCGGTATGGCTGTTAAATAATTCCCGCGATCCATAATAGCCGATGGGACGCGGGGGAATCAGATCCACAATTTGTTCCGGCATCTTCAGGGCTTCGGGCGTAATCGTTTGGATCATCGCATCAAGCGCTTTCCGCTGCAGACTGTCTACTACCGGCTCGGGACCCGGCTGGGGATCGCCACGCAGATTGTAACTATAGTCTATTCCTCCAATAAGTTTCGCGGCCGCGTCAATTTGGTAACGGTGATAGAGATAGATAGGCACCAAAGCGTCTTCAAGCTTGGCCATAGGCGTACCTTTGGGAATATTTGAAGCAGAGAAATTCTGAAGGGCAATCTTGCGCACCTCCATAATATGCTTCAACTGATCGGCAGCATTCTTCCCGTTGTCCCAAAGATGCGCTTTGGGATGGGCCCCGCCGGCAGGGCGCGCATCGGCATCCGAAATAAACAGAAGACCCCGCTCAATGGCATCTTCCAGCACGTTATCCAATGCGGCTTCTTTACTTGGCAAACCAGAAACATCTTTATAACCATAGGTAATCGAGACCTTATCCCACTCTCCAATACCAGTATCATAGGCATTGGAGAGATCCAACGTACTATCGGCGGTAATACTCACCTTGGGTGCGGGATAATCCATCACGGATGCGCGCCCATTGGTGCTTGCGGCAAAATTATGAGCCAGTCCCAACGTGTGGCCAACCTCGTGCGCGGCAAGCTGACGAATTCGTGCCAGTGCCATCTGTAACATCGGACTGTTTTCATCATAACTTTTACCCTCATCATATGGTGAGAGCAGTCCTTCCGCTATCAAAAAATCCTGTCGTACGCGCAATGATCCCAGAAGTACATGTCCTTTAATAATTTCCCCGGTTCGCGGATCCACGACCGACGTGCCATATGACCAGCCACGCGTAGATCGGTGCACCCAGTTGATCATATTATACCGAACGTCCATTGGATGTGCACTATCCGGCAATACTTTCACCTGAAAAGCATTTTTATATCCGGCGGCCCGAAACGCCTGATCCCACCAGCTGGCTCCTTCCATCAATGCACTGCGAACAGGTTCCGGCGTGCCGGGATCCAGGTAGTAAACAATAGGCTCGACCGGTTCGCTGACCTCGGCTTCGGGATTTTTCTTCTTGAGCCGGTGCCGGGTTATAAATCGCTTGGTGATTGATTCACTGATTGGGGTGCTGTAATCCTGATAACTGATCCCAAAATAACCGGCCCGCGGATCAAATTTGCGGGGTTCGAAATTGTCATCCGGCAACTGAACAAACGAATGATGCTGGCGCACGGTTATCGCTTCGGGGTGGGGCGTGACCGAACGCACTTGTGCCCCGGGATCGCTGCCGGTAAAAGTAAGTAGAGCTTCAAATTCCGTATTCTTCGGGAAATTCATAGTGCCTTCGCGGTACACCGCCGAACGCGAATCATCCAGATTGTAATTACCCTGTTCATCACTTTTCAGCCGATCAGCCACGCCATGGGCGTCTCGCAATAAAAAATCCGTCATATCAACCAGCACGCGTCCATCCTGCTCTGCGCCGACCTTGAATCCCCACAACACCGAGCGTGCAAAAGCGTCACTCACCGACTGCTTTTCCCTGGGATTATCGGTGATAGCACGGTAGGAGTAGTTCGGCTGAACCATCAACACTTTGGGCCCCCGACGATCAAAATAGACAATCTGCTCACCGCCCAGCTGATTACGATCCAGCCCAATGTCGTTAGATCCAATTCCTGCCGTCAGGGAGTTTACATACAAAAATTCTTTGTTCAACTTATCGATCTCCAGCCATACTTTTCCATTAGTTTGGTCCCAGTAATAGGTGAAGTAGCCCTGCTGCTTTTCCATACCCTGCGTTTTCTGGGTGATGGTCGGCAGATCCTGGGTGAAAGCTGCACTTGCTGCAAAAATTAAAAGGTAGGTGAGTATTGCCAGTCGTTTCATAAGCTCATTATTATTCCGGATTTACAGTAGAGATGTAAGTAAGCACATTTTCCTATAAATGAAAATTGATCTACATCTTTTAATAACAGCAAATGAAAACAAAAATGCCCGGCGCATTTTCTGCGTCGGGCATTCCAAGTAATTGGTACACAAATAATTGGGTACTATTTATTCGTCTTCATCATTGTCATCCGCATAAAGCTTGGCGAGATCGTTAATCATCTCTTCGTTGATGCCGGCCGTAACAAATCCGCCGTCGTGGTACAGGTTCTGCATGGTCACCTTGCGGGTCAGATCTGAGAACAGCGTTACGCAGTAATCAGCGCATTCATCCGCGGTGGGATTCCCGAGCGGGGCCATTTTTTCGGCAAAAGTATACATACCGTCAAAGCCCTTGATGCCGCTGCCGGCCGAAGTTTTGGTCGGTGCCTGGGAAACGGTATTCACGCGAATTCCCCGATCCGCCAGCCGACTTCCGTAATTTCGGGCAATGCTCTCAAGCAGCGCTTTGGCATCATTCATGTCACTGTATTTCGAGAAGATACGCTGTGCACCAATATAAGAGAGCGCCAAGATACTCGCCCCATCATTGAGAACGCCGACTTCGTCGGCATAGCGAATAATCTTGTGCAGAGATACCGCCGAGATATCCAGTGTCTGTTGTAACCACTGGTAGTTCAACGCTTCGTATCCAGTATTCTTCCGGACATTGGGGGACATCCCAATCGCATGGAGTATAAAATCAATTCCGCCGTGCTCCTCCTTCACTTTTTTCATCAGCTCTTTTACTCTGTCTTCTTTAGAGACATCACAGGGAAATATTTTGGACCCGGTCTCCTCGGCCAAGTCATCCAGATCTCCGAAGCGCAGTGCCACCGGTGCATTGGAAAGCGAAAAATCCGCTCCCTCACGATCGCAAGCCAGTGCGATGCGCCATGCAATACTTCGCTTATCCAGTGCGCCAAATATTAATCCCTTTTTCCCCTTTAGCAATCCATAACCTTGTTGGTCAGCCATAAAAGTGTCCTCAATTTCTTAGCATTCGATTCAGTCTGTCTGAAGATAACAAAACAAATTAAAAAACTGCCATCCCAAAGAGATTCCGCAACTCTTTAGAATGACAGCAGTATAAAAATCAAATTTTGTGACTGCGAGCCCTAATTCGACCGTTCGTCAATTCGTCCGTCTTTATCAGAAATAATCACTTCTACCCGACGATTTTGCTGACGGCCGGCCTCCGTACTGTTTGAAGCCACCGGATATTTCTCACCATACCCCCTTATGCGAATACGAGAAGACTGAATACCTTTATTCATCAATGCCTGCTTCACTGCCTTTGCTCTTCTGCGGGATAACTGTTTGTTGTAATCAGCGGGACCAACCGTATCCGTAAATCCTTCGATCATCACATTTCGCTCTGGATATTCTTTTAAAAACTGTGCAAGATTCCCTGCTGCGCGCTCACCTCCTGGTTTAAGGGATGCCTTATCAAAATCGAACAGGACATCTCCCAGGGTTAATACCAAACCGCGTTCAGTTTGTTGTGCTTCCAGTTCATTTACCCGCTTGGCCAATTCTTCGGCACGTTTCCGTGCTTGCTCAGCTTCCTGACGTTCCTTTTTGGCCTGAGACAATGCTTCCTCAGCCCGCTTCTCGGCTGCCAGGGCCTCAGCCTTTCGTGCCTGAATCAATACTCTTTGGCGCTGCGATTCGGCCCGCTCTACCTCATCCTGTGCTGCATTCAATTCCGCGGTTTCTCTGGCAATAGCCACTTTCTGTTTTGAAATATAAGCGTAATGACTCACCAGCTCTTTGTCAGCCCCTTCCTGCCAAAGCTGTTCGCTCTTCTCCAACGACTCCTCCGCTTCTTTAAGAGCCACCGGAGCTTTAGTCACAATTAGAGAATCCTTTTCAGCCTTTTGGTAATTACCTTTGGCTTCCTGAAGAAGAGGATTTTTTTCAGGTGGCCCGCCACATCCTATTACTAACACCGACAAAACAATTCCTGTTACAAATGTTGTAAAACGCATACCATTATTGATTTTGTTGCTTCCTTTGAATCTCCTGCTTAAGCATTTTAATGCTTTCCCGTAATTGTTGAACGGCATTCTGTGCCTTTTCTGATAAGGCTTTGGCCTCGGCCAGCTCAGCATCTACTTCTGCACGTTCTGCCAGGCGTCGGGCTTTTTCATACTTTTTCTCTTCGGAAAGTTCTTTAGCCCGCTGGAGTTTTTTGCGTGCCTCTCTAATTTCCAGTGGCGCATATTCCTTTGCGCCTACCTGTTCAGCCTGATTTAATGCTGCCTCAGTCTTGGCCAATTCCTGGGTGGGTGGTTTTGTACTTGCACATGCCCCAACTAAAAGAAAAGTCAAAATTATCAAGCATCGCCCCGTTGTTCGTAATTTATCCATCTTGCTCTACCCTGTTTTTCAATTATCTTCCCATCTAACTAGTGACAATTATAGGACAAGACTCCGTCTTTGTTCCCAAAAGGTTAACCGTAGCAGGTTCTTTTCTGCGGCACAAAGCGATCTCAGAACCAGGCAAATAGTTTCAACTGCACCATCGTTTTTTGTATTGATAGAGCTAAGAAAGGCCCAGCGGCAGCTCCACAAATAATGAAATAACATCATTATCATTGATATTAAGCCATAGTTGAAATTTACCTGAATGTTAGGATCCTAGATCTGTTTGCGCAGCTGCTATTCATTATAAATCAAATAATTCTGTTGATAACCCAATAAATTGTCCTTATTTTGCGAAACTTTGTCCCGGCACCGTATTGGGATAGATCAAAATCAAGGATTTAAAGATTAAAATACGGTTAAACCATGTTTCAAGATCTCTCATCAAAATTAGATAGTGCCTTTCAGAAGCTGAAAGGGGAGTCTAAGATTACCGACGTCAACATTGCGGAGACGGTGAGAGAAATACGTCGCGCTCTGCTCGATGCCGACGTGAACTACGAAGTTGCAAAAAAGTTCACGAACGACGTGAAAGAACGGGCCATGGGCGAAGACGTATTGAACGCCGTAAACCCAGGACAGCAGTTCACCAAGATTGTACATGATGAGCTAACGGGTATCCTCGGGCAGGAACGCGTAGATATTTCCGTTGCACACACGCCTCCGACCGTAATTCTGATTGCCGGCTTGCAAGGCTCCGGTAAAACGACCTTTAGTGCCAAATTGGCCCGATACCTGAAGCAGGAGAACAACCGGAATCCTATTCTCGCTGCTGCCGATGTGTATAGGCCGGCTGCCATTGACCAGCTTAAAACACTGGCTGGCCAAATTGATGTACCGGTCTACTCCATTGAGCAGAAAGATGCGGTGCGCGTAGCGAAAGAGGCGGTTTCCATGGCGAAAAGCCTGGCACTCGATACCGTAATCATCGATACCGCCGGACGTATGCACGTCGATGAGAAAATGATGGACGAAGTGGCTGAGATCAAGGAGGCCGTTCAGCCCGACGAAACACTGTTCATCGTTGATTCCATGACGGGACAAGACGCTGTAAATACGGCCAAAGAATTTAATGAAGTTATCGATTACGATGGCGTAGTACTAACCAAACTTGACGGGGATACCCGCGGCGGGGCGGCCCTTTCGATAAAGACTGTGGTCCAAAAACCGATCAAGTTTGTGAGCACCGGCGAAAAGCTGGATGCCCTCTCGCCTTTTTATCCCGACCGGATGTCACAACGCATTCTGGGAATGGGCGACGTGGTTTCTCTGGTTGAGAAAGCACAAAAAGAGTTTGACGAAGAGGAAGCCCAGAAACTGCAGAAAAAAATTAAGTCTGATGAGTTTGATCTTGAAGACTTCTATGAGCAGTTGCAGCAAGTGAAAAACATGGGTAACATTTCGGACCTGGTAGGCATGATTCCGGGAGCTGGAAAAGCGCTCCAGGAAGCCGATACCGAGCTCGACGAAGATTCCTTCAAACCTATTGAAGCAATAATCTGTTCGATGACTCCGGAAGAAAAGCATAATCCGGACATTCTGAACGCTAACCGGCGTCGGCGAATCGCCAAAGGTTCCGGGACGAGTGTTTCAGACATTAATGACCTGATTAAACAGTTCGAACAGATGAAGAAAATGATGAAATCATTCTCTGGCATGGGTAAAATTGGCCAGATGATGCAGGGTATGAAGGGTATGAAGGGTATGAAAGGAAATTTACCATTTGGAAGATAGGATTTAATGCTGTGTGCTGTTTAGCCCAGCCCGGCATTATGTATTAAAATTGCGCAAGATTCCGACAAATTCCTCTATTAGAAATCAATGCAAATTTAAAAGTATAACTAAAGAGATAATCCATTGTTAAGAATTAGATTACAACGTAGAGGTCGAAAAAAACGACCGATCCATCACATTGTTGTGGCCGACAGCCGCAAACCACGCGATGGACGAATCATTGAAGATTTAGGTCGTTTTGATAATGTAACACCGAACAATCAGCTGGATCTCGACCGAGATCGTGCACTATATTGGCTGAAGCAAGGCGCTCAGCCCTCTGATACGGTTCGTTCTATTTTTAAAGATGAAGGACTGATGTATCAGATGCACCTGATTCGATGGGGCAAGTCGGAAGAAGAAATTGAAGAAGCCCTGAACGAATGGCGCGAAAAACGGGACGAGAAGGAAGAAGAAGTTCCTACCCGCAAAGAACGCCAGCAGGCATTACTTGAAGCCGAAGAGAAAGAATTCCAGAAGCAGCTTCAGAAAAAAGCTGAACAAGCGGCCAAGGAAAAAGCCAAAAAAGAAGCACTTGCCGCTAAAGAAGAGGAAGAAGCAAAGGCTAAAGAAGAAGCCGAAGCTCAAGCTGAGGAAGAAGCTGAAACGGTTACAGAAGAAGCTACGGAAACAGAAGAAGTAGCTGAAGAGGAACCGCAAGAAGCAGCCGAAGAAACGGAGGAAACTGTCGAAGCAGAAGCTGACACTTCCGAAGAAGAAACGGTTGAAGCACCAGCGGCCGAAGCTCAAGAAGAAACTGAGGAAGAGCCTGCTGAAGAAAAAGTCGAAGCCGAAGAAGCTGAAGCTTCTGAGGAAGAGGAGGCAGAAGAAGATACTGCTGAAGGTGATGAAACGGAAGGCAAAGTATCTACCGATATGCTGGCTAAGGAGGCCATTGAGCATATTGAAAATACTCCGCTTGACGAGCTTGAAGGCTTTGTTCCTGAAGACGAAGATCGGGTAACCGTTCAGCGTGCTTTGGATGACAAAAAAGAAAATAGCTAATAAGCACAAGATGGTCTCCACGTTAAAACGGAGCCCATCTGGATAGGCAAATGCTGGAACCTTTAGAAAACCAGTATGCAAAGATCGGCTACATAGCCCGATCACACGGCGTAGCGGGTGATGTATTGATCATCCCCGAGCTTTACGCTCCAACACTTTTTGATGCTCTGGATCTGGTACACATTGTTAATACCAGAGGGGACCTGATCCCCGCCCGGGTTGAGTCGGTACGGGTGCAGGAGAAAAACAACCGGCTTTCGTTCTTTGTAAAATTTGAACACGTGACTGATCGCACGCAGGCCGAAGAACTCAAAAACCTGGCGGTATTTGCCGACCGGGAAATTGTGGAAAGCCTGCTGGATGCGGAGGACGTTTCGCTGGATCTCACTAGCTTCGAAATATGGTCGCAGGGCAAACGCCTTGGCACTGTTGAAGAGGTTATCGAAAATCCGGCGCACCCGATCCTCCAGGTCTTTACGGATGATCAGGAGCAGATGCTGATCCCCATAGTGGATGAGTATGTAGTCGATATTGATGAGGAATCACAAAAAATTCAATGCCAAAATCTGGAACAATTAAGCAGTTTATAGTTGATGCGCATTGATATCATATCGGCCGTACCGCAGCTCCTGGAAAGCCCACTGCAACACAGTATTGTGGGCAACGCAAGGAATAATGATCTGGTTGAAATCCATATTCATGACCTGCGCGACTATTCGGAAGACAAGCACAAGAAGGTAGACGATTACCCGTATGGTGGAGGAGCCGGCATGGTGCTGACGCCCCAGCCGATTTTCTCCTGTATCGAGCACTTAACAAATCAGCGGGAATACGATGAAATCATCTTTACTGCCCCGGACGGAGAACCGTTCGAGCAGGAAAATGCTAATCGATTGTCTATTACCAAAAACCTGATGTTCTTGTGCGGCCACTACAAAGGTGTCGATCAGCGTGTGCGCGATAATTTGATCACCCAGGAATACAGCATTGGCGACTACGTGCTGTCGGGCGGCGAACTGCCGGCGCTTGTGATGGTGGATTCCATCGTAAGGTTGTTACCCGGTGCACTGGGCGACTCCGAAAGTGCGCTAACGGACTCCTTCCAAAATGATTTGCTGGAAGGGCCGGTTTACACGCGTCCCGCGAAATTTCGGGGCATGGAAGTGCCTCCCGTTTTGCGGTCGGGTAATCATCAAAAAGTGAAAGAATGGCGATTTGAACAATCGCTGGAGCGTACGAAGCAAGTACGTCCTGATATTTATAAAAAATTTCGAAAAGAACAGTAGTTATATATAATCATGGATAAGTTAAAATTAGCAGAACAAACGATTGTTAAAGACGAGTATCCCGAGTTTAAAACCGGCGATACCGTGAATGTTCATTATCTTGTTCGCGAAGGAGACAAAGAGCGTATTCAGAAGTTTGAAGGGCTTGTCATTTCTCGTCGTGGATCCGGTGCCAACCAGACCTTTATGGTCCGCAAGGTTTCCGCCGGTAACATTGGCGTAGAACGTGTATTCCCGCTTTACTCTCCCTTTATCGCGAAGATCGAACTTAAGAAGCAGGGCGATATCAAGCGCTCCAAGCTGTATTACCTGCGCGAACGTCAAGGAAAATCGGCTCGTATCAAAGAGAAAGATCAGAACGCCGACCGCGTACGCGAACTGAACAAACAAGCCGAAGCAAAAGCGGCTGCAAATAACGCTGCGGACGAAGAAGAGTAAATTCCACAACCCGCGTTTATTTCTATCGGATCTGATTCGAGCGATCTAGATCTTAGATCTTTATGAAGCCATTCTGTCCTTTGCGGACGGAATGGCTTCTTTATTTTGCCGGTTGCCTAAAACTAAGATCTCTACAAAACCAATATTTGCAGATCCTGAAATAATACTGAACCAAGTTCAGCACAGTGGTTCAGGATGACACGCTTATTATAAAAAAGGCGCTTCAGAGTATTAAGCTCGCAAGGATAGGATATATATTTATAGGTACTTTTACATTTTACTTCTTTATAGCCTCGTAAACTGTCATCGGGGGAATATTACGCCACTCCCACCCGGTTTTTACATTGCCGAAGGTTTGCTGCAGGGGCTCTTTAAGGTGTCCGGATGTCTGGTAGGCCAGGAACTCCCCGCCGACATGCAGGATATTCAAACTTTGTTGCAGGATGGAATTACGAGTCGATACATCCAAAAAAGAAAAAGGAATACCCGAAATGATATAATCGACTTCCCCCACCACTTTTTCAGGCAGCAGTTCGCTCACATATTCTACGCTGCGATCATAGAGCGTTACGCGAGGACTTTCCAACTCCTGCAACTTCTCAAACAGGATATCATTGGTTTCAAATAAAAAAAGGCGCGAATCGGGCGTCATATGATCCAGCAGATAACCTGAAAAAACACCCGCGCCGGCCCCGTATTCTACAATATTGAGATCTTTTGAGAAATCGATGGGCTGACAAACGCTTCGCACGCAAAAGCGCGAGGTTGGCGTCACCGAGGCCACATCTTTGTCCTTAAAAAAACTTTTGAGGTATGCTAACGTACTCATCCTAATCTTTCATTGGAACGCCGATGTCACTGATCGGGCAGATTTACACAGTAAATAAAATCTGTGGAAATCTATCGCATCCGTAGAATCAGCGTTCTATTCATTAATCTAGTTCTTCTTTGAGCTGTTCGATTTGGTCCCGGATACGGGCCGCCTCTTCAAACTCCATATTCTGGGCCGCAGTATACATCGAATCCTTCAGGTATTCCATAAACTCTTCCTTGTTATCGAAGGTGACCTCTTTCATGGCGGGATTGGCCTTATACTTGATACCCTCGTCGGCCACTTTCACCACTTCAAGTGCATCACTTTCTTCGATGTCTTCTTCGTCAAGATCAAAGCTTTGGTTGGATATCAGGGCCGGATCCACAAGTGGCTTGAGCTCTTTCTCAATGGTTTTTGGCGTGATACCGTGCTCTTCGTTATACTCTTTCTGGATTTTACGCCGGCGTTTGGTTTCGTCAATAACAGTCTGCATGCTGTCGGTTATTTTATCGGCATACATGATGGCCTTGCCTTCGACATTACGCGCCGCCCGACCGATAATCTGGAAGAGCGACGTCTCCGAGCGCAGGAATCCTTCTTTGTCGGCGTCGAGAATAGCCACCAGGCTCAGTTCGGGAATGTCGATCCCCTCACGCAAGAGGTTAATCCCAACCAGCACGTCGAAGTCGCCGCGCCGGAATTTAAAGAGCACCTCCACCCGCTCCATGGCGTTCAGCTCGCTGTGCATATAGGCCGCCGAAATGCCCACGCTTTTGAGGTATTCGCTGAGCTCCTCACTCAGTCGTTTGGTCAGGGTGATACACAACACGCGGTCGCCTTTTTCAATACGTTTTTTGATTTCATCCAGCAGATCATCAATCTGGTTCTCAACCGGACGCACCTCAATTTCCGGTTCCATCAAGCCAGTGGGACGTACAATCTGCTCCACAACCACGCCGTCACTTTTCTCAAGCTCGTAGTCGCTGGGCGTAGCACTCACGAATATCGCCTGGTTCACCAGGCTCTCCCACTCCTCAAAAGTCAGCGGACGGTTGTCCATGGCGGAAGGCAGACGAAATCCATTTTCCACGAGTTCAACCTTTCGGGAACGGTCGCCCCCGTACATCGCAGAAATCTGCGGTATCGTCTGGTGACTTTCATCCACCACCAGCAGAAAATCATCCGGAAAATAATCAAACAAACAGTAAGGACGTTCGCCGGGTTTACGGTTGCTGAGATACCGGGAATAGTTCTCAATACCCGAACAGTAACCGATCTCCTGCATCATCTCAATATCAAAGAGTGTACGCTGCTCCAGCCGTTTGGCTTCCAGGTACTTACCCTCATCGTTGAGCGTGCCGATCCGCCAGTTAAGCTCATCGCGAATCTGGTCAATCGCATCTTCGAGCCGATCCTGGGTGGTTACATAATGCGAGGCGGGATAAATCTTAAATTCCTGGACCGTATCCAGTACGTTTCCGCTATCTGGATCCACAATCTCCATCTTTTCAATCTCATCACCCCAGAATGAGATCCGCAATCCATCTTCGGCATAGGCCGGATACAGGTCCACCACATCGCCCCGAACCCGAAAAGTTCCTCGACTGAATTCCCGATCGTTACGCGTATAATGCAGATCCACCAAATCATACAGTAGTTTATTCCGGGGGATCTCCGTCCCGGTTTCCAGATTGATAATCAGTTTCTGGTATTCCGAAGGAGAACCAATGCCGTAAATGCAGCTTACCGAGGAAACAATGATTACGTCGCGCCGGCCGGAAAGCAGCGAGCTGGTTGCCCGCAACCGCAAACGCTGAATCTCATCATTAATCGACAAATCTTTTTCAATATATTTGTCCTGCGATGAGATATAGGCTTCCGGCTGATAATAATCGTAGTAGGAGATAAAAAACTCGACCCGATTATCCGGGAAGAAGTCACTGAGCTCGCGATAGAGCTGGGCGGCCAGCGTCTTATTGTGACTCATCACCAAGGTAGGCCGTTCAACCTGATCAATTACATCCGCTACCGTCCGCGTTTTACCGGATCCCGTAATACCAAGAAGGGTCTGATATTTATCGCCGTTTTCAATACCCTGAACCAGTTCTTCAATCGCTTCGGGCTGATCACCGGCCGGCGGCCAGGGAGATTGTAAATCAAAATGGGACATATAAAAATCTATTTAATTTAAACCCCCGGTGTTTGGAATCAACGAATTTATTAGCAATAAATATAAAACTAAACACCGGGGGTTTTATCAACAATTATTCACATCGTTATTAAACGAAAATAACGCAGAATCATTCTGTTAAAATCCCATATTTTTAACCCAATTAACAGCGCGAGTTCAGCTTAATTTGCAATTATTATTCTCATAACCCCATCCAAAAGATTTTAATGAAATTACTTAAAATTCGTACTTTCAATAGCTTAAATATTGAAATAACTTCAGGCTGACTCGTCGGATTCCTTACAGAACTTACTTTTTATGACACCCAAAGAACAGAAACTCAATCCCCAGCGCGACCGAATTGACGAAATTGATACCAAGTTGCTGGATCTGCTGGCCGAGCGACGACAGATTGTACACGAAGTCATCGACAAGAAAATCAAAAATCAGCTGCCCATCTTTGCCCCCAAACGGGAAGATGAAAAAACGATCAAATTTCGGGAGATGGCAGCGAAACGCGACCTGGATCCCGATTGGGCGGAGGATTTTCTACGGATGATCATGGCCTCCTCCCGGGCCAGCCAGTCCTCCAACGAATTCCCGCGGGCGACCGAAGAACCCAAGCATATTTTAATCGTGGGGGCAAAAGGCGGAATGGGTAGCCTCTATGCCCGCATTGCCGAGCAAACCGGCCATCAAGTATACAAAATAGACAAGCACAACTGGCACGAACTGGAGGAGATGGCTCCCAAGCTTGATCTGGCTATTGTTTCGGTACCTATCAATAAAACGGAGGATGTGATCAAACGGCTGGCTCCGAAGCTTAAAAAAGAAACGATCCTGGCCGATTTTACCAGCAATAAATCCGATCCCATCTCAGTGATGGAAAAAGTGCACGAGGGCCCGGTGCTTGGTCTGCACCCCATGCACGGTCCCGATGTGGATAACCTCTCCAAACAGCTGATGGTGGTATGCCCGGTTCGGGATGCAGAAGCTTCAGAGTGGGTGATCGAGCAGTCGAAATTGTGGGGCATGCGCGTGATTGAAGCGGATCCGAAAAAGCACGATCACGTGATGCACATGGTGCAGGGCCTGCGTCACTTCGTAGCCCTCGCTCACGGGTCGTTCATGAAAAATTACGACCTCAAGCCACAGGATATCCTGGATTACTCTTCCCCCATCTATCGCGCCGAACTAATGATGACGGGACGTATTTTTGCCCAGAGTGCCGAGCTCTATGCGGATATCGTTTTTGCCAACGAGGAACGCCGAGAGTTGCTCCTGAAGTTCATTGAGCACAATGAAAAGCTAGCCCAGCTGGTTAAAGAGGATGACAAGGAAGGCTTTATCAAAGAGTTTGAAGCCGTCACCGACTTTTTCGGGAAATTTGCATCACAAGCCCTGCAGGAAAGCGGCTACCTGATTAACCGGCTGGCTGATCGGTTCACATAATTACCGAGGAACAGGAATTGACTCAAGGCTCAAAGTTTAGCGAAAAGGCGGTACCGTTTTGATCTGAGGAAAAAGAAACTTCCCCTTCAAGCTGAACAGCCAGCGTTTGTATGAGGGTCAGGCCCAACGAGTCCTGCTTTTCCAGATCGAACCCCTCGGGCAACCCAGTACCATTATCCTTAATGGTTAACACTAGCTGGGAGTCGTCTACTTCTGCCTGTAAGACAATTTCTCCTTTCTCCTGATCTTTAAATGCGTGTTTATAACAGTTTACCACAACCTCGTTGACAATAAGCGAACAGGGTATAGCTTTGTCCAGGTCGAGTGTAAAGGAGTCTAAATCATAGTTAAGCGTAACATCCGTATCACCCGCATTATAGGTATTGGATATCGCCTGCACCAGTTCTTTGAGATACCGTTCAAACCCGATATCAGATAAGGCTTCCGTCTGATATAGTTTTTCATGAATTAACGCTATGGACTGTACGCGAAGCTGGCTCTCCCGCAGCGTATCGATTACCGAATCGTTAGATGTAGTCATGGCCTGTAGCTCCAGCAGTCCCGATATTACAGCGAGATTATTTTTTACCCGGTGATGGATCTCTCGAAGCAGCATCTTCTTCTCATCGAGCGATTTCATCAGCTCCTGCTCTTTCTGCTTGCGATCGGTCACATTGTAGATGACCGACTGTATAGTGGACTTGCCCTTATAGGTTGTGGGGATGGAATAGATCTCGACGTATCGTTCTTCTCCATCCAGACAATTTACCTTGTGCTCCAAGACCTCTTCCACCGGCTTACCCTGTTCCAGTCTGTTCTTCCGTCGTTTAATTTTATCTACCTGATCGGGATCACTAAATTCGTACACCGACTTTCCTATCAGTTCATCAACCGACTCTGCTCCATACAGGTCAACCCCGGCCTGATTGATAAAAATGATCTTGGCATCCTGCGTGATCTGGATTGGCTGTGGATTATCCTCGACCAGGCGTTGCCAGCGCTCTTCGCTCTCTCGTAATTTATCTTCTGCTTCTTTCCTATCGGTGATATCCTGGGCGATACCTAGCACACCGGTGACCTCTCCATTCGTAATTAACGGAAAGTTGGTTATATGAACTTCTCGCCGTTCACCCGATCGTGTTATACCCGTAATGTCATATTCCCTGGTTTCTCCGGATAAAGTTTCCTCGAAATACCTCCATACCCGATCAAGGTCTTTTGCAGCAATAAATGGAGCAAATGTTTTGTCTCTGAGTTCCTGAGCTGTATAACCGGATAAATCCTCAAACCTTGGATTGGCATCGATAAATTGGCCCTCGGTATCAAAATGGAAAACCGGCAGCGGGTTATGCTGATACAGCAACCGAAATCTTGGATCCATTACAGAATCATCAAGCTGTTCTCCTTCATCTGCATTGTCAGCCGGCTGGCAATGGCAAACCACATAATCCGGTGATCCGGATGCGTCACGTACCAGTACCAGGTACATATCTAGCTGAATAGGTGGACCGGATTTAGGTTTAGCCGGTATCTCACATTGGAACTCTCGAAACTCCGGTGAAGTTATCCGGTTGGCTAAAATAAAAGGATTGTCGGCCGCTTCGGGCAAAAAGATCTCATTGAAATGAAGCTGCTTTAAATCTTCAATGTCGTACCCCAACAAATCACAAAAGCCGTTTGAAGCATCCAGGCACTGTCCCTTTACATCAAACTTGCAGTTATAAAAACCCGAATTTACCTGAGTTTCCATCGATCCCATAATAGTTTAAATAACAACCAAAATATCGGCGGTAACATACAAATTTTTTTACCGATGCCCATGTGCAAATACTGATAGTGTATTTAGCTACAACTTCTTAATCATCATTAACTGATCTTAGTAAAACAAGATTATTTAATTTTCTCAGGTGTGTAGTGAAGACCTTCGAACAAGTGGCAGGCGAAGCCCTACCTGAAAAGTTTATTTATCAATCTTAAACCATACCAGAATCAGCTTGCTATCGCTATGATCGTAGCTTAATGTTAGTAATATTTTACGCCAATAAAATCGCTAACTCACTATTCTTACTAGAGATAAAAAAACGAGGAGTAACGTTTTAATTAATCATTAATTTTTTCTAATTCTTGGAGTCTAAAAATCCCCGGATATTACTAACAAGAAATAAAAATGTTTATAGCCAAGTGTGAAAATTCAGGTGTCGATCACAATTCCTGTAAAGCATTAGATGCTCAAATTAAGAAGGGAATTCAAGACTGACACCGTTATTGAATGGAATGGTAATAAACATTAACAGTTGGCTCGGTTCCAAAAAAAAGGAACCAGAAATGGTAATAATTTTTCATCTGCTTTGACAATATGTGAGAGGCAGGAGTGGAGGGATCAGCTTGAAGTTAGATCGGTCAAATATCATCATCTTCGGCATTATACTTGGGTTAAATCTGGCATTACCCAATACCCCGACTTTTGCACAAGCTAACCAGGAAACACTCACTTATACGGTTAAACCCGGCGATTATTTAGTTCTTATTGCCATAAATTTTGGGTCACCAAATTTCTGGGAGCCTATCTTTAAAGCTAATAAAGATAAAATTTCTACTCCTGATATTATCTATCCCGGCCAAAAGCTTGTCATCCCGCTCCGTGTTATTCAATCGGATAAATTTGCAGATCAGCAAGCAGTCCAAAAAGTAACGAAACCAACAGAACTGTCTTCAAACGAAAAAGAACAGCTCGAAGCTTTCAGGGAGGCCTTTAATAAACTGGCAAAACCCAATTCAATCCAGAATGAATCAAAAAAAGAAAAGATACGAGCAAATTATAACGGATTGGAATTTGGTGGTCTTGTCATCAACGAAACGCGCAGCAAAATGGGCAGTGACTTCTTTAATGTTTTCTACAAATACTGGGACGCTCCACAGGGAACCGGAAATTTCATTTTAAAAATCAGTGAGCAACCCATTCCCTCGATGGGGACATTGGTTTCGGTAAAAATAGATGATTATCCGGTATTTAAATCAAGATTACAGCCACGATATGAAATTATCGAAAACCTGGCCAAACAAGCTGTCATGGTCAGCTATCAACGTCTTCAACAACAGATTAACAACACCAATGAATTGACCACATACTAATATGAAGACTCCTAAAAACATTATTACCGGTATTACAGTATTGATTGGGTCATTTTTGTTGCTGTTACCCAATATTAGCAATGCTCAACAACTCGTGTACAGACCCATTAATCCCGCTTTCGGGGGCAACCCCTATAACTACCAGTGGCTAATGAGTTCGGCCAATACACAAAATCAGCATAAGGAAAGTAGCAGTTATGGATATCAACGAGATCCGCTGGGTGATTTCCAGCAGTCGCTACAGCGCCAGATCCTTTCTGAACTTACCAGAAATCTGGTCAGGGATCGGTTTGGCAGTGATTTTGATCTGAACCAGCAAAACAGCTTTGAATTCGGAGAATTTTCAATCGATGTGACACCAGGTATTGATGGCGTTACCATACGCATTTTTAACATCCTTAGCGGTGAAGAAACAAGCATTACCATACCCAACATCAATGGCTAAAATATTTTCCATAACAACACTGCTATTAATCGTGGGCCTAACGGCCTGTGCGCCCTCTATGCAGCCTTTTTATACCGAGTCAGTCCGGCCCGGCATCGAGAGTAAGGTATCACCCTCTCTCAAAAAATTGCCTGCTCCCAACGACAAGATTGTGGCCGCCGTGTACCGCTTTGGCGACCAAACCGGGCAGTATAAGCCCTCCGAAACGGTAGCCAGCTGGTCGACCGCCGTGACCCAGGGATCCACGACGATTCTCATTAAAGCCATGGAAAATTCGGGCTGGTTCGTGCCCATTGAACGCGAAAACATTTCCAACTTGCTCAACGAGCGTAAGATCATTAATTCCACCCGGATGCAAAATAATGATAACTCGGGCTTGCCTCCCCTGCTTTTTGCGGGTGTGCTCCTGGAAGGCGGGATTATCGGTTATGACACTAATATTATCACGGGCGGCGCCGGTGTTCGGTATTTGGGGAGTGGCGCTTCGGGTCAATATCGCAAAGACCAGGTTACTATTTATCTGCGGGCGGTATCCACGCAAACGGGACGGATCCTAAAAACTGTGCACACCACCAAATCCATCATTTCACAGGAGCTGCAGGGCGGCGTATTCAAATTTATTGACACAAACCGACTGCTGGAAACGGAAGCGGGCTATACCTTTAATGAACCTCCGGTAATGGCCGTAACCGAGGCTATTGATGAAGCCCTCAAGATGCTGGTTATCGAAGGCGTTGATTCGGGTTTATGGAGCCCCTCTGACCAAGATCAATTTAACGGGTACAAGAACCAGTTTTTTAGTGCTCGCGAACAACAAGAAGAAAAAGAAGTCGACTACTTTGGCCTAGAGCGTAACAAGAATCTTCGTACCGGCTTGTTTGTCACGCCGGGGTTTATTTATGGCAGCCATATCGGTAGCCTGCCCAATCCCAAATACCTCGCCGGGGGCTCGCTGCAGTTGGAATACTTTTTTGTTCCCTCCATTTCTGTAGTCGGAAATGGTCAGCTCTCACGAATCGGTAATGTTGATTTGTTCTCAGAGAATTACATAGGATTCGATTTAAAACTGAGAAAATACTTTACTCCCGACTATCAACTCTCTCCCTATTTTGGTCTGGGTGGTGGCGGTATCATATATGAGCGCAGCCCAATATTATACCAGGGGGCACGCCTGCCAAACGGCTCTATCTGGTTTGGAAACGGAATGTATTGGACGGCCAATGCCCAGGCCGGACTGGATTACAGAATTTCCGACATTATTGGAATACAAGTAGGCTTTGACTATCGCTACCTCATCAATGATGGTCTGGATGGGGTAAAACAGGGACGCATTCACGATCAGCAATGGAATATCGTAACCGGAATAACAATCAGTCCTCAAATTTTTAATTAATAAACAGATGAAAGTATAACAACAAATATGGAGTAAAAACGAAGGGCAACGCCGGAGACTTACCGACAGATTACTCTGCCCGGTAAGTGAGGAACCCAGCGCCGCCCTGTAAAACCATTTCATTTAAAAATATACCAAAATGATCGGGTTTTAACAGCATCGTTCTTTGCTCCTGACTTTTTCGTCCTCTGGACGGAAAAAAATTATGAGGATAAACCTCAAAAAAACAACCAACATAAACAAAACTATCAGGAGTAATACTATGAAAAAGTTAACAACATTAGTCTTCGCCTTTGTGCTTGCCAGCTCTATGGCATTTGCACAAAGTAACATTTCAAATTCTACTACTTCCGGACATGAAAACTCAACTACAATAACTCAGGCCGGATCTAACAATTCCGCTGAAACAATTCAGAGAGGAAGCGAAAACTCCGCAACTATCAATCAGGGTATTCAAGGTATATCTACCAATAACGATATAGCTTTTATTTCCCAGACAGGAAACGGTAATGATGCGGAAATTAATCAGCGAGGCGGCTGGGCAGGAGATCAAGGTACGCTTGACTATTCCATTTTCCAGGAAGGGCATAATAACAGTGCAACATCTACTGGATGGAATTCTGGAAACTGGGGCGAGATAGATCAATCAGGTAGTGAGAATACTGCGATAACCCGACAGTCTCTTGGCACCGGAAACTCGTTTATGATCGATCAGAACGGTTCCCGCAACTATACCAACTTGTTCCAGACAAGAGGAGATGACAATTACTTTATCTTGAATACAAACGGTTCAGCTGATAACTTGGCATATGCCCACCAGGAAGGAAGTGCCAACGTTATGGATCTGAACTTTTGGAGCAACGGAAACGGAGTCGACGCAGCACAGTACGGAGAAAGTAATGAACTTACTCTGAATTTACGCGGCAGTGGTCCAAATGCCGGATCCGGCGACGCCCACACCACGGATGATCACGAAGGCTCAGATGGTGGCCCGGGTTCTCATACCGTCATAGTGGAACAAGATGGAGCAGCCAACATGATCGATGCCTCTGTATTTGGTAATAGCAACTATCTCAACTTGCTGCAGTCCGGCACCGATAACATGATCGGAACCGGATCTGTTTCGCTTTTTGAAGAAGGCAACCATACCGGTACCGAAGGCCTTCGCGTTTACGGACGTGATAACAGCCTGTGGGTAACTCAAAATGGCACCGGAAATATTATGAATGCGGTTATCCATGGACGTGGAAACACGATGACCGTAACCCAACAATAATTCTTTGAAAGCATCCCTTGAGTGGGATGCTTTCTATTCTTCTTACTGAAACTGAACTATTAACCTTCGGAGCCTACTATGAAAAATCTACTACTAACAGCCCTGATTACGATTTTGGCAGGCAGTCTGGCCCTGGCGCAAACACAACGGGAGGAGATCTACCCGCAACAGGCTTCCATAAAGCACAATCAGGCGGTAAAAAAATTCAGCCGCGATTATGTGACTTTGTTTGCAAACAGTTCCCTGCTGGGAAATTTACAACAGGGGATAATGGATGTCAATCAAATGGCAAAGATTGGCATTTACGGTAACGAAAATACCGCTTACCTGGAACAGAATGGAAATTGGAATATTGGCCTGATTAATATTGAAGGAAACAACAACGAAGCCAGCCTTAACCAACAAGGTAACCGCTTGTATTCAAACCTGAACCTGATCGGTGATTATAACAAATTGGACGTGCTGCAAGACGGGACCAACCTGCAGAACTATATCCAGCTCAGGGGCAACAACCTCTCTTTCAACGTGGAACAAACCAATTCCGGGTTGCAGCTGTTGCAAAACGGTGCCCGTTCGATTCCGCTGAGAATTCAGCAAACCGGCGGCATTATTCCCATAATTATAGAAAACCACTGATCCGATCTCATTTGCGACATTTTTGACATATGAAAAACCTATTATTATCTACTGCAGTCCTATTACTTATGATATCCCTCACCGGAGGATGCACCAAAGACGTGGTGGATCCCCAATTTTTCGGCAACATCGATGGAACGGTGCTTAACAGCTCCGATAATTCCGGAATCGATGGCGTAAGCATCGAAACAGCACCGGCAACCGAGGCCCTGCTAACCGGCAACAACGGTAGCTTCCAGTTGAAAAACATACCGGCCGGCACCTACCAGATTAAGGCTTCTAAACCGGATTATAAATCAAAATCCGTTTCCATCGAAGTACGTGAAAACAAGACAGCCACGGCCAAGATACTGCTGGAACCGATCGACGAGGCCACGACGCAGAACCTCCAGGCACGAGTTACAAGCTGGTTCCAGACCGGACCTGCCGACAGCTCCTATGTGGACATTGAGTACCAAGTGGGCAATAACAGTTCAAGCAATACGATTGATGAATTTGAAGTCTATTTTGATATTCATACCAATCAACAGACCCTATATTATGAAGTTCGGGATTCTACCCTGGCCCCGGGCGAGCAAAATATCGGATCCTTTAAAAAGTTTGTGCATAATTCGCAGGTCGATTCGGTTACCGTTTCAGGACTCTGGGTCAAGAATTGAATCCAAAACCGACCATTGCAGCCGTACCTAGCGCTGGCTACTTTTTTTGACCCCGGAACGGAGTTGAAATCCTGAACTTTCAGTGTATAAGGAGCCCCATAGCCCCCCCCTTTTTTGAAAAGGATGAGGGGGATGACCTACTCTATAACAGGATTTTAGCAAAGGCCTTAAGCAGGCACTCCAATTGGGGGTAAAGCATTTGCTTGTTTTTAGGAGCAGACCTTTGAAAACCACAAACCCACCGCTAAAAGGGAGTTGAACTCCTTTTTTTATGTTATCAAAAATATCAATGGTGCAACCACCTATGAGCGAAACAGGTGGTTTTATAAAGGTTTCTTCAAGACTAATTCCCTAATCGAGGATATTCAGAAGCCCGTGTCAGTTATTTTGCCACTCATTATCCTCTGGATTCGCATCCATCCAAATTCCCCCGTCCAGTTCAATGGACTGAATGGTCTTATCGGTGGTCAGGCTGATTTCTGCCTGTCCAGAGTTCTCTTTCCATATTGCCGGCGTTTGATGACGAATTGTCGAACTGCCATCCGAATAGGTAATCTTCATATCCGTGGGCGCCGGCATACCGCCGATATTTTCAAGGGTCACTGTATAATTCTGACCTGCTTTTTGAACTTCATCAATAGCCAGGTCGATATAGCTGTTTTCAAAAAACCAGTTCTTCCAAAACCAGTTCAGGTTTTTCCCGGAGACCTCATTAAAGCTGTAAAAGAAGTCCCACGGCAGTGGATGCTTTCCGTTCCACCGCTCCATATAGGTGTGCAGGCATTTTTTGAAGAGCTCGTCCCCTAGCAGATCCTTTAGAGCCAGGTAACCGAGCGCCGCCTTGCCATACACATTATGTCCGTAAGCAGGGTCCGTTAGCATATCATTGGGAGTCATGATCGATAAATCCTCCAGAGTAGACGGATTGGTAATCCATGGTTTTACGCGGAACGTACGAAACAGTTCGTTTGCCTGTTCCCTACCCAGAACCTCATGGCCGATCAGCAGTTCAAAAGCCGTGGCCCATCCTTCATCCATAAAGGCGTACCGCGTTTCGTTGGTGCCCATGTAAAAGGGAAAATAGGTATGGACGATTTCGTGCTCAGCCACGAAGCGGGTAAATACCGGATCCGGAAAGGACGAATCATTTGCCATCATGGGATATTCCATATCTGCTCCGCCCTGGAACACACTCATTTTAGAATAGGGATACGGCACTCCGGGCCAATGATGGGAAAAGTAATCCAGGGCATGACGTGCATAACCTACCATCGGGTGAAACCCTGATGTCGTATCGTTATATGCTGCCTGAACGCTGGCCCGTCGATCGATTTCATCTTCTACTACGACGCTCGCGGCATCCCACACAAAGTGATCGCTGAGTCCAAACGCTACATCAGGGACATATTGAGAGCTAAAAGTCCAGGTATTGGATCCATTTTGTGCCGTAATTTTATTTGCCTCAAGCTGATCCAGAGACGCAATCTTAATCGTGGAATCGGAAGTCAGCGATTTTTGATACCTGCTCAATGCATCCTGCTGCAAAACCTGCTCAGCATTTTCAAGCGTGCCTGTACCCCAGACTGTGTATCCCTCAGGTACCGTAACATTGACTGTATAATCACCGAAATCATTGTAAAACTCCTGTCGACCCGTAAACTCAGTGGTATTCCATCCTTTATAATCATCATAAACGGCGATACGCGGATAGAAATAGGCCAGGAAAAAACTCGTGGAATCTATTTGTCCTTCACGCCCCGGCTGTTTGGAAACATCATAATGCCAGTCAAAGGAAAGTTGAACCGAATCCCCCGGCGCCAGCGACTCAGGAAGCTCCACTATATCAAAGGTATAGTTCCCGGGATCATCCTTCCATTCCTGCCCCCGTCCATTAATCATCAGGGTATCAATGTGAACGCCGGAAGTCAGATAAGCTTCAGAGGTGCCGTTATCGCGCGGGGCCGTAGGCAAATGATGGTTCAGCAGCAGATCAACCACTACTTTCTTCAGGGTATCGGGACTATTATTAAAGTAAGTGATTTGCTCAGAGCCCTTGATGGTCCGATCTGGCGGCGAAGCTTTAATATTAATTGTGTAATCAGCACTATTCTGCCAGTAGTTTTTGCCCGGGGCTCCGTCCGGTGATCGGGTCCCGTTCTCATAGGCTTGCTTGATATCCCGGGGCTGATACAACTGTTGTGCCTGCAGGCTGCCCACCAACAGTGTGCTCAATAGCCCCAAAAATAATAGATGCTTCATAAAACCTCCTGCTCGTGAAATTTAGTATGGCTAAATATTTTTACACGGCAGTATAAGCGTAGCGAACTAAGAGTTCAATACCGGCAACACTGCCTATATGAATGTGGCGATCTCTTCCAGACCCTTTTTAGAAATGTCTGGGACCTCTACACCCTCGGCTGGATATCCCACCACAAGCAGCAAAAACGGCCGCTCATTTTCGGGACGATCCAGAATATCTCCCAGGAAGCCCATGGGACTGGGCGTGTGGGTCAGGCAAGCAAGCCCGGCGTGATGAATGGCCGGCACCAGCATGCCTGTAGCGATACCTACCGACTCCTTGACGTAGTAAAAGGTTTCCTTCTCCCCGCCTTCTTTGATGCCGTAACTCTTAGAGAAAATAGCGATCAGATAAGGCGCCGTCTCCAGAAAAGGCTTATTGGGATCCGTCCCCAGCGGGGCCAGCGCTTCCAGCCATTCCTCCGGGGCCCGGCGTTCGTAAAATTCCCTTTCCTCCTCTTCAGCCGCTTCCCGAATTTGTTTCTTTACCTCAGGATCGCTTACTACGGCAAAATGCCAGGGCTGCTTGTTAGCCCCATTCGGTGCCGTACCTGCTGTTCGAATGCAATCCTCTATAATCTCGCGCGGCACCGGACGGTCGGAAAAATCGCGCACCGTACGACGGCGTCGCATCTCCCGGTAGAAACCAGACGCCCGCTCCCTCATTTCATCTTCCGGAAATTTCTTATACTGGGAATAGGGGATAAATTCAGGAGGTTTCTTGCTCATAATAAAATTGGTGCTATTAATCTTCTAATTGATCTTTGAAAAAATAAATTGAGGTGCCATTCTGTCCGCTAGTTGGCGGATGAGGATCTAAATGACTTTAAAACACATGAACATAGATCCTGAAACAAGTTCAGGATGACAGGTTTGATTTTGCAAGGGCACTTCTAATAATTTTATCTCATCACGATGCTCTGCGTCGTGATGTATTAGGTTTAATGCCCCTGAAGCAACAGTACCAGGTAGCCAGTTGGGAAGGAAAGCAGCGGTCACCCGTCGCCCGTCCACCGTCACTACATGCATTAAGATCTTTAAGGCCCTTCAGGATGACATGCCTGTTTTGCAAAGGCCTCTTCTATTAAATTTACCCGGGATCCGATACAATACGACAACCGATCAGGTCGGGATGATCCTGCACCATAGCCTGACTGTCGACCGAGCGGAGCAGCCAGATCATCAAAAAATCACCACCGGCGGCCAGGGTAAACAGTTGACCAAAGCCGAAGAGCCATCCGTTTTTGAACCCAATACCTAGCAGGCACGGCAAAACCCCTAGGATAAGTCCCGGTAAGACCGTCCCCCATCGGTAGTTGCGAGCCGTGATAGGTACCTCGCAATGAACATAAGGCGTCAGCATACTCCATTTCACACCAAAGTGGATTTTTGACCAGGGAATATTATCCAGCCAAGACCAGCTGACGGCGTGTATGCCTTCATGCGCTACAATGCCTAGAATAAATGACCCGACCAATAAAAGCGGATTTCTCAGCAATTCAACAGAGTCGAAAGCCAAGGCCGGCCAACCATACACAAAACCATATATCAGGACAAAAACAATACAGAACGGTCCCGAAGCGATAAGGGCGCCCAGGTTGGCCTTGCCGAATCCAACAGTATAATCGCGATTACTGCTCCTGCCCACCGCGCTGTCCTAATTCCTGATCAAGCAGATACAAACTGGATCCGTCTTCGCCAATCATTTTAAGCTGCTCTAAAATCGCTTCTGCATTTTCCTCTTCCTCAACCTGCTCATCAATAAACCAGTGCAAGAGGGTCTGCAGCGGATAATCATCTTCCTCTTTGGCAAGGTCGTATAAACTATGAATACGTTTGGTGATATATCGCTCGTGCTCAAGCACCTTCTCAAACACTTCTGAAATACTTTCGGCTGAAACCGTGGGTTTTTCAATGGCCTGTAGCTCAACCTGTCCGCCGCGCCGCAACAGGTGATCATAAAATTTCAGCCCGTGATTCTGCTCTTCCTGCCACTGCATTTTCATCCAATTGGCAAAGCCGTCCAGGTTACGCTCTTCAAACCAGGCTGAGAACTGCAAATACAGCCATCCGGATTGGAATTCCGCCTGAATCTGATCATTAATTTCTTCCTGTACTTTCTGTCTGATCATAAATATTTCCTCTTGAACTATTTTATTTTAGTTTTGAACCTTTTGCCGCCCACCATGGATGTACTTCCACGACCAGCCGGCCCGCTCTAACGGCAGGATCCTGTTCGGCCAGTTGCTTTGCTTCTTCCAAGGTAGCGGTGTTATAAATTACAATTCCACGAATATCTCCGTCATCACCGAATGGTCCGGTAATACTGGTTTTGCCCAACTTGTAGACCTTGCTGAGATAATCCAAATGTTTCTGCTGAATATCAGCGGCTTCCTCTTCCGATTGGCTGCGTGCCGGACCAGCTTTCAGAAAAACGACAAAATACTTTTGCATCGTAACTGTAGAATCGCCCCATTGCATTTGGAAAGTTTCGGGCTTTGACCCCGACAGAGAATCAGTTTGTTGAGCTAAAGTGGTACCACTTAACAGCAACAAGAAGATTAAATACATGGTTTTCATAAAGCCTATATAAAGGTTAGATAACTCATCAAATTACAAATTTTCCTGAACAAGCATCTTTATTGTGAGCGAGCTTTTTGAAAACGCAACCATTCCCGTTCTTGCTCAAGGCGCTGCCGATAACGGGTCCTTAGAGCCTCCTTGGATAACCTGTGAATGAATTCTTCAGCCAGCGGATAGATCTCCAGAAAGGCCAGCTGGTGGATGGCTTCCAGATACTCATCAAAATACCGGACCTCCAGGGGATCTCCCAGGAGCCATCGGCTATATTGTTTTACAGATGACCATTTCTCTTGCTCCATAGCCTTTTTCAGACTGCGAATTTTGGTACGATACAGAGCCGTAGCAAAAGTCACGGAATCGGGGAACTGGTTATGATAAGTTATGCGGTTGTAAATCTCCCACTGCTCCCGGTCCTTTCTGGTCTCCAGGGCCGGCTTCATCAGAGAATCAGGATCGGCTTCAAACAGCCGACGGCCTTTCTGCAGATGCTCCTCCGCTTGATTCCAATCACCGGACAGGGCAAAGGCATCTGCGTACAATAGTTGATTATCTATGGCTGTATCCTGCAGACTGGCAACCTGCTGCACCGTTTGATAATCGGCATTCAACAGATGCCAATAGCTCCATTCTGCCTTAACGGGCAACACATCTGAAGCATATGTGCGCGCCCGGTTCAGGGCCGTCAGCACACCGGTGGTATCGTAATTTGCGCGGTGAAATTGATATTTATCCCAGGCACGGGCAAAGTCCGAAATTTTATGAGGGCACTTCTGTTCAAAAAGGGAAGGAATGGCGAAGATACGACGGGCCGTTTGCTGGTCAACCGAGTCTACCTGAACACTATCGAGGTGCTGATGCCAGCGTTTAGTTAGTTCCGACCATCCTCCGGGATAATATTTTGCAATTTTCCCTGCCGCATAGGCCTTTTTCAGCGAATCTACAGCAAAAGTATCCAACAAAAAATGAACAAACGAACCGCTTGTAATATAATTGACGCCCGAGCGTCCTCCATAAAATCCCCTGGCCGAAAATGCATATTGCAGCTCTTGCTCCGTTGGATAGGGTTTCTCCGATACCACAATTTGATCTATGGTGGAAGTAGCTGAAGATCCCCCGTCTACAGCCACCGCTAATCCTTCTATCAAGCCGATACTCCAGCTGGCATGAAACAAGTCATTACCGAACCGCTTGGCCATCACGTGAACCAGCTCATGTTTAAGGCTTTGCAGCTGTTGTTTGGCAATATGCAGCTGATCCTGTTTGAGCCAAACCGGCACATAACTCGTAAATTTTGCACCTACCAGTTCTTTTTTCTGCCAGGCATTGGCATATAAATAGCTCTCAATCTTATTATTGGGATCACGGTCGGGCAATTCCAGACGCCGTGCAATTTGCCGGTAATAGAATTCCTGCTGCTTTGCCAGGAGAGCTATCTCATGGCTGCTGTAATTTTGATTGTCGTAGTAAAGCTCAAAATGGGCCGTAGATTTATGCCCTCCCAAAACATCCTGAAGATATTTACGCGGAGTTATAATACCGAACTCGGTGAGATTCGCATAGCTAAAGGCAATAGAGAGAACGGCAAATCCCACTATCCACTTTGAAAACCGATCCTTGTCAATTTCCGGGATTTGCCAAAGTAGCACCACCCAGAGTAGCGTCAAAATTCGAAAAAACAGAAGCCCACCGCCGGCATGCACCGCTTCGTCATAGATAGGCCCCGGCCAGGCGCCCCAGACGTGGTTAAAAAGATATACCTGCGGATAATATAACAATTCGTATACCGGGATCCCGATGGCAATCAGCAGTAACAGGCAAAGGGTAATAATCCGGCGGTAAGAAAGTTGCCAACTGCGAAACAGCCGGCCCACCGCATATCCAAAAAATACGCTTGGCAGCGGCAGCAAAATCCAAAACGCCAGTCCGTCAATATTAAAACAACCGGCAAGAACGGCATGAAGCAGTAACGGCAGGCCAATGATGAGCAAGTATCCTCCGATTCGCAACGCTGCATAAAAGTCGTTGCCTGATTTCGGCTTTCGGCAACCTCTTATCCCGGCCCAAAAGCAACCTGCCAGCGACACCAGCATGGCTGACTCGATATGGAAATCTCCCAGCAGCGGGATGAAGAGCATAGCTGTTCCAATCAACAACGAAATAAAAATCGGAATATAGTTTCTTATAGATTTCATGATTAAGAAACTAGAAGCAAGAAGTCAGTAGTGCTAAATAAATTTTGCTTATTCAATTCGGTTGTTGATGGTACTTACTTGCTTCCGAGCTAATCAAAACAATATCTTTAATTCTGGAACATGGTGGAGAGAACGAACCAGATATTTTCCTTGCGCTCCATCAGGCGTCGTTTAAAATAGGGAAACCACATGGTGCCGAAGGGTACGTATATGCGGGCATTAAACCCCTCCGAAACAAACTGTTCCATGGTTTCCTGCCGCAATCCATAAAGCATCTGAAACTCAAATCGAGCCTTCCCAATATTATTTTTCTCAGTATAGTCACGAACCCAGTTTATCAGTTCGTCATCATGAGTGGCAATACGAGGATAGGTTGTCTTGTCCAGCAAAACTTTTGCGTATTCCTTATAGGCATCCCGGATAGCATCCATATTCTGCAGGGCGATACGTTCCGGTTCTTTATAGGCTCCCTTGCATAAACGCACATCCGCTCCCATTTCCGCCAACTCATTGATATCCTGCTTGCTTCGGTGGAGATAAGCCTGTATCACAATGCCTACATGTCGACCATATTCTTTAAAGGCCTCCTTGAACAAGTCGATGGTCATCTGGGTATAATCCGAACCTTCCATATCGATACGAACAAACTGGTCGTTTTGCCGTGCCACATCGAGCAGTCGAAACAGGTTATCCCTGCAATACTCCTGGTCGATATCCAAACCCATCATGGTAAGCTTGATGGAAATAGAACTCTTCAGATCCGCCTCTTCAATACTCTGCAAAAGTTCTATGTAATTATCGACGGTTTCATCCGCCGTCTTCCGATCCTTCACATTTTCACCCAGCAGATCGAGGGTGATCTTAATATCTTTTTCGTTTAATTCCTTGACTTTCGGGGCGGCATCTTCGAAAGATTCACCGGCTACAAAACGCTTGGCAAGCACAAAGGGTAACTTCATGATATACGAACTTTTAATCTGATTCTTTGCTGTCTGAAAATAATGAATTGACCGCAGCTCTCCTACCTTTTTACCCATCTTGCAGCAAATTTTGCGAAACACTTTCCCTGCTCTTGCGTATTGCCCAATATGTAGCCTGAAGTCTAAATAACAATTTGAGGAACTTATGATTAGCCGAAAAAAATATCTCGTCAAAGTTGCAGTAGCACTAACTTTGTCACTTTTGCTTACCGTTTTACTGATGGTGCCGGTCTTCGCTTCGAATGCCACGCGCCTACAGCAAGACGACCCTTATCGTATTGAGACTTTTAATGTAGACGGGCCGGGAAATCTTGAGGTTCGAACCTCGGGCGGACATATTTCCGTTGAAGGATCCTCCGGCAACTCCGTACGTGTTGAGATGTTTGTGCGTAAGAACGGACGAAATCTGATGCCGGAAGATACCAACCTCGGTGATTGGGATATTGATATTAGTCAATCGGGCAACACAGTACGGGCCTCGGCCAAACGCGAAGACAGTCGGAACTGGTCGCTTTGGGGAAACAACAATATATCGATCTCTTTTGTCGTACATACCCCACGGGATATGAGCACTGATCTGAAAACTAGTGGCGGACACATTGAAGTAAGCGGTCTTGAAGGGGACCAGGAAATGGCCACCAGCGGCGGACACCTGAATCTGTCTAATATAAAAGGAAAGGTGGATGCCAGAACCTCCGGCGGACATATTGAAATCGCAGCCCTGCAGGGAGACATTGACGCCCGAACCAGCGGCGGACATATCGATGTTAGTGATTCAGAAGGAACACTGAAGGTAAAAACAAGCGGCGGCCACATTAAGCTTACTGATGTCAGTGGTTCTATCGAAGCCTCGACCAGCGGCGGAAATATCATAGCGGACCTTGATTCCATTGGCCAGTTTGTGGACCTGCGAACCAGTGGCGGAAACGTGAATATCAATCTGCCCGGAAGCATGGGCTTGGATCTGAACCTCAGGGGCAGTTATGTAAAAGCCAATCTGCAAAACTTTTCCGGTACCGTTGAACACGATGAGGTTGAAGGCAAGCTGAATGGCGGTGGTCCTAAAATATCTGCACGGACATCCGGCGGCATGGTTTCCCTGCAATTCAAGCAGTAACTGTGTGCAATCAGGTTATAAAAGAAAAGGTGCCAGTGGCTTTCGCCTGGCCTTTTTTTATTTGATGAAGAAATAAAGAATTTCCTGGAACCAACAATATCAAAGACAAGTCTGCGAAGTATTTTGCTGATTCCATTTCAACCCGAAGTTTAAAATCCGAAATACTGTTATTTAGATTCCGAAACAAGCCCTCCTTCGCCAGGGCTTCGGAGGACAGGTTCGGAAAGATTTTTTTGACCCCGTCGCAATGCATCGGGGAATTCTATTTATTAAATTGAAATTAACCTATCTAGTGGAAAGCCACGTATACCGGTTTTCTGCTGCTTACCGCGGCTTCCGAAGCTTCCTGGATTCGCTGAACCACATCGTCTCCCGGCATGCTGTCTATGATCGTGACATCCTCATCCCCATTTGCCGCATCCTTTACCTCCGACATATCCGAACCGGCAGCACAGGTTACGGTAATCTGCATGGGCGTGTAGATATTAAATGTAATAACAGATACCAGCCCGTTTAGAAAGTTGATTTGAGTCTCCACCTTTGCCACTCCATTGGGACATTCACTGGCGACGTTAACCTCCTTGGGTGGCACCAATCCAAAAATGAAGGAATGGGCCCACGGATTATCTATTACCTTTGCCGAGGGATTGGCTCCCGTTGTTATTTGCGCATGATAACATGAGGTCAGTACAAAGGCTGCAGCAGCGACAAGCATCAATATTTTGTATTTCATAGTATACTCCCTATTTATTTGTTTTTATTTTTAGCAATACATTTCTCCCAGACGATGTATTGAAATAACGATAGCACTTAACTATCTAAAAAACAATGGTTTACAGATTTTTTAATAGAGAATGGAACAAAAAGTAATCGGCAGGTTTAAGAAGTAAGGTACTCAAACAGATATCATGTAAGGGATTCAGCTACAAAAGAATAATAGAATAGGTATTGTTACCAAAGCTGAATGTTCTTAGATTAAGGTTTGTTTGAAGATTGTCACAAATTAAAACATTAAAAAAGTATTAGCGATATGAAGTTTCTTAACATTTTAGCAGCCCTGTCTCTCGTCCTATTTATCGGATGCGGCGGCGGTGGATCCAATGAGCAACAACAGCAGCAATCCGAAGACTCCATGGAGTCTCAGGAGACCGAAATGGCCGGTGAAGCCAGTAATAGTAACGTTCGCACCATTCACATTATCGGTGTCGATCAAATGAAATATGCGGTAAAAGAAGATGCGGAAGGCATTACCGTCGGCGACCCGGTAGGCAAAAACAATCTGCCCGAACTGCAGAGTATTACCGTGGAGCCCGGCGAAAAAATCCGCATCGTGCTAGAAACACAAAGTACGCTTCCGGCCAGTGCAATGGCACATAATTGGATTCTGCTGACTATGGATTCAGACCCCCAGGCTTTTGCTAATACTGCTCAGAAAGCACGCGATAGCGAATATCTCCCCTCCGATCTCATGAATGAAGTTATCACTCACGTTCCGCTGACAGCAGGAGGAGAAACCAATGAAATAACGTTCACAGCGCCTGAAGAAACCGGAGATTATGAGTATCTCTGCAGCTTCCCCGGACACTTTTCTGCGGGCATGAGAGGTACGCTTAATGTAGAGGAAGCCGGCGGCGAATCAGGATCTGATTCTTCGATGTAAAACCGTTCTTCTTTTATTGGTATTGGATATTTGAAAAGGCGACTGGTACTCAGTCGCCTTTTTCTTTTTGCGATATCTAATCCACAGCTTAATACTATTCCATCACTGTGGTATTCAATGACGAGAGACAGGCGACGGGCGACCGTTGCTTTCCTACCCCACTGTCAATCTGCTACGGTTGATTCATAGCAGAATCCTCATATATCGCGTTTCGACGACCAGAAGTAGGTACGTCACGACGCAGTGCATCGTGACGAGATAAGCTAATAACTTCCCGTTTTGTAAGGCCATTCCCCTGCGCCTCTTCGATGGGAGACTTTAGAAATCCTGCGCTGGGACTAATAAATTAGATAGAAATAGACAGCTATTACATCGAAGTAGCATGGATTAACAGACCAAGCTAAGGGTGGGCATTTTGCGGAGATCACTTTAAGAGAGCTCTAAAAACTAACGTGTCATCCTGAATTTAGCTCAGGATCTATGTTTAAATAAAATTAACCCATGTTGAGATTCTGAAACAATACTGAATCAAGTTCAGCACATGGTTCATAATGACATGATGAGATGATGGTTCTTCAAAACCATGTACAAGGGATTTAATAAGAGTTTGAAGTTTGCAAGTGCCAATCCCCAGGTAACGTCAACGGTCGACAATCAACCGGCATTAACATGGGGCTTGCTTATTTCATTCGTCAGACGGCAAACCCAGCCGTCGGACGAGTACGGGTCGGCATGAAATTAATCCCCCGTTTACATTCACACCGTGCGGGCCTGCGACTTTAATGCTGTTCTATCACTACGCTGTTGTTGCTGCCCACCTGCGTAATGCTGGCTGAATTATTATTGCCATTTTGATTGACGCGAGTGGAATTGCGATTCCCATTTTGCATTATTTTTACATTATTGGAAGCTCCGTAACTCAGTGTACGCGCGATATTGTATCTGCCGATCTGCCTGACTATGTTGGAAGATCGCTCGAAAGCTCCCCGAATGTTGGTCGAATAGATGTCCTGGTCCACCACATTGAAAGAACCGTTCTGAACCACCCGCATGTTTTGATGGTATCCGTTATAAATGGTCTGGGATACCCGGTTGAAGTTACCGATCGATCGGATCGTCATATCCGAAAAGGTGGTGTTATACAGACGCTGCCAGGCAAAATTTTGAATGCCCACCTGGGTGATATACCGGTCGTTGGAGCTGCTGAAATCCACATCCTGCTCAAAATCGTTGCCGGTGCCTGTCTGGTTATAATGCACTTCCACTTCGGGAATACGCGGCTGGGATAACCGGCTACTCCTGCCTCTCAGGGTCATTTGGAGTGGGGAAACGCGATTTCGGTTTAGGAGCCAGTTAATCCCTATCAAATTGGCGATGGCCGGCAGTCCATTGCTTAGCCCGGAAGGGACCGGCTGATCCAGCTGAACATTTGGGTTTGATTCCTTTTTCTTAACCTTTTTACCGGATTCCTTTCCCGACTTCCCGGCCAACGCGGGATTCCGGCTTACCTCCTCGAGCAGGGTGGAAAGGTCGGACGCAGCGTCGAGCTCGAGAGGATGCGTTTCAATATCAATGACCTTCGGCTCACCGGGCAGACCGTCATTGGGCCGCTTATTTTGGTCGGAATTTTTTAGCTGGAGATTGGAATCCGTGGTCGGGGATGAACCGTGGGTGATGTCAGGTTTCGACTGTGAATGAAGAGGACGTTGGTTTGAAGCATTTTCAAACACCCGCGGCAGCATAAACAGCAGGAGCAAAAAGCAGAGAATCCCGATAATCCAGAACAGGCGATATTTGAATTCATCAGCCATTGCCATACCTACTGCCCAAAGGGTTACGGAAAAATTATTTGGTGTACGTGCCGCTTACAATCACCGAGTCAATGGTGGTCTGACGTACATACTTCCGGAAATCACCGATATTGCGCTCTCCAGCTGACAATACGGTATCTCCCACTTCTTTGGAAAAGGTATTGCCGGTGGTGTAAATATCAAAATACACTTCGTATTCCTGGATATTGGTGTTATCGCTGGTGTTGCTCACCTGGTACTCCACCTCGGCAAAAGTGCTGTCATTACTTGTAGTCTCCGACCACGCTGTTACCTTAGCGCTAAAGTAATCGCTTGTATTCGATCCGTCGGCATTCAGGTAAATCTGGGCCGTCGCCGTTTCACCCTCGCGGACCTTTACATTTACGGTCGCCGACTCATAGCCGGATTTTTTGGCGGTAATGGAATATTGGCCGGTCGTCACATGATCCAGCGAAAAACTGCCATCCTGGTTGGTAATGATGGAGTTGGTTGCCGGAGACGTCGTGATATTCACGCTGGACACCCCGTCACCGCTCTCCCCGTCGAGCACCTGTCCCTGTATGTTGCCAAAGGTTTCGGGGGTTACGGTTTCCTTGGTACATCCCGCACCCCATAGCAGCGCAACGGAAAGTAAGAGAAGTATTAAATGCTTGGCCTTCATAAATCTACTGTTCTGAATGATTAAATGGATCAACCTATTTGCTAATTATTACTGATGATGATGGGAAGCGTCCGCCTGGTGGTTTGAATGTTAATCATCGGCATGCCTGAATTCTGTGGCTTCAACTGTAACCCCTTGCCATTTCCTGTTTGTTCGGCAGTAAACTTCAGGTTATTGCCTTGAAAGTTGAACAGAGCGCCCTTATTGCTACCGCTCTGCGTAAATTCGAGCGCATTATAATTACCTTCCATATTCACGAGGGAAACCAAGTTATATCCGGTTTGGGATACACTGGCATCATTCCAATCACCATTTTGATAAATACTACCGTACAGGTTTTCTCCGGACTGTGTTAGAGAAGCCTTGTTATGGCTCCCCACCTGTTTGATATATGCACTATTGCCACTGCCGCCTGGGGTTTCTTCCGAAGAGCCCCTGATGCCAACCGACAGAAAATATTTCAGCCCAAATTTCTTCAATGCTTCGGTGTGTTCGATGCCGGGATTGCTAAGATCACCCAGCCCAAAGGGATCGTTGGCATTCTCATTGTTATGATTTTCTGCCTGATTATCTTGGGCCAGGCATGTTCCGAATCCCACGAATAGCAGCACAAAGATTGTAAGCAGTAGTTTGCGTAATTTCATAACAGCGCCTCCATCATATCTTTATGGTTTCATCTAAGGTGATTCCAGTTTTATTTAAAAATATTATTAAAAATTCGTGTGTTCAGCTTCAGCCCGGCCGTGATATTCCACTGCTGATCGTGAATACTGCCTTTGGTCACGCCGTCCAGCCCATCCTTCAGCAGGTACCGGTAATCAAAGCCTAGCTGGAAACCGATATTTTTCGTGAACCGGTAATCCAGCCCGGCCTGGGCATTGGCGGTGGTATACGGCCCGTTGTGAATCCAGCCGGGCGGATCAAATTTCAGGTGACTCTTGTCATATATAATGCCGCCCGCACCCAGGCTCACATAGGGCGACAGCGGATGCGTGGGCGTAAAATACTTGCGCACCTGCAGGTCGAAGCCGTAATACGTTTCGGAAAACACGTTTTTGGCGGCCAGCTTCGACACCTGCCCGTTGCCCACTAGCGAAATGGACGGATTCAAGAAATACTCCAGCTGCAGCGAACCGCCGGCCATCGTGCGCGGATTAGGGTAACTGCCGATATGGCTGCCGAAAATAAAGCCCGGCGACACGTTCAAGCCCGAGCGGTATTCTTCATTGCTGTTGAGTCCAAAATAGTTGGTCTGCGCGCGCTGCTGCCACTCTTTGCGCTGCTTAAATTCCTGTTCATACCTGTTGAAAGCCGTGCTATCCTGCGGACTCCAGACACCTTCTTCCTCGCCCTGGATCACCAGCATCTTTACGGCCTCGTCGATGGCCTCGGTCACCGCCATCACCGGCGGCTCGTTATAGGTAAATCCCGCTTCGGCCTCCAGCAGCCGGTTGGTGTCGATATATCGGAATGCCCCGCTTTTGAGTTCCTGCGAGATAATCGACTTGGTGGTGTGCACGGTTTCGAGCACGCGTCCCGTCTTTGTGGATACCGCACGCAGGTAAATCGTTACCTGGTCCTTGCGAAACTGACCCGATGCGCCGGTCCCCAGCAGTCGGGCGCCGCCCCCGCCGGTAATCACGTTGGTATCATAACCAATGACACCGCCCTCCAGCAGCACCCCGGCATACAGCAACGGCGGCAGATTGCCTTTCTGCCCGTTTTTCTGGCGCGTCTTGCTGATAATCTGGCGCTCGTTCAGCAGGTTCGATACCCCTTCGCGCTCGATGGGCGTAAACCAGCCGGAATCCTCCATCGACTTAATAAGTATAGAAGTCGCCCCCTGCGTGACGGCCGTGGACCAACTCGCCCCTCGATCCGACGGCTTATACTGCCCGGTCTGGTCGCGGAACCGATACACCGCGGCCACTACCTTGCTCTGGGGCTCGGGCATTTCGGTTAAATCCTCGTGCACCTTGCTTTGAATACCCGGCTTTACCCGTTCGGTCTGCAGCGGGTGCAGGGCCGACGTGCAGGCATTCAATAGCAATAAACAACTGATAAAACCAACGGCTATGCTTCTGTTACCCATTAACTAAAGACTTCGTCGTTCGCTCGCCTGTTAAAATCTGTAGAAGAAAACCGGGAGAGGAGTGTTCCATCCTCTCCGGTCGTAAATTTAAAATATTATTGTGCAGGTGGTGAAGATACTACTGGTCCATCACCACTAAAACCATTCTGTATAATAGTGGTTTGATTGTAATTACCATTTTGCGTAATTGAAGCGGAATTGCCTAAGCCATATTGTCCTAACTCGGCTTGGTTTCCGTTCCCTTTCTGATGGATTCCAAGATTACTCCACCAGTCAGAACCGGCCGAGTTACCTTGTCCTACCTGTACACTAATAACATCATTACCGCTTCCATCCTGTTTTATACCAACAGTATTGTCAGCAGATTCTCCAAATATTGGTGGTAGAACTACGAAAGTACCGACTTCTTCTCCACCAATTCCTTCACCTATTCCTTGAAAGGTAATAGCAGAGTTGCCATTACCACCGGATTGATGGACTCGAGCTGTCTGATTATCACCAAATTGATAGGTTTCGGCAGAACTATTCGAAGCAGCTTGGTTCAGTGCAGAAACATTACTTTTGCCCCATTGTACCTGGTTACCATCAATATGATCGGCGTATACCGAGGCAGAGGCTTCGTTTTGACTGCCATATTGTTCCTGTGTATGGTCGTTATACTCAGCATATGTACTTTGTTTTATATAGCCTGAGTTTTTTGCCCCATTTTGGGTAATTTCGGCCTCATTATCATCTGAGAGCTGCTTGATATCTGCCGAATTATTTTGGGCGAAAGCCACAGATCCGGCAAACACAAAAACGAATAATAGTGCGGTTAGTTTCTTCATAGCATTAAATGCTTTATTAAAAATTTGTACCCCATCTACTCGATTATTATAACCGGGAGGAAAATCCTCCCAGTTATTGAATAATCGGTTAAGTATATTTTTAGTTTTGAGTGATGCTTGCAGTGTTACCTGATCCAGAAACTGTAGCGGTAGCAGTGTTGTAATTACTGTTTTGCGTAACACCAACGGTATTTCCAGATCCAGCAACATCTATACCGTCATAGTTCCACGGGTTGGTGGCAGCCACACTATTATGCGTACCGTTTTGCATCAGGTCGATATCATTGTAATCACCTGATACTGAAATACCGGCATTAGAAGACTCATTCTGATAGAAGTCGACATCATTTCCGTCTCCGTTAACTTTAGTAAAGTTATCGGCATTATGGCCTCCCAACTCACCTGTTACAGCGTTTCCAGATCCAGAAATGTGAGCTACAAGTTTTTGCCAAGCCCCACTACCGGTCTGATCTGTAACCAAAGAGTTGTTAGAACCACTAACTGTTGCTTCCAGCACTGCATTATCTGTTTCTTGATAAATGTCTGCAGAGTTATTAGCTCCACTTTGCGTCAAGTTTACAGACATATTACCAGATATTGTCTGCATTAAGTTAGCAGAGTTGCCTTTACCATTTTGTTCAACTTCTGCTGTTGCTGGAGCGTTGAATGCTACAGCATCTACAGAGTTATAGTTACCATTTTGGTCAACATCATAATTGACCGAGTTGGATGAACCAGCCCAGCCATCACGAGAATCCAGTTCAACACTGTTCCCGTCGCCTGCTTGATTAACCTCAGCCACATCATTATTTGTAGCAATTCCTTGGATACCTTGGTCAATCATAACATCATTGCTATTGCCACTCTGCATAACATCAGCAGTGTTGGAAGAACCAACCTGCTCAATTGTGGATGAGTTATGACTACCATTAGATGTGCTTGTTGCGGAATTGTTCTGTGCAAATGCCATACTACTGGCAAACACAAAGACGAAAAGTAGTGTTGTTAGCTTCTTCATAATAGGTTACCCCTATGTTTTTATTCAGATTAATTGAATGTTCAAGCCAACTTGTTATTACTGTGTATTCCGAAAATCGGAATCCCATCCGGGAGCTTATCTCCGGATGACATAGGAGCCGGCAGTACGGAGAGCCTGCCATTGAACAACCACTGAAGTCTTACTATATTAAGACTTTATAATGTTGTTCAATGGGCGGCATCAGGGTTCCTGACCTTCTCCAGCCTGACGGCGGAGAAGCACCTCTGGTGCTGCCCTCCTTATTTGCATCAGCTCCTAATTTCTTCGTGCAAATTCACATCCATTCCTTTCGGTTTACAATTCCTGCTTCCATTACTGACCGGTATTGCCAAATCCGGTAGAGGGAATCGTAATGCTCGTTGATTCCCCGGATAAAATGTTTCGAATATCAATACTCACGCCGTCGGGCCCGGGATTCACGCTAATGTTGAATTCCCCGAACTCAAAGGTGTTCTGCTCATCCAGGTTGATATTGCCCTGGCCAAACCGATCCCCGATAATCTGTCGCGTCAGCTGCGAAAGCACCTGCCGCTGCAGCGACTGCTTGAAGTTGTCCAGGGGATTACGGCTAAATCCAGAACCGGTCGACTTGAATTTGTTCTGCGTATTGGCGGAATTCATCATCCAGCTGTAGTTATAGGGACTGCCGCCAAATGCGGGATTGGTCGGCTTGTACACCAAGTCCTGCGCCGATGCTTCGTGGACCAACCCGCAGGTCAATACGGTTATCACTGCCGCTGCTGAAAAAATGCCTTTCAAATGCTTCATGATTTAATACCCCGCCAATTCATTTTGGGTTGCCATTCTGCGCTGCAGCCGCTGCCGGCAGATCCTGGCCGCGCGCTTGGCGTCCTGCTCGGTTTTATAATAGCGCGGCTCCAGCCGGCTGCGATAGATGGTTTGGTCATCGAGCTCAATCATCACCATCGTACCCCGTGAGGGGATCGGCTGCTCGGAAATGGTGATCGTAAAACTCTTTGCGTCTTCGGGTGCCTCCCAGTGATTATAAAAGATGGAGTAGAAATTGCTACCCATCTTGCTGCGCGTTTCATCCAGCACCATGCCCCCGAGCCCCAGGCCTTCATAGGTAGACTGCCGGCTTTTCTGCTTGTTTTCATTTTCCTTTTGGTCAACCAGTTTCTTAAACGCCTTTCGGAATTTCTTGAGCCTGGCTTTTTTATCCGCATTCTTTGCCTGCTCTTTGCTTTCTTCAACGGCCTTCTTCATGGCCATGACACGATTCAAATCCAAAGAGAGTACATTCTGGAATGCCACGTAGGAAGGGATGGTCAATTCCTGACCCGGGAAAATTAGATTTGGATTATTGATCTTTTCCTGATTTGCTTCATAGATATCAACCCACCAGATAACATTTCCAAACTTGGTAGCAATTTTGGAAAGGGAATCACCGGGTTTTACGCTATAGGTAGTGGGCTGTTGGTCGGGCAGATGGGTTGCCGCAGCTAAAAACACGACAAGCGGCAAGACGAAGATACGGATTACGTAGCGCCTGAACCCTGATACCATAATTAGCCAACTTCTTGATACTTACTTTTCTCACTAGACCCTCTTGTCAAGGGTCATTATGATTAGAAGTGAGACTTAAAAAATCAACAAGTTTAAAAAATTTTAATTCGCTTGCGAAAGAAACCCGCTTTCGGCACTCCTCAGTCATTCATTTAAAATCAATTTGTATAAAGAGCCTATTAGGGGACTTCGAAATACCTGGATATTTCGACTTCGCTCCGCTGCGCTCAATATGACGTCAGTCTAAAAGAGCGCAATGAGAAGGTACGACGAATGAAGTCGAAGACTCATTGGTCGATTGGCCTGCCTGATGAATAAGGTACTTCGCTCAGAGGTGGTCGCACCACCGACATTTCAGCTATAAAACGGGAGTTCAACTCCCTTATAGCAGTATTTGGGAAGGAGCCTTCAGGCATTAGAATCGCGGGTGGAATGCGACGGTTGAGGGGGATGCTTTCGTACCGGCCGGAGAATATATCGGGCAAGCCCCGGCATGGACCATCGAAAGCATCATCAATCGGCGCATGAAACCGGTTCGGGATTCACAGCCTTGACTTTTTACGTACCTTTTGGATCAAGCCAAAAGGTACCGGAAATACAGCGGTTTGATCTTCGATAATGCACATCAGCTCTTTCTTTTACCACTTTTGGATCGCCATCCCAACAGTAGTGCGGGACCAGCAGAACTGGGGAGTAAAAACGAACGGCTACACTAGTTTTTGGGCATATCCGAAGAACCCACCTTTCGTCCCGTCATCACCATAATATGGGCCCAAGGAGTCCCGGGCTCCATAATCCAAGGGGCGCCTTTACTGGCGGGATTGGATGACAATCCGGTTGTGGCCTCGGTGGCGTAGGGAATATACACTACATACAGCGGGGAGGCATTCACCACCTGATTGGTTTGATAATCAAAAGCGTCTCCCGAACCGGTAAGCGAATACAGGGCCATAGGTTTTTTAGGTAAATCGATCTTACCCGATTCAATTTCTTCACGTCGCAGACTATCCACTTTCTCCCGGGAGAGCCCCTGGGCGCGGAGTTCGCGTCCACGCTTCATAAAGGGTTCGAGATCTTTATGGTAGCATGATACATGAAAATTCGACTGGCTGGGATCGTCCCCTAAACAGATAAGCTCATTAGACCCTTCGCGAAGCGTCACCAGCTTACCATTCTGATTGTATCCCAACACGGTAGCGCTGTCCTGCAAATTCTCGGGCGCCGGACTCACAGCCGCTTTTATTTGCTGTTCTGCAGACGGTATCTCGGACTGGCCCAAAGCAGACCCCGTTATCATCATTAATCCTGTAAGCAAACATCCCAATCGAAACAACTTATTCATAGCAACTTTTTATTATTTGAATTATCAGGCAAATAATATAAACAATTTGCTACATACCTTGCATCCCGCCTTCGGATATCTTTGTAGGATCATAAAGATGCTGGATGAGCCAAATTACTTTGCCTACAAGCTGCAAGTCCTGCTCTTCTAGCGTCGCCTCCTTTGTTTGTACCTGGCGGCTGTCGGTATGAATCCCATAGCTTTCCGGCGACTGGACCTCTAACCTGCGACACGCCACCGAATGATTTCCTGAGGTGAGATAGACTGCTCCGTCATGGGGTTGTTTATCCTCAATATCAATAATCACCACATCATTTTTTTTGATGGTTGGATGCATCGCCTCGGTATCTATTATATATCCCATTAACCGATTTGAATGGTAGGGCCTGAGATATTCGGGGGTATTACCATTGGCAAAAATCCGGTTTACCACCGTAGATTCTTCGGCCTTTACACTACCGTCCGGTGCAAAAGAGAGTGTCGAGAAAATCGGAATACCTTCTTGTTCGACTCGGCTTTGCACCACTTGATCTCGCCACATGGGACCTTCCCCATCAAGCAGCCAATTCCTGTTGACGTTTTCACATTTATTTAAAATACGCCAAAGGTCAAGCTTTCCCCTGTTTTTCTGCATACTCAGGGTACTTGGATTCATATTCAGGAACTCTGCAACCTCGGCATCGGTTTCTAACTTATACGCTTGTTTAACGCGACTTAATATTTTATTCACTTTCGATTAATCATTGCATTTTATAAATTCACAATATGTGAACTTTCTCTTGTGATTTCTTGAATTCTAAATTGACAAATAAACATCTTTTAAACTGAATTAAAATGCAAAAAAGAAAACGTAATGAGACAGAAAAGAAAGTCATAAAAATGATGATCGATGCAGGAGTCACTCAAAAGATGGTGGCCGAGCATCTTGAAATTACGCCTCAAGCCGTTAATAACCGATTGAAAAGAGGAAGTGTTGACCCGTTAGTTAAAGCTATCGATGAATTAAAAGAAAAGCTTTCCTAAACGATATCTGAATTTCTTTCGATGGCGGGGCCTTGCATACCACTAAGGGGAAGCATCCAATCTTTAAAGCTTTTATGAAGCTGGCATCAACATTCTATTAGTTAACACCAAAAATAGGCGGCCATATTTCTCCGAATAAGCCAGGTAGATTTTTGACCAGTACCGCTAGGCTGTAAGGTACTCTACCGTTTGTCTGACGGCTTGCTGTTTTCCTACCAGGGTTAATTTATCCCCTGCCTGGAGCTGAGTGTCGCCATGTGGCACTATAATCTTACCTCCGCGGTTGATAATGGCAACCAGACAATCGCGGTCGATAGATAATTCGCCGAGTGGAAGCCCGTCGAATTCTTCCCGCAGGTAGACGATTTCAACATTATCTTCCGAGCGGATAAACTTTTTATGGATCTGGTCGGGATCGATGGTTTCACGCCACTCATTGCCGGCAAAATCAATATCCTCGGCTCGGTTTGCCAGCTCGGCCAGAAACCGAAGATGCAGGCGTGGCCTTTCGGCCGGACTTACCAGCACAAATATGGCATATACCGGTTCACCCGATCGTTCAAGTTCAATTCCGGTTCGCGAGTGAATAATCACCAACTCGGGATGGTCCGCTTTATCAAGCTTGGCATGAGGCAGTGCCAAGTGATTTCCCAGGGAAACATCCGTAACGCTGCTGAGCTCACCGTAGACTGTTTCTGTGGAAAGATGGAGGCGATCTGAAATGATGGAAGCAGCTGTATTCAGTACATCTTCATACCGGTCTCCGGACTTATGCTCGACTACCGCGGCCCGCAAAATACAATGTTCAAACACATCTTCTCGTCGCGCTCCTTTTTCCCGAATAATATCCCGTAACTCCTCATAAAGCTGTGGGGTAGCCTGAGCCCCTACGCGTTCAAATACCTGGTACATGGCTGCCGACCGGTCGACCTGCTTCTTTGCGTAAAGGTAATACCACAGCGCACCGCCAATCACCACACCTGCAGATAATATCATAGGCAGAATACCCAGCTCTGGAATTAATACTACCGGGGCGAGTATACCGACAATTTGGACCCACGGATACAGCTTGGTTTTAAAACCCGGATCATAAGCCGTAATCTTGCTTTCACGCATCACGATGACCGCAAGATTCAACATTCCAAAAATTAGCAGCTTAAATGCACTACCGAGTTTGGCTATGCCCTCGGGCGAAAGTAAGAGAATAAAGAAGATCATCAGCCCCATCGTCAGCAGTATGGATCGCGTAGGCGTATTGTAGCGGCCGATTTTTTTCCAGTAGTCGCTAAGCAGGTTATCGCGACTCATTGCCAGCGGATAGCGAGAGGCAGCGGTAATGCCGGCATTGGCCGAGGCTACAAAAGCCAAAATTGCGGCAGCAGTCATGAGGTAGCGACCGGCGGGACCCATAAACTGCTGGGCAGCATCCACAACCGGGGTAAGCGAGTTAGCGAATTCCGTTCCCGGGTCCACCCCGATCATCACGATTAATCCGAATACATAAACCAGAATAGTAACGCCAAGGGCCACCATCATCCCATAGGGAATGTTGCGATCCAGATCCTCCACCTCTTCGGCCACACTGGCTATTTTGGTAAGACCGGCAAAGGAAACATAGACCAAGCCAACCGCAGCCAGAAATGAATCCTTCGCATTAACAAAGAAAGGCTCGAAGTGCGTAGGTTTTATAAAAAAGAAGCCTTTGGTAATGAAATACGTCATAAGTCCAAGCAACAGGCTCACAAAAATACCCTGAAAACGTCCCACGTTTTTCATGCCGCTGATACTGAGGCCCGCGAACACCACACATAATCCGGCAGCAACCGGTTTTACGGGGAAATCCATAAAAAGCACCAGATATGCACCTAAGCCGATAAGGTCAAAGGCACTTTTAAAGGCAAGCGACATCCAGGTGCCAAAACCACTTATGGTACCTACCAACGGGCCCATACTGCGATCAAGAAAATAATATGCTCCACCTGCTTTGGGCATGGCAGTAGCCAGCTCGGCCTTACTCAGCAGCGCCGGGATAATCAGAATGGCAGCGACGACATAGGCTAAAATGGCCGATGGACCTACTTTAGCAAACACCAGACCCGGCAGCAAAAATATCCCGGAGCTCAGCATGGGACCAATCCCAAAAGCAACTACGTCAAAAAATCCCAGATTTTTCTTTAACCCTCTAGCCATATAGCCGGTTGCCGGTTTATTCTAATATTTAAATTCAATGGAGTTATCAGTCTTTAAGATAAGATGTAAAAAACCAAAAGATGATCAGAATAACTAAAGAAAAGTCAGTAGCAAAAGAAGGCGTTTATTCCAGTACGAACCGAAACGTGATAGTTCCCCACTGTGATTGTTGCGGTACGCCTGAAGGCAGGCGCGAGAAACGCCAACTACGCAGTGTTTTCATCACTTCCCGTTCCAGTTCGGGATTCATTTTTTTCAGCGGGATTATGCGTCCAAGCGTGCCATCGGGCTTCACTTCGAAGCGAATGGTAATAGTGGCTTCGGAATCAGTTGTATTATCGGGCAGGGGCTGAACCATAGGGTTACGCTCAATATCACCTTCCCATTTCAGCTCATAAGGGGCTGATTTATCCTGTTGATTGCCTGTCCCCTGGTCGGCATTGAGCTCACCGGTATTGCCTTTCTCATCGCCGCTGGTTTCAGCACCCTCTTGCTGTACGGCGTCTTTTTCGGTTTTGGGAGGGATAGTAACCTCCTGCTCTTCTTTGGTAGAGGTTTCCTTTTGAGGGTCCACCTTGTCGGTTTCCGGTGTTTTGACCTCCTCCTCTTGCACCTCTTCTTTCTGATCGGGTACGTCTACCGGCTTGGTGGTCTCTTTGGTAGTAGCCTGTTGTTTTTCAACGGGATCAGGTTTTTCAGGCTCCGGCTTTTCAGGTTCCGTCTCAGATGGTTCGGGGCGGGTCGCCACATTCTCAGCCTTTTGCTCGGCATACTGGGTGGGCGTGCCAGATTTAAACTCACCGAATTGAACTTCAATAAATGAAGGGCGCACATTCGTATCAATCGAGAAGGTATACAGTATAAAGAAGATCAGCAGTACAAGATGTACTCCTCCCGTAACCATCAGGGCAAAACGATCTTCACTATGTAACGTCGGTGCCTGCATACTCATCTTCCAGCCTATAGTTTCTACCTTGATGCGCGTTCGGTTGCCATAATAATATTCAGATCCAGGGCCTTGGCAATGTTCATTACCCGTACGGCATCATCAATGATGGCATCCTTATCTGCACGTAAAACCAATGTACCGTTCGGTTTATTGCTTTTGGCCTGACGCAACGCTGATGCCAGCATTCCACTGCTTGTAACGTTACCATCCACATAAAATTGGCCATCTTTTGTCACGGCCACGGTAATAAACTGCGACTGGGTTTCGGCGCCGGTCTCAGCTTTGGGAATATTCACCTTGATCCCAAAGTTGGTCACAAAAGAGGAAGTAAGCAGAAAAAAAATCAGGAGCAGCAGTACAATGTCGGTCAGTGACGATTGTGAAAACAACGTCAATGGCTCCATGCGGTCGCGGTCTTTTCTAAAATCCATAGGCTTATCCTACCTTCTGACTCTGGCGTTCACTTTTCTTTTTATCGGAGGGGGTTTGTAACAGGTCGATAAAATCAGCGGATGCATTTTCCAGCTCGTGCACCGTGCGATTAATTTTTCCAAGCAGGAAGTTATAAAAGCCATAGGCAATAATACCTACTATCAATCCGGTAGCGGTAGTGATCAGTGCTTCCCAGATCCCCCCGGCCAGCACACTGGGATTCACGTTCCCCTGCAGCGACTGAATATCCATAAAAGCTTCAATCATCCCGGTAACAGTACCGGTAAATCCAATAAGCGGGGCCACACCAGCAATGGTAGCAAGCCAGTTCATGCGCTTCTCCAAGTGATAGATTTCTTTCTTACCAGCATTGCTCAGGGCATCTTCAATATCACGTATTGGTCGACCCAGCCGGCGAATCCCGGCTTTAAGGATACGTGCCAGCGGTTTATCAATACCATCACAGTACGTAAGGGCCCGCTCACGATCCCCGTCTTTGAGCATCCCTTCTACGGTCCTCAGGAAACCGTCCACTTCAATACGGGAATTATTCAGTGATCGCCAGCGCTCGGCAATCACATAGATAGCCACAAGCGACAGCAAGAACAGGGGAATCATCAGCACCCCGCCCTCGGCCAGCAGCTCCATAATCGACATGTTATCCTGTTGGGCTGCCAGGCTTAAAGTATCGGCTGCCGCAGTATCCGGCTGTGATTGTACCAAAAAAAGAAATAAGGCTTGCATAAGCGTCTTGAATACCTTGTGATTTATTGAATTCGTTTAATAAAGTGATCGTTTTTATAGGGGGCCGGTAATTTCTGAGCGGCCTCCAGTGCAGCATTCACTGTTTGAAACTGCCCCACCCCAACCCGGTAATACATGGTGCCGGCGACTTCTGCCTCGTTAATCAGGGTGCGATACCCTTCCTCTTTCAGGCCGGAACGAATATTTTCGGCCCTGCTCATACTGCGGATCGAATGCAGCACAATGGTATAACCGCCATCGATATTTTGATTTAGCTGACCATGCAATCCATAGGGAGATTGAGGTTGCTCTTGTGGCGGAGTCGCTTTTTCCTGCTCCCCTTGATTTGTAACCTGAGCCGGGCCGTTGGGTTCCGAATTATCCCCGGAGTTTTCAGGATTCGTCTCAGGCTGCTGCGAAATATCCTTCTGGGTCTCACCCGATTGCTGCACAGGAACTTGCGGCTGCGCCGTTTCCATGCTATTGGCACCGGTATTACCATTACCTCCTGAAAAAACTCCGTAATCGTATACCAGCCAGCCACCGATACCCAGCGCTAACACAATCACGGCCACCATCAAAAAGCGACCGATGGGATCATCGACCTCTTCCGTCTCTTTAGAAGCCGTTGAGGCTTTTTCATTTTTTTTCGCCCCTGAGGCCGCTGCCGATTCCGGCTTGGATCCCGCTGAGGACTCAGCATCCTTTTGATTCGTTTCAAAAATTTCAAACTCTTCTTCAGATCCTTGCTCGCCAGACTCAGCTTCTGCCTCGATCTCTTCGCTTGTTACCGGGGCCTGTGGCTCTTCATATTCCGGCTGCTCGTCTTCTTGATCTAATTCTATCTCAGCCTCAACAGCTTCTTGCTCCGTTTTCTTATCGGATTCCAAAGGTTCCGTTTCTGTTGATTCCCGTTCCGGCTGTTCCCTATCAAAGTCGGCTGCCGGTTCTTTTTCGGATTCAGCTTCAGCCTCCGGTTCCGGAATTTCCTCTTCCGACAATTCCTCCTCATCAAATCCCCAGACACCCTCCACCGATTCTTCCTCTTCGTCCACTTCGGGAACAATATCACCTTCAGGCTCCTTAAAAGCACCGATTAATTCAATAGGCTTCATGCCGGCGTATTTATTGTTGATCTCGGTCTCCAACGTATCATTTGGAGTAAACTGCAGGTTACCTTCTTCAAGTTCAAAGGTACCGAAGCCCTCAATTTCAAAGGCCTTGCCTTCTTCCGCTGCCTGCTGAATGCGTTGAACCAGCTGCGACAGTTGTTCCTGTATCTGTTCCTGATCCAGCCCGGTTTTGTCTGTTAGCTGAGTTATTAAATCTTCCTTATCGATAATCATTTCCCCGAATCGTTTTCCGGTATAAAGGTGATGGTATCTTTAGGCGGCACCATCACAACCCGGCCATTCTCGTATTGTTTCTGAAATTGTTTCTGATGCTCAAATCTAAAAGCCCCCACCCCATCGATCTGAACTTCGTTTTTACGTGCTACTTCCTCGCGCACGACTTCTGAAAAAGCTTTTAAAAACTCTTTATCCATTACCTTTTATAACGTTACGGTTATCCCCCCAAAAGCCTGGAAGGGTCGTTCGGTATATCCCTGCCAAATTTCGTAATCCTGATTTAATAAATTTACCAATTTTACATACGCTCCGAAACGGTCGGTTATCTGTATATCTGCCTGACCTCCCAGCAAGAGAAATCCGCCCAGCTTTTCGTCGGTTTGATAGGTCCTTCGTGCACCCACATAATCGGTCCAGGCTTCGAGACTCAAACGGTTAAACATTCGAACATTCAGTCCGGCATTGAGCCCCACTTTCTCTTCATAAGGGATGCGTCCGCCGTTTTTCACTTCCGGAGATTGCAAATAGGCTTTCGCATGTATCATAAATTTCTCCGGCACAATCTGATGTATGACCCCGGCATATGCTTTAACAGTATAAGTATCCAAGTAGGCCGGCTCATAAAATCCATAACTCGTCGTAAAGTTGCCGGGAATTCCCCTGCGCGTAAACACCGGACGGTTATCAATGTTCTGATATTGGACTCCGAAATCCAAGCGGCCGAGTTTGGCATATTCCAGCGAAGCCTCGGCGGAACCAAAAATTTTGTAGGAATGTCTGAGCGCGGTATCCGTATACAAAAACCGGTTTGCCTTGTTAAGGGATTCTACAGATTTAACGTAGGGCTCGGCCCCTGCTTTTACCGTCAGCGTCAGTATATCCAGCAAGGGTTGTTCAACCGATACGGTCGGGCCAAAGTAAACTTTACTATCAAAGTTGTCGGAACCGTAATAAATACTGGCATCGGCTTTTAATTTGGTAGTGTAATTAAACAGGCGCTCGTACTCAACTCCGCCCTGACCGGTATACCAGCTGTCGCTTAACGCACTGTTATCATAATTGCCGCCGCGGATGCCCGCTTTCACGGTAAACGTTTCATTTACGTGACCGCCCGTCCATCGTTTTGCCAGGGAAGCGTTATACACACGCTCCTCATTCTTACCGGATCGGGTGCCGGCATTTTTAAGCGTAGCATCAAAATACCGGATATTGGCCTGGGCTTTCCATCCGCTGATACTATTCTGAAACTGTCTGAATTCGGCTCCCATATTAAATCCGCTGTATTCCTTTCGGGCCCCATCGGGAATTAGTCCGCTGGAAAGATCGAACATATTATTAAAACTATTCCTGAATCCACCGTTGAGCCCCAGCCTGATGTCATCTCCCAGCTTGGTAGCATATTCCCCGTTGGCATCCATAAAACGGAAACTGCTCTCCTGGGTATCCAGATGTCCGTCGGAAGAGGAAAAGTCCAAATCTCCTCCCAGGTAACTCTTTGAATTCATCCGGGTGACGCCCCAAAATTTAACTTCGGGACTCACATAACTTCCAATGCCAACCCGACTGAATGCGTTAATCTCTTCGGCATAGGGAAAAGGCTGATATGCCGGAGGAGCGGGTCTGGACAGTTCACTTACCGGAAGGTTGGCCACCACCTGTTCCGGCGTTTCCATAAAAGGCGTTCGGTTGGAATCAATCTGGTAGACCCGGGGCGTGGGATCGAAGCCAAGAATCGGCTGGCGCCTTAATCCGGGAAAACGAGCCTTAAACTGGCTGCGGATTTCAATATCCTGAGGGTCGATCTCGGGCAGCATGGAGTTTTCATCGCTCTGCTGATCCTGGGCCTGTAACGGATTGACCGAGAATACAACGGCTGCGATGGACAAAACTAAAATTGCAATACGTTTCATGGAAATAAGATGAATACTGTATGCCGAATAAAATCAGTTGTAAAGGTACTAATTTTTTGGCAACGATTAATGGTAGATTTTTGCTCTTTTATACCGCTATCCAAGCCATCTGTTTCGAATAACGTTTAAAATGTATCTGGATTGCCAATCATTAAACAACCGGCTTGCCTGCTTTGGTCGATCGCAACTTGTCCACAAACAGGAAAATGGGAGTGATGCTGGCAACAAATATGACCATGGCTGCATGCGTAACGGTTGCATAAGCTATTCCGGTAACGGCGGGTACGGCAAAAAGCACCAACAGCGACTGTTTCACGAAGTAGTGATACGTCCCGATACCGCCCGGTGCTGGAATTGCTATACCAATAGCTGAAATTACGGTAATCACCAAGGCATCCAGCATATCCAAATTATAGGCCTCCTGCATGTTGAACATCCAGAACGGAATATAAGTCATCAATGTGTAGCAAAACCAAATCAGCAAAGTAAATAACAGAAACAGCCACCAGTTCTTCACCTTCCGAGCGGAAAGGATTCCATCTTTAAACATCACCAGGGCTTCTTTAGCACGATCAATCCAGGTCTGCAATACCTCAAATTTGGTCCCCAGAAACAATAGAAAGCGAATGCCTAGATATCCCAAACCCATCAAGACAACAATAAACAGCGCAGCCCAGCCATAGGTACCCAAGCTGGATTTATTCGTCAAAAAATCGATGGTCTGCTTGCCAAAAATCTGGGTCAGGAGGTCTACGTCCGAAATCAAATAAATAGATACCACCATCATCAGGCAAACCATCACTACCACATCGATGATACGTTCAAGCACGATAGTGCCCATCAGTTTAGAGGTACTCATACTCTCTTTCCTGGCCACATACACCGGTCGCGAAACCTCGCCCAACCGGGGCCCCACGATATTCATCAAATAACCGACGAGCACACCCGATATCAGGGTAACCCTATCGAGTTCTTCTTTATCGTGCTCAATCAGCAGTCGCCATCGTTCAGCCCGAAAAACATGACTGCAAAGGGCCGAAATGGCAAAAGGGAAGATCCATCCGAACTGTATCCGCTGCGCATATTCCCATACTTCTTGCAGGCGAACGTTGCGAAAGGCCAGCCACAAAAAGAGAGCCCCTAAGGCAAGCGCCAAGCCAATTTTAAAGAATCGTTTAAGCATGCTAAATATGCATCTGCTTTACATCAAAATATGCGGTAGAATACCACTGTTTAATTGCGCATGTCTACAATTTCGGCACCGTCCGGATAATCCAGTGTAAACATTCCGTTGTGGGGCTTAATAAATTCGCCCTTATTAAATTCCGTAGTTATGACGTTATCCACCGGATCAACAGCACGAATTTTAAGCGGTATCAGTGAATTGGACAAGTAAATCTCCACTTTCTTATAGATAGCAAAGGGATCATCGGAAGACAATCGAATATAGATATCATCCCCCTGACTTTCTTCAGCTTCTACCGTAAAAGTGGAATCCACGCCGTTTAGAATGCGGGAAGGTGCAAAATCATCTTCTTTAGGCTCATACTTGCTGATAATCACCCGATTTCGATTCTCGTCGTAAACCATCGAAGTTTTACCATTGACTACCACCGATTGATGATCGGCCCGCACTTTATACTTGGTATCGCCCACCCAGATATCACCGCGACTGGCTACGGTGTCCTGTGTATAGGAATCAATTGATTGATGATAAAAATCGGCATTAAAAATAGCTCCCCGCTCAAATTTTTGTTTCAATCGCGAAAACGGGCTTTCCTGGGATAAGGCAGGAAAAGCGCAACCTAATAGCAATAGTACTGTAGCAAAAACCCGGTAAAATTTAACGTTCAAACTCTTCAAGTTCATCTAATAATTGTTCTAATTCTTCTTCATCCTCGACGAGCACATCGCGCGCCGTACTGCCCTGATAAGGCCCAACCACACCGGCATTAAACAATTGATCAATAATACGTCCGGCTCGGTTATAACCTATTTTGAGCTTTCGCTGCAACAATGATACGGAACCCTGCTGGTGCAGTACAATTATTTTGGCCGCTGCTTCAAACAGCTCGTCGATGTCATCCAACGGATCGGGAATATCACCGCTCGATGACGACTCATCCTGTAAAACAGGAAGATTGTACTTTTTATTATATCCTTCTTGCCGACCGATAAAATCGGTGATCCGTTCAACTTCTTCCGTAGAAACGAAAGCGTTTTGTATTCGGGTCATTCCGCCGCCGTTGGTAAACAGCATATCGCCCCGACCTATAAGCTGATCAGCACCTCCCGTATCAAGAATGGTACGAGAGTCTACCTTCGAGGCTACCTGGTAAGCAATACGGCCGGGAAAGTTGGCCTTAATGGTACCGGTAATCACGTTCACCGAGGGACGCTGGGTAGCAACCACCAGGTGAATACCAACAGCACGGGCCAGCTGGGCCAGCCGCGCGATCGGCTCTTCAATCTGCTTACCGGCGGTCATCATGAGATCGGCCAGCTCATCAATCAGCACTACAATATAGGGCAGGTGCCGGTGACCGTCTTCTTCGTCGAGCTCGCCATTATCAAATTTTTCATTATAGGCGCGGATATCACGCACCATCCCATCCTTGAGCAGATCGTAGCGCTCATCCATCTCCTTGGTGAGGCTTTCCAGGGTTTCCTGGGCCTTGGTGGTATTGGTGATAATCGGTTCTTCAGCATCGGGAAGCGTTGCCAGAAAATGCTTCTCGATTTTCTGAAACAGCGACAGCTCAATTTTCTTGGGATCAATCATCACGAACTTAAGATCGTCCGGATGGCACTTGTACAGCAGGCAGGTAATAATCGTGTTGATACCCACCGTTTTACCTGATCCCGTAGCTCCCGCAATCAGAAGGTGCGGCATCTTGGTCAGGTCTACCATGAACACTTCATTTTCGATGGTCTTGCCAAAGGCCACGGGCAGCTCATGATCACTTTCCACAAATTTCTTGGTATTGACAACCGACTTAATGAACACCGTCTCGCGCGAACCGTTGGGCACTTCAATACCTACGGCCGAACGACCGGGAATGGGCGCCATAATACGCAGACCTTTGGCCGCTGTCGCCATCTTCAGGTCGTTGGCATAACTTTCGATCTTGCTGATTTTCACGTCCGGTGCCGGGTCCAGTTCGTACAGCGTTACCGTCGGACCTACAATTGCGTTGATACTGCGAATTTCAATATTATGCCGCTTCAGCTTGTCAAGGATGATCCGCTTGTTTTCCTTGATCTCGTCCAGATCCACTTCGTTTCCTTCATTGGGCGGACTGTCCAGCAGATCTATCGTCGGAAACTGGTAGCGTACGCGGGGTACTTCCTTGGCTTTATCCTTATTCTGTTTGTCGAGTTCTTTTTCGCCGGCCTGCTCATCTCCTTCCCCGACGTATACCGAAATATCAACATCGTCTTCCTCTTCTTCGGCAATCTTTTTCTTTTCGATGTCGGCCCGGGGACGTTGGTCCAGCGACTGTACTTCTTCCTGCTCACGACGTATGCGCTCGCGATCCTGCTGTTGGGACTGCTCTACAATCTCATCAATAGATTTAGGCTGGCTTTCCTTTTGCTGAACATCACGGCCGTTACCGGCTTTTTGCCTCACGGAGGATGTTTGATCTGGTTTCTGACGCATCTGCTGCTCGGCCTGCCGCTGGCGTTCAACCTGTTTCTGCTGCTGTTGGGCTTCTTTCTGTTCGCGCCGACGTTCTTTTTTCTGCTGGCGGCGCTCCTGCCAGTCGGCAAAGGACTGTTTTATTCCTGCCATCCAGTCCTTAAAGCGCTCAACGGTATGCTGCAGATCTTGATCCAGCAGCGCTAAAACGGTAATCACAAACAGTACGGAAAGAATAACCATGGATCCCGTCTGTGCGGTATACATCTGCAGTCCCTTAGCCGTAGCAATACCTGCCGATCCGCTCCAAACCGAAGAAATCCAGTCGTAATTGATATTAAACCAGCCCAAAATGGTTGAAAGCAGAACCATCGACCATACGCCGTATACGGTGGGCCACAGCATATTACGCAGATCGCGGCCGCGGAATATCGACCAGCCAAACCCGGCAACTATTAGTGGTACGATAATGCTCATGTATCCGAACAACAGATACACAAAAAAGTGTGCCACGTAACCACCTACCTGTCCCAACAGGTTGTGGATGCGCTGGGCGGCCACCTCGGTGGATAGCGACTGCAATATGGGATAGTCCGCCGAATTATAAGTGAGTATACTAAGCCCTATCAGGCCGGCAATGGCCGTCACCAAAATTCCTATAATTTCCATTTTCCGGGATTCCGAAAGACCTCCCAAAAAATTTCCAGAACTATTTTTCTTTGCCATTTAGATCAGAGATAATTCCATCTTTAAGTACAGGCAACACCTGTAACGTACTACGCTGACAGCAATAGGTTAAATCATCTTCGCCCACGATATCCTTGAGTCGTACGGCATAGTTTGATGATTTAATACTGTTTTCTATATCATCACCAAATTTTTCATAAAGACCAAAAGCAACTTTTGCCCCGTCCCGTGCCGTTTGAGGCAGTTGATCCGGATAAAGTTCGTAAATAATATTTCCAGCACAAAGTAAATCCTCCAATGAAAGGCGCCCGCGCCAGCCGGCACAAACCAGCACAACTTCATCACGACTTTCTTTTAAATAATCCACAACCGAACTCAAATTCAAAAATGAGCCCACTACTATACGATTGGCATTTGCCGATCGCTTGATGGCACGAGTCCCATTTGTAGTATTGAGGATGATCGTTTTGCCCAGGACGGCATCACGGCTATGCTCCAGCGGGGAGTTTCCGAGATCGTAACCTTCAATTGTAACGCCGTCTTTCTCACCGCTCAGCAAAAAACTCTGGGAATCCAGATTATGGGAAATCTTACTCGCATCATCCATATCCCCGACGGGTATAACACCCTTAGCCCCATTATTCAGAGCCGTTACCATCGTTGAGCTGGCCCGCAGCACATCAATCATAACTACGGTTTTGTCCCGCAAATCTTCTTCCTGGAACGAATAGGCCGATGAAAATACGTCAAGTGATTCGATCATAAGCCCCTAAAAAAGCTGTTTAAAGTTAATTCAATATATTACTGAGGTTTTACCTCAGCAGCTACTACTTTTTTATGAAGGGTGGCTTTTCAACGGTGGCTTCGGCCTTTTTGTTTCGAACTTCTACAAAAACCGTCGTTCCTTCATCGGAATGATCGATATCCACGTAACCCATAGCAATATTTTCACCCAGGGTTATAGACCGCGAACCGCTCGTAACAATCCCAATTTCGTTATCATCACTATCAATAATGGTGTAACCCTTTCGGGGAATGGCCCGTTTATCGTCGATGCGCAATCCCATTAACTTTCTTGAGATTCCCTCTTCTTTCACCTTTTGTAGTGCTTCTCGACCAACAAACTCTCCTTTATCGAGTTTGGTCAACCATCCAAGTCGTGCTTCCAGCGGATTGGTATCTTTGGTAATATCGTTTCCATAGAGTGCAAATCCCATTTCCAAACGCAGCGTATCGCGTGCTCCCAGTCCGCATGGTTCGATCCCGAACTCTTCACCGGCTCCCATAATGGCATTCCAAACAGCTTCAGGATCCACCTCTGTTTTATCAAAATAAAGCTCAAAGCCTTTTTCTCCGGTGTAACCGGTCGCCGACAGAATCACGTTATCAAATCCGGCCAGCTCGCCTTTTTCAAAAGTATAGAAGGTAATGGATGAGAGATCGGTATCGGTTAATTTTTGCAGTGTTTTCACGGATTTAGGCCCCTGAACCGCTAGCAGACACATATTCTCAGACTGATTGTCGACCTTGGCATCAAACGAATTATGCTTGGTTATCCATTTAAAATCCTTTTCAATATTGGAGGCATTAACCACCAGCATATATTCGTTTTCGTCAATCATGTATACAATGAGGTCATCCACAATCCCTCCATCCTCATAACACATAGCTGTATATTGGGCTTTGCCCGGCTTCAACTTGGTTACGTCATTAATCGTTACATATTGAATCAGTGCTTCCGCCTCATCCCCGGAAACAAAAAATTCTCCCATATGAGATACATCAAACACACCAAGGTTTGCTCGTACGGCATTATGTTCTTTACGGATACTGTCATATTGCACCGGCATTTCAAACCCGCCGAAATCAATGAGTTTGGCTCCGGCTTTCTCGTGAAGTTCGTAAAATGGGGTTTGTTTAAGCATTTGACTATTCTGCTGTTGATGTTTTGTTTTGAGAATTCAAATAGAGATAGCTCTATTCTTGATGATGCACGATGCATGCTGTTGCCTGAATCTTGTATCCTGCATCCTGAAAATAGTGGCCTAAGATACGGATTTAGCAATAGAATGGAGAATACAATTACCTTAAAAAGAGAGCCGGCGGGCATGCATTCTAAACGAGAATTCTATATACATTCTGATACAAATACTTTCCTTTTGAATCAGATTTATTCCCGGCCGAAATTCGTTTAGCATCTCGGATGAAATCCTTATCTTTCAAGACTGTAGAATTTAAGCTAAAACCCAATATTTTCACGCAATGCCGATTAATAAGCAACAGGTGCGCACGGCGCTTACCCATGTGATGCACCCCGATATGGACAAAGACCTCGTCACCCTTGATATGATTGAGGACCTGATTGTCCAGGACAAATTCATCACCTTTACGATCGATCTTCCTGAGAAGGATGCCAAGCTCGAAGCCACACTCAAGGATAAATGCGAAGAAGCTATTCGCAAATTTGTGGCCGAGGATGCGGTGCTTGATATCAACACTGCTGTTAATATTTCGAAATTTAGCAACAATGAGGATAAGGGTGAGTTTCCCGGGCAAGGCCATCGCAAAAAGAAAGAGCAAGAAGAAGATGAGGAAGAGATGCTATCCGGCGTGAAGAATATTATTGCCGTGGCGTCTGGGAAGGGCGGTGTGGGAAAATCCACTGTTGCTGTTAATCTGGCCTGCGGGCTGGCACGCACCGGCGCAAAGGTAGGTCTGTTGGATACCGACATTTACGGCCCGAGCATTCCCACAATGCTAGACACCCACGAGCGCCCCAACATCACCACCCGTAAAAAGCTGATTCCAATGGAGAAATACGGCATTCGCTTTTTGTCGATGGGTCTGCTTGTTGATCCCGACCAGGCGATGATCTGGCGTGGTCCCATGGTAACCAGCGCGGTCAAACAATTCCTGCAGGAAGTGGAATGGGGCGAATTGGATTATCTTGTATTGGATCTGCCTCCCGGTACCGGTGATATTCAGCTAACGCTGGTTCAGACCGTACCGCTTACCGGAGCTGTGATCGTATCCACCCCTCAGAATGTAGCACTCGACGATGCGCGCAAAGGAGTGGCTATGTTCAAGAAAGTAAACGTCCCAGTACTGGGTATGGTCGAAAATATGGCATACTTCATCCCAGAAGATATGCCGGATAAAAAATACTACATCTTCGGCAAGCACGGAGCCCGTAATCTGGCCGAACGCATGGGCACCAACTTTCTCGGTGAAGTTCCACTGGAACAGAAAGTGCGCGAAAGCGGCGACGACGGAAAACCTATTGTACTGGGTGACCTGGACTGCAAATCGGCGGAGGCCTTCGTGGAGATCTCCAACAACGTAATTCAACAACTGGCTATCCGAAATCAACAGCAGGCTCCGACGGAAAAAATCGATATCAAGATCCGGCCGTAGGTTTTGGCAGGATGCAGGATTCAGAAGTCAGAGATCAGAAGTGAAAAGTCAGAACTTAATAATATAAGATAACCTGCATCCTGAATCCTGCATCACACACCGTTCCAACTATCGCTGGCTTAGCCCCAGTAGAAAATGCCAGATTGTTAAGGCCGCCAGCTTCGCAGTTTGTCCATCTTGATCATACATTGGATTTACTTCAGAAAGGTCAAAAGAAGTTACCTGCTCATTGCGTCCCGCCAGGTAAGCGGCTGTCAGCCATAAATCAGCGGGCAGCCCATTCGTGCAGGGAGCACTCACGCCCGGAGCCTGCGACTGGTCTACGGCATCCATGTCAAAGGTAACCATCAGCCGCTCGCTTTCGTGCTGATGAAACAGGCCTGAAATTGAGGTGATGTTGGTTTCATCCCTGAATAGAAAATGCCCTCCCTGCTCCTGAACAAAATCCAAGTGGGCCCGGGCTACCGAATGCGGCTGCAGACCTGCCACCAGATAAGTTTCGCAGCATTGGCTTTGGTGTTCCAGGGCCTGACGGAAGGGAGAGCCGGAATGCGCCTTACCCTTTTTAAGAAGCCGAACATCACTGTGTGCATCCAGGTTGAAAATTGAAGTGGCATATCCTGCCTCAGCATAGCCCAGAAAATGGGCAAAAGCGGTTTCATGTCCGCCGCCTAAAATTATGGGCACGATCCCCTGCTCCAGGTATCCGGCCACGACTTTTCCCAGCGCCTGCTGATCCTCCTCGAGCTCCCCTTTTATTTGCAGGTTGCCGGCATCCACCGTATGCTCCATGAGCTCAACAAATGGCTGGTAGTACTCCGCACTCGGGGTCATTTTATACAATCGTTCCCTAATCCTTTCCGGGGCATCAGACGCCCCAATCCGGCCGCCGTTGCGACGGACCCCCTCATCCGATCGAAAACCGATCAAAGCAACCCGAATTTCTTCCGATGATTGGTCATTACGGTGAAACCACCGGCCAAGCCGCGGATCATCCCCGGCAGCATTCGGTTCCGGTACTTTTGTTGGGATTAACTTGGTCACAGTTATAGCTGTAGTTTTGATTCTTCCTTCTGTTTAAATTCCCGATACGCCACAATAATCAGCGTCAGGAAGGTGATGGGCAATACAAATCCAAGCATAACATTATTAAAAATCGGTAGCAAGTCGTGTCCTCTTGCATCCAAAATGAGGTACAACAGGTAGGCAAGGTAGTATCCGAGAAAGACCATACCTTCCCAGCGGACGATTATGTGGCCGGTAAAAAATATCGGAAGACAAGCGATAGCTACAGCGGTCATAACAGGCAGATCAAATCCCAAAATGGCCGGGGACATACCTATAGACTGTGGAATAATAATTCCAGTGATACCTACAATTCCCAGGATATTGAAGATATTGCTTCCAACCACATTACCTACCGCAATGTCACGCTCTCCCTTCAACCCAGCCATAATCGACGTCGCGACCTCGGGCAAGGATGTCCCCACAGAGATAATAGTTAAGCCGATAATCAGTTCACTGACTCCAAAATTCTGCGCAATTTGCACTGCGCTGTCAACCAACCAGTTTGCTCCCATCACCAGCAAAAACAAACCGGTTACCATAAAAAAGAGGTCAAATATCCAGTGATCGCTTTTGAATATGCCCAAATTACCAGATTCAGCCTTTGGCACTGAATCCTTTCCGATATCGTTATTCAAGCCCTCCTTTCGACTCTGATACAACAAGAACATCGTGTAGCAAATCAGCAGGAGAACCAGCAGCAAAGCCTCCCAGCGATGGATGGTACCGTCCCAGCCCAGGGCTCCCAACAACAGGGAGCAGCCGATCATCAGTGGCACATCAAGGCGAATGAGTTTGTGGTTGACCACCAGTGGTGTCACCAGGGCCGAAACCCCCAGTATAAATAGTACGTTAAAAATATTGCTGCCAATAACGTTACCGATCAGCAGATCCGTTTGTCCTCTGAACCCTGAATCAAGGCCCACAGCCAGCTCCGGAGCGCTGGTACCCAGCGACACAACTGTAAGTCCAACCACCAGCGATGAGATGCCTGCGCGTGAAGCCAGTTTTGAAGCGCCTCGAACCAGCAGCTCAGCTCCTCCAATCAACAGAATGAAACCAAGCACTAAAAAAAGAATAACCATAGCTAACTAATAGTTAACTCATTGAGTGTAATGCAATGCGGTTACCCTCTGTATCCTGAAATATGGCCATATAACCATATTCATCGGTTATCTTGGTTTTTGGTTGCAGAATTTTTCCTCCATTTTTCTCGACGTTATCAAGAACAGGTTGCAGATTGGGATTGGCACTGAGGTAAACTAACGTGCCCTCGCGGCTGGGTTTATAATACTCCTTATGCTCGCAAATCGCCCCGCCGACGCCTCCTTCTTCAACAGGAAACATTGTCATCTTGAGCTCGGTTCCCAAATCCATATCTATCATTTCCAGATCCAGAATCGATTCATAGAACTTTTTGGCCCGACTTATCTTTTTAGCCGGTATTTCGAACCATGAAACGGCATTTTTCAACTTCTTCATTGTTTTAGGTGCCATATTAACTCCCCTTTATATTTTTAATTGATAAACGACACACATCTGTACACTTCAGCTCGCAAGCCGAAGTCGCATCAGTCAAAACAACCACCTGATGAATTTTCAAGTTACAACAAAACAATATTATAACCATCGAAAATTCCTGAAAAATGTCCTGTTACTCTATGGTTTTAGCTAACCAAAAGATTGCTATTTGCGCAACAGTTTAAAGGCGTGATCCCAGGTCCCCATCCGCATACCGTATTTTAACCACAAAATGCACAGCGGCTCCAGCTGACGCGCCCCGTCCATTTCGCCGATGTCGATAGTGGGCCATCCGAAATCATTGCAGATTTCATTGACTTTGGCTTTTGCCTGCTTATCGTTGCCGCAAATAAACATATCCGGTGGTCCCTTCGGAAAGTCGGGGTCAACCATATGCGCATGGCCAACCGTATTAAATACTTTCACTACCTTGGCACCGGGCAGCCAGCGCTGCACCTGTTCGCCCCCGGAATCGAAATGGCCAAGTGCCAACTTGGGCAGCTCTTCGTCCTCAAAGACCAGCGGATTGGTAATATCCATTACGACTTTATCCCGAAAGCTACGCGGATCCGCCATTTCAATAGCATTTTTGCAGCCGCTCCAGGCAACGGCCAACACCAGTAGCTCCCCGTATTCTGCAGTTTCTTCGAAGGTGCCGGACAGTGCGGATTCACCTGCCTGCTTAATCCAGTCCTGCACTTTCGGTCCCTCGGGCATGCGTGAGCCCATCATCACCTGATGTCCATATTTTATAAATCCATTGCCCAGCGATTTACCTACATCTCCCGAACCAAGTATCCCAACTTTCATACTCCCTCCTTTTTAGTTGCTAAAAATGTAAGGTACAAAGGAAAAAGTATTCAATGAATACTTTTTCGGACTAACTGTATGTGCTGATCACATCAGCGCCCTAAGCGGTTCCCCATTCGCGGATGATCAAGCATTTGTTGCATCAAGCGATCGAATTTGGCTTTTTGATCTATATTCAATTGACTGCGCAAATTTGCGAGATGATCATAAAGGGCCCGTTCAAAACGAGCCTGTTCACGCCCGATTTCGGCAGCGATACTATCTGCCGAAAGACTGTCGGCCGGATTATTACTGGTCAACAGCTGGAAATATCGGTTTCGCAGTTCCCCGATATGCTGCATCATCTGTCGGCTTTCGCGAAAATGCTGTTGCCTCAATGAGCGAAACGCCTGCCTTTGTTCAGGTGACAAATCCAAAGACCGGCCCAAAAAACGCTGCATATTTTCGCGTCGCTCCATTGGGTCTCGATCCAGCCTGCTCGAATGTATAACCCAGATTGTGGCCAGTGTGCCAATATTCAGCAATACCATGACGATAAATCCGATCCAAATCCATCGATATTTCTTAGTAAGTTCCATTTATTCCTGTGCATTGAGTTCATAAATAACGGGCATATCTACCTGGTAGTCCTCGGCCAAAGCCGCCACATCAGTCTCCTGGGACTCATCGGAAGTAGTAAATACTTGTTGAAATTGCTGCAGGGTGAAAATATTTGCAAGTACAAGCAAAATGACGGCCGCAGCCGCAAATACAAACCAGCTGCCTGCCTCCGACTCGAACAGTCCCTCGTCAGTCATGCGATGCTCCAAACGGGCATAGAAAAAATCATCTGCCTCAGCCGGAGTCCAATCATCCAGTGAGTGCAACGTCTCATCAACCTCTCGCCGTATTTTTTCTTCTTCATTCATAAGGCTTGTTCCTCGGTTTTATAAAACTTGTAAAGCAAATCCTGTAAATTTGTTTTGGCCCGGTACATTAGCGACTCCACCGCTGAGACCGAGGTCTCCATGATATTCGCTATCTCCTTGTAGCTTAATCCCTCCACTTTGTGCAGGGTAAATGCCACTTTTTGATTTTCGGCCAGCTGATCGATGGCCCCGAAAAGTACCTTTGCTCGCTCCTTATTTTCGAGTGCAAGGCCGGGGTTTCCGTAAAATCCGTCGCCTTCTACCGCGTCGGGATCGTTATCCGAAGACTGCATTGATTCAAAGAACGACTTCCTTTTTTCTGCCTTTCGATAGCGAATAAGTTCCAGCGATTTGGTTACCGCTATCCGGTACAGCCAGGTACTCAGCATTGATTTGCCGTCAAATTGTTGAATCGACTTCCACACCTCTATAAAAACTTCCTGAGCTACATCCTCGGCATCTTCTCGCTGCCGCATAAACCCAAGACAGGTATTGTATACCCGGTCTTTGTGCAGCTTTACCAGCTCGCGAAACGCCTGCTGACTGCCATTTTTCAGCTCTTGGATTAGGATTGATTCCTGCAATATTCAACGGCACTATGTTGAGATTATATCACTACAGATTAGCAACTTTTAGCAAGTGAGACAAGGCCGGGCAATTCCAAAGGGACCGAATTCCCAGCCTTGCCGTCACGTTCACACTCCCGCTATCTGCTTTTTCGATTAAAGCGTTTTCCTCCAAACATAGCGTGGTGGGTATCCAGCCAAACTTTTTGTTCCTCATTGAGTAGCGTGCGGATCTTCATCCGGGTATCAAAGCGGTGCTTCATCATTGCCACTCGTAACGAACCAATCTCCTCGATCACCTTGTCAGCGGCCTCTTGATCAATAGTATTTCCCGTTGAAAGGGTTCTAAGCCGAGCCCGTTTCTCCTGCATTTGGTTACGCAGCGGAATCATAGCTTCATGGTTATTCAACGCAATGGATTGTATCTGTTCTTTCTGCTGATCCGTGAGATCCGGAATCTGCATATGAAGTGCCATTCCGCGGCCGTCCATTTGCCCCATTCGGGGATTCATTCTCGGCCGATCCGGACGTACTTGCGCACTGGTCACGCTGGAAAGACCTGCCAAAAGCAGGACCAAAACTGTTATTCGTGTTATGTATAGCGTTTTCATAATGGGGTATTTTCGTTAAGGATTCTATCAGTTAGATGCGAAAGCACCAGATAACTTGCGGTATTTTTTTATTTTTTCTGATTTCATTCAAACATGCACCTAACTGCCTTAACAGCCCTGACCAGGCGTTTAATCAACTTTTAAAAACAACTCGGTAGTTTTTTTGTCTTACAACCGGGCAACTTAAAGAATGGTTTTCATGTCTTCCGTATTAAGGCAAAAAATAACTTAAATAAAGCGGGATATGATAAGTCATTATTTTTTTTGGATTTCTGATTACTCATTTTTTACTTGAGGTTCATTCAGAAATTTTTGTACCTAAAATAAATTATGAACTCCTTTAGCTCTTTTTACATGTGTTGTTGTATGGCGGACTCTATGATGATGTCCGAACGACAAAGCTGCACCTGTGAGGGAGCCGAGGCCACATGATTTTTACGTAACACATAATTTCCATAACGGAAAATCAAAAGCCCACTCGCCAGACAGGTGAGTGGGCTTTTTTATTTGGCACATTCTGCATCCTGCAAGATTACACGAATGTGCCTGAACCAAAACACTAAAATAAACAACACAACAATGAATACAGAATTTGCTTATTGGGTTCCTAACGTTAGCGGTGGCCTTGTCATCACCGGCTGGCCGCAGAACACCGATTGGAATTACGAATACAACAAGAATCTGGCACGAACTGCCGAACAGGTCGGCTTTAATTATGCTCTGGCACAGGCTCGCTTTTTTGGCAGCTATGGTGCCGACAAACAGCTCGAAGCCCTCAGCGTAGCCAACGCGCTAGCCGCCAACACCGAAAAGCTACGTCTTATCGGCGCCGTACATCCCGGCCAATGGAAACCCGGTCCCATCGCCAATTTTGTGGCTACAGCCGATCGCATCAGCAACGGGCGATTTCACCTGAATGTCGTAAGCGGCTGGTTCCGGGATGAGTTCACCCGGTTTGGTGAACCCTGGCTGGAACATGATGAACGCTATGAACGAAGCGAGGAATTTATCCAAGTACTAAAGGGACTCTGGGCCGAAGAAAAATTCTCCTTTAACGGGCGCTTTTACCAGGTTGATGAAGCCCCGCTGGAGCCCAAACCCGTAACCCCTCCCGCAATATTCCAGGGCGGCAACTCTCCCCGAGCCCTTAAAATGGCCGCCCGCGTTTCGGATTGGCTGTTTCTCAATGGTGGAAGCCTGGAAAAACTGAAAAAGCAGATTAGACAAGTGCGTAGCTACGCCAAAGAGTTTGGAACAAAACCCCCCGAAAATCGGCGTCAACGCCTTTGTCATTGCTCGGGAAACGGAAGCTGAAGCAAAACAGGAGCTCGAAAATATTATAGAAAATGCTACTGAAGAAGCTGTTGAAGGTTTTAAAGAACAGGTCCAACAAGCCGGACAGTCTGCACCTGAAGGTGAAGGCATGTGGGCCGACTCCGACTTTAATGATCTGATCCAATATAATGACGGCTTCAAAACCGGTCTTATTGGCACCAACAAACAGATTGTCGAACGTATTCGCCAACTGGATGCCATCGGCGTAGACCTGATACTGACGGGATTCCTTCACTTCACGGATGAACTGTCCAAATTCGGCAAGGAAATTATTCCCGCTGTCAAACAAGCCAAACCACTTGAAGAGACAGAAGCAATTGTTGCCTAACCACCAAGCATCCATTCAAAAATTAAATATCCAATACAATGAATACTGAATTCGCATACTGGATTCCCAACATGGCGGGAGGTTTTTTGACCACCGATTATCCCCACGAAGATCAATGGGATTGGGAATACAACAAAAAAGTGATCAAACTGGCAGAAAAAGCTGGTTTCAAGTACGCGCTGTCCCCGGCTCGCTATTTCAGCAGCCATTCAGCAGACCATTCCCTCGAAGCTATTGCAACGGCGGCCGGATTGGCGGAAGTAACCGAGAGTATCCACCTGATTTCCGCCATCCATACCGGCTTGTGGCATCCGGGCCCCATCGCCAATACTGTTGTTACCGGCGATCATATTACCAACGGACGCTTTCATCTGAATGTCGTGACCGGATGGTTCAAGAAAGAATATACCGGCTTTGGTGAACCCTGGCTGGAGCATGATGAACGCTATGCCCGGAGTGAGGAATTCATCCGGGTTTTAAAAGGATTATGGGATTCCGGTCGTAACAATGAACCGTTTAATTATAACGGGCGATTTTACCAGATTGCCGATGCCTTGTCGAAACCCGGCCCCAAGGGCAATCCGCTGGTCTTTCAGGCGGGTAATTCTACGGCTGCCCAAAAGACAGCTGCGCGCGTCGCCGATGTCTTTTTCCTCAATGGGAATTATCTAAGCGATGCAAAAGAAATCATAGACTCAGTAAAAGGCTATGCCAAAGATTTCGGGACGGAACCTCCCCGTTTTGCAATCAATTCTTTTCTTCTTCAGGAGGACACCGAACAGGAAGCAAAGCGAACTCTTGAGCAAATAATTGACAATGCTCCCAAAGAAACGTTGGAAGCCTTCAAAAAACAAGTCAAACAAGCCGGCCAGTCTTCGCCCGAAGGAGAAGGCATGTGGGATGATGCCGAACTGCATGACCTGGTTCAATGGAATAACGGATTCCGTACCGGGTTGATCGGCACAAGGGACCAGATAGTCGAGCGCATACGCCAACTGGATGCTATCGGTATTGATATCGTTCTGCTGTCGACCTTAAACTACACCGAAGATTTACCAAAATTCGGGGAAGAGTTACTACCCTTAATCCGTCAGGCCGAACCAATCCGTAACGAGAACATAGCCGCGGAATAAACCATCTCAAACCAAAAGCAAAAAACTATGAGTACTCTGTTAGGAATTGTCGGTAGCCCCACAAGCCCGTCCAAAACAAGGACCGCTGTGGAGATAGCTCTTCAGGCAGCTGCCAATGAATACGACGTTGAAACGGAAATCTTGCACTTGTCGGAATATGATCTTGATATAGCCGATGGACGCAAGGTGGGAGAATTTAACGGCGACACCGCCCGGGCCCAGAAACTAGTGATTAACAGCGACGCTTTCCTGATAGGCACGCCGGTCTATCGGGGAAGCTACTCCGGGGCACTGAAAAACCTCTTCGATCTAGTCCCGCGGGGCAAATGGCAATCGCCGGAAGCACCGCTGGAAAATCGACCGGTTGGCTTAATTGCTACCGGAGCCACGGATCATCATTTTCTTTCGATCGCGCAGGAGCTGGGACCGATTATCTCTTTCTTTGGATCGTACCAGGTTGGAGGAGGCGTTTACGTGAATTCATCTCAGTTTAACGAGCATACCATCGCGGATGAGGAGATCATCCAACGACTGGAAACTCTCGGCAAAGCAACTATTGAGTTTTCGCAATTTATAGACAAGAGCTCACACCTTTCGCAACTGGGACCTCAATTTTAACCGAAATACAATTCAACTATGGAAAGCCCCAAACACTCGCAAACAAAAACGCTTAAAAAAGCCATGCGCCGACTGCCATTTCCGGTTGCCATAGCTACTACCGCCATAGGCAAAAAGAAACGAGGCGTTACCATCGGCTCATTTACCAGCGTATCGATGCAACCACCACTCATTTCTTTCAATATTGACAAGGGATCACAAATTCACGATCTGATTTATCGGGCAACGCACTATGCCATCCATCTGCCCCAACCAGACCAATCATCGCTTTGCGATCATTTTGCCCAACCGGGACAATCAAGCGAAGAACAATTCGGGAATATTGATCATTACCGCAGTGCTTACGGCAATCCCATACTAAAAGGGATACCAACAGTTATACAATGCCGGGCCTACGAGCGATTTGCAGCGGGTGACCACACGTTGCTACTGGGTGAAGTACTGGAGATCGAACAGGATTCCGAAAGTCCATCGGTGCTTTATCATAATCGATCGTACCATACTATTGGGCCGGAAACAACTAAACTCAAACGGATTGACAAAAGTGCTTAGCCAGGCAACAATCTGCATGGTACATTCTATGAATTGAATTCAACTTCCTGACCACCAATAAAAGTTGTGAGACACCGGTTTGGTCGGTAGTGATACATCCAGAACTCAGGATTGGGTGCATCGATAATGGCAAAGTCGGCAGCCTTCCCCGCTTCCAATGACCCTCGTTTAAGATCCCTCCGAATTGCTTTTGCCGCATAGATTGTGGCTCCTTTTAACGCACCAACCGGACTTAGGTGTCCCTGGTTGCAAGCCAGCATCATCGCCAGCGGAAGGTCGTAGCTGGGCGCCGAACCGGGATTAAAATCAGTGGCAACAGCAACGTTCACTCCACCCTTTACCAAGCGTCGACAGTCCAGCGACGGTTCCTGGGTATACAATGAAGCCAACGGAAGGGTAACTCCAACGACACCGGATTCAGCCATTGCTGAAATTCCCTCATCCGATATCTGCTCCAAATGATCGGCACTGACGGCCTCTAACTCCGCCGCAAGTTCGGCCCCGCCACAACTGGTCAACTGATCGGCATGCAGCTTGGGGGTTAATCCCGCTGCCAGTCCCGCTACCAGGATACGGCGCGATTCATCCACTGAAAAAGCGGATTCCTCGGTAAAGACATCAATGAATTCTGCCAGTTTCTGTTCTGCAACGGCCGGAATCATCTCCTCGATTACCAGATCAATATACTGCTCCCGCTTATCCTGATATTCCGGGGGAATGGTATGCGCTCCCAGGAATGTCGGTACAATCTCGAGTGAATACTCATTTGCCAGCCGGTTATAAACCCGCAGGATTTTTAGTTCCTGTTCTACCGAAAGGCCATAACCGCTTTTACATTCTACGGTGGTCACTCCCAACGCAGCCATTTCACGCAAAAAGCCCGAGGCTTTCTCATAAAGTTCTTCCTCCGAAGCCTGGCGTGTAGCCCGAACGGTGGATAAAATACCTCCACCCTCTTTGGCAATATCCAAATAGCTTTTCCCCTGAACCCGCATGGCAAACTCGTCGGGACGCCAGCCTCCAAAAGCCAGGTGCGTATGACAATCAATTAAGCCGGGAATTACCATCTTGCCTTCTGCATCCAGCGAAGGTCCCGCGGAATATGCTTCGGGGATTTCCGACTCGCGCCCCACCCAACGGATGGTATCGTCCTCCCAGGCCATCGCTGCATCTTTAATAGGATGGATTGCTCCCTGTTCTCCCTCATCCCGGCAGGTGGCCAGATAACCGATATTTGTTAATAGAGGCATATGATTATTAGATGTCTGAATTAGTCAGAATTTAACAGGTCAGTTATATTTTCCTGAAAGTAGAAATCAATATAGGATTTATGGACGCCTCTATTCAACAAAATTGAGCAGTGCTTCTTTCTGAATTACGTATACCTCTCCCACACCACCGGGTTTCACAGACTTGAATAGCTCTATCTACCGGTCTGGATCACTTATTTATCCCTTGTAATTACGTTACAGGTGACGTGCGGGAACTCATATGTTCGGCCGTTGACGATCATTTCCATGCACATGGTCTGGGTATAGGCAAGATAATCGAAATTCTTACCGTCGTCGGTTGATAGCAACCAGTAGTCCGCATCGTACTCGGTAACATCTGCCAGTCGCTCCTGAAATGGAATATTAGTTATCACTCCTTCCTCATCGTTATCCAATGGATCGGTTGAGACTCTCCAATGGATGTACGCATCCGGATCTAAAATATTCACGGCCAGTTTAAGTGGTTTGTTGGGAAAGTTCGTGAATTCCGGATGGGGATTTTGGTAGTTATCACTGTCTGTCCGTTTGGTATCGTAGGGCTCTACCGACAAGTAATCCGGTTTGGGATAAGGTGCATCGGCCTGCTCGATCTCCGGTGCCCCATCCTTCCGGTCATCAAAACTGCCGTATGCCAACACTGAATTTCCGTGAGGGACCGATATCTGTTTGGCTACGGTTAGCTCCGGAGGTTGTTCCTTAATGCGTCCGTGCACTTCACCCCCTTTATTGTATGGTCCGATTTCCTGCTCGTCGCTTCGCAGATAAAGCCAAGAACCATTTTCAACGTGAACTACATTTCCATCGGCCGGACCTTCAGCAAATTTCACCTGCTGCTCGTAGAATAATGCCCGAGGATCCTGGTTAAATCGCCCCCCGCGATTCGGTGCCAAGGCAGGAATGGCAACCTCCTTATCATCATTGATCTGCAGGGTCTCGGTATATTTAAAGTTTTTAAGGATGTAACCCGGGTAGCCTTCCTGATCCGGCTGCTGAGTAACCTGGGGCAGCGGCATAATATTATAAGATAGCGGATTATCCTGACCCCCGACAGCATCGCCCGAAGCATCAGTCCCGAACTCCTTATTAACCCACGTCCCGATTAAGTATTGTTGGAAATCGGCAAATTCAGATATATCTCCTGGATATGGCATAACAAGTACCTCTCTCTATTTTTCTTGATGTTTTAATGTGAAGTAGCGCCATTGGCTCATCACCAATCCAAAAAAAAACTTACAGAAATAAAAGGGGCGTGTAAAACCTGGTCAAAGACAAGAAAGCTATCTATCCAATCTTCAAGAACTAACCCAACTCGGTCAGTTTCTCTTCTACCTCCTTAATCAATTGCCGACTCTGCAACAATTCTACCGCTTGATTGATATCATCCTTAAAATAGTGGTCGGTATTGGCGTGGGGAATGACATCCCGGATAAATTCGTGGGCAATTTCCACCCCTCTTCCCGGCTTCAGTGGCTGGCGAAAATCTAGCGCCTGGGCAGCGGTAAAAAGCTCAATGGCCAGCACCTGTTCCACATTCTGAAATACATCCAGCAGTTTCAAAGCGCTAATGCTTCCCATGCTTACATGATCTTCCTGTCCCAGGCTGGTGGGAATGGAATCTACCGACGAGGGGTGACACAGCACCTTATTTTCAGAAACCAGGGAGGCTGAAGTATACTGCGGAATCATGAACCCTGAATTGATGCCGGTTTCTTCCATCAGTAGTTCGGGCAACCCGTCATGGCCCTCCAACAGCAGATAAGTGCGACGCTCGGAGATACTGGCAAACTCGGCCATGGCAATTTTAGCGTGGTCCAGCGCCAGTGCCAGCGGTTGCCCGTGAAAGTTACCCCCGCTGATAATATCCCCATTCTCAAACACCAGCGGATTGTCGGTCACCGAATTGAGCTCGGTTTCAATCACATTACGGCAGTAACGAAGTCCGTCGCGGCTGGCCCCGTGCACCTGCGGCACGCAGCGCAGGCAGTACGGATCCTGCACCTTCCCGCAATGGCGATGCGACTCGAGAATCTCACTATCCACCAGCAGCTCACGCACATTTCGGGCCACTTCCTGCTGGCCTTTGTGGGGACGAATTTCATGAATGCGTTTATCAAACGGTTTGATGCTTCCCTGCAGGGCTTCCAAACTCATTGCCGCAATCAGGTCTGCCGCCTTCATCAGGCTAAGTGCTTTTTCCAATACATAAGCGCCATAGCCCGACATCTGCTGCGTACCGTTGATCAGCGATAAGCCATCTTTAGGCTGCAGATCGATGGGATCTATATTATGCTCCTGCAATACTTTTTCAGCCGGGATAACATCATCTCCTTCTTTATTCCAAAAGGATCCGTATCCCAGCAGCGGCAGCGACATGTGAGCCAGCGGGGCAAGGTCGCCCGATGCACCCACGCTCCCCTTTTCAGGAATAGCGGGAATCAAATCGTGATCCGAAAAATAGATGAGTCGGTCAAAGGTGTCCTCGGAAATGCCGGAGTTGCCTAATCCCAAGGCGTGGATTTTGAGCTGCAGCATCAGCCTCGAGATATCTTTGGGAATAAGATCGCCTACCCCTACCGAATGCGATAAGATCAGGTTGCGCTGGAGCTGCTTGAGCTGCTCACCGTCCACGCGCTTGTTCGCCAAAGCGCCAAAGCCGGTGTTAATGCCATACATGGGCTCATCGCGGTTCAGGGCCTCATCGACGATCGCCCGCGAGGCAGTCACCCGTGATTTATCTTCTTTAAGATTGCTGATGCGTTCAGATAGATCATCGTAGAGACTTGCAATAGATATATTCACGGTGTGCTGATTTTCATTCCCGGTTTTCGGCTAAAAATACGATGACTGGAGGCTCATCCCAACTTTGATTTCGCTGCAATTTCAGCTGGCCAATACTCCAGTTTATTTAAACGCCGGTTAATTTCATACCTTTTACAAAACATATGTATTGGAACTCCAGTCTTGGATAGCTTACATGGAAACACCGATCTGTATACTCTGCGAGAACCAGAACACCGAAACTTTTTACGAGGACCAAGCCCAACCCTTCGAGCGGACCTATTACCAATGCGCCGACTGTCAGCTTATTTTCGTTGATCCGACAGATTTCCCCTCGCGAACCGAAGAAAAGGGACGATACGACAACCATCAAAATTATCCCGAAGATGAAAGGTATCGTAATTTTCTTCGCCAGCTTTTTGATCCCTTAAACGAACTGCTTCCGCCTGAAAGCAAGGGACTCGATTTTGGATCGGGGCCTGGTCCTACCATTAACCTGATGTTTGAAGCAGAAGGCCATTCGGTAACACTTTATGATCCTTTTTATGCCCACCGGCCCGATGCGCTCGAGCAAAGCTACGACTTTATTACGGCTACCGAGGTTGTTGAACATCTTCATCATCCGGCCCGGCAGCTGCATAGCCTTTGGAGCTGTCTGCGTCCGGGCGGTTATCTTGGGATAATGACCCTGCTTGCCGAACCGGACCTTTCCCCTGCCCGCTTTGCCAACTGGCATTACCGGCGAGATCCCACCCATGTCTGTTTTTACAGCTGGGAAACTTTTGAATGGCTCGCCCGTCAATGGAATGCCGAACTAACCTTTCATGGCAACCGGGTGATCATCATGCAAAAGCCCAATTTATAAGTCCCCAGCAACGGGAATGGAATTATTTGCGGCCTCTATTTTTTAAATGACCTAGTGAATGTAAAAGAATGTGTTCCTCCTTGAAGAGAGGCTGAAAGCTTTTTAAATGATGACGGGTGATACCTCGAAATTGGCCTTTTCATCATCTAAAAGGCCAATTTTATCGGATTATCGCCTACCTAATTCGATAACATTAATTAAACAGAGTTCTAATTATGAATTCAAAACAACTCAGATTCTGCATAGCTTTCCTGACGGCAATTCTATGTTTGGGTTTCAACCTAAGTGTCAACGCTCAGGAATCACATACAAAATCACAAAAAGATAAAAAGGTGTGGACCGCGCCCAAAGATCAAACCACCGAGGGCAGCGTAACCATAGACGGCCAAAAAATTGAGTACAACGCCGTTGCCGGTACTATCCCGCTCTTTAACAATGATCGGGATACTACCGCCCACATGTTCTATACCGCCTACTTTAAGAAGGGCGTAAAGAACAAGTCGAACCGACCGGTTACTTTCTTTTATAATGGCGGACCCGGTTCGGCAACGGTTTGGTTGCATATGGGATCATTTGGTCCGGTCCGCGTAGGCACCAAAGACACCGCCCATGTAGCGGGTGCTCCCTATGAGCTCTACAATAACCAGTACAGCCTGCTTGATGTCACCGACCTCGTTTTTGTGGATGCACCCGGAACTGGTTTCAGCCGGCTGACCACCAACGGCGAGCCTGATAACTTTTTCGGCGTGGATCAGGATGCCAATGCTTTTGCGGATTTTATCACGCGCTTTTTTACCAAGCATAATCGCTGGAATTCCCCGAAATACTTGTTTGGGGAAAGTTACGGCACCACCCGTTCGGCGGTACTGGCCAACAACCTGATCACCGAAAAGAGTGTGGACCTGAATGGCATCACCATGCTGTCACAAATTCTAAGCTACGGCAACTCCGTCGATTATCCGCAGGGCAACCCCGGCAACGATCGGCCCTATCAGCTGGCACTGCCCACCTATGCGGCCACGGCATGGTATCACAATAAACTGCCCAACAAGCCCGAAAAGCTGGAGCCCTTTCTGCAAGAAGTTGAAGATTTTGCGATGGGCGAATATGCCAGTGCACTCTCCAAGGGTTCTGAGCTTAGCGAAAGCCGGTTTAATGAAATTGCCCAAAAGCTGCACGAATACACCGGGCTTTCAGTAGATTACCTGAAGAAAGCCAACCTGCGCGTCAGCGGCGGTGAATTTGAGAAGAATCTGCAAATCGACGAGCTCCAGACCACCGGCCGATTGGACACTCGCTTCCAGGGACCTACGATGGACCCGCTTAGCCAGCGCTCGCACTATGATCCGCAGTCGGCAAGTATCAGTTCGGCGTATGTAACCCTATTTAATGACTATGTACGCAATACGCTGCACTTCGGCGATAACATGACCTATCGCCCGGCATACCGCAAAGACTGGGATTTCGACCACGGTTATGGGATGGGCATGAACGTGATGCCCGATCTGGCCGAGGCGATGAAGTATAACCCCAAGATGAAAGTACTGCTCACCGGCGGCTACTTTGATCTGGCTACGCCCTACTACGAAGGCATCTATGAAATGCATCACCTGCCTGTTTCCGATAAAATTCAGGACAATATATCCTATGAATACTATCAATCGGGCCACATGGTCTATGTGCACCCCGAATCGATGGGGCCGCTGCATGATCGGGTAGCCGAATTTATCCGCAAGACCGATAATGTAGAATAAAGCAGGCAGTCCTGAAATTAATAAACCCTCAGGATTTTATAGATCCTGAGGGTTTTATTATTTAAATAGGAGGTTATTTGTTTGCATTCCAGCTGTTATTAGCGCGATCCACATCCGGCAGTTGATGGTCCGCATCCAGTACAACTTTGTCGATTTTCTGACTGGTTTGTGGGTGGAATATATAGGTTTCATCCTGCTGCCAAATCTCGACCGGCAATTTATAGTTTTGGGTTGATCCATCGGCAAGAGTCACTTTCAATAACACCGGCATCGGCATTTTTTTCATGTTTTTTAACGTGATGGTAGCCCCATTTTCCGGATTTCCATCCTTATAACCAACCTCAGTTACTGCCTGATCAAGCTGCCAGTTGTTAATAAACCAGCCTCTCCAGAACCAATTCAGACTTTCGCCGCTGTAGTTATTTATCGACCGGAAAAAGTCTTTGGGACTGGGATGCTTGTAGGCCCAGTCGTGGGTGTATTGTCGAAAGGCGTAGTCAAACTTCTCTGGACCCAGCACCACTTCGCGGAGCAGTACAAGTCCAAAGGCCGGCTTAAAATACTGCAGCGGATGATAGTACTCACGGTTGATCGCGTCTGCCTTACTCATGATTGGCAGCGCATCCTCCTGTGTAATAAAGGGGACAATTTCCTCGGCCGGATTGCCGCCATCCGGAGCATATTCGCCATCACGTTTGGGGGCATACTCCCCGTTGTTATACTCTTCGTGAGCATAGATATCGATGAAAGTGTTAAATCCTTCATCCATCCAGGCATTAAGTCTTTCGCTGCTACCTACCACCATCGGGTACCAATTGTGACCGATTTCATGTGCCACCAGCAAAAACAGGGTATAGCCCTTGGCCTTCCAGCTGTCAAAAGTAATGCCCGGATACTCCATGCCACCTGTGGGACCGCCAACACTCACCGCCACCGGATAGGGATATTCAAACCAGTGGTCGGAAAATATTTCCAGTGAACGCTTCAGGTAGTTGGTGGCTCGTCCCCATGCTTCCTCTCCGGCGCTTTCGGGAGGATAGTAGGACATCGCCAGCGTCTTGTTGCCACTTTCGTATTTGGCGATCGCGGCATCCCACATAAAGGCTTCGGAGGCCGCCCAGGCTACATCCCTGGTTTGCTCCATACGATAATGCCAGGTTAATTTCCCGTTTTTTCCTTTAGCCGTAGCCGGCTGATCCAGCTCCTCTTTTTTGCGGATCATCACAGCTTCTTCCGAATTCCGTGCCTTTTCAAGACGTTTCTGCTGGGTTTCGGTCAAAGTTTGTTCTGGGTTCATCAGCTCTCCGGATCCCGCCATCAGCATCCCTTCAGGCAGAGTCACTTTATAATCGATAGTACCGTAATCAAGATAGAATTCACCCGCCCCTAGGAAAGGCAGCGTATTCCATCCGCGCAGGTCATCATACACGCACATACGCGGATACCAGTACGACACCTCATAAATGGCTCCGTTATCAGTATCCATATAGGATCCGCGACCACTTTTGGGAAGCTCATAATCGTAGTCTATAGCAACCTGGATATCTGCCCCGTTTGCTTTCAGTACTTCCGGCATACGGATCTGCAGACGGGTACCGCTAACTACATAATCGGCCTCTCGCCACTCTCCATTCAGTTTGATCCGCACCTTATGCAAATGGAAGCCATTTTCCCCTGACTCCTCACCGACCCTGCCACTATAGACAGCACGCGCTTTGGAATCGGCCCGGTTACTGTTTTGCACCAGCTGTAACCACAGCTGTTTTAGTTCATTGGGACTGTTGTTGGTATAGGTAATCGTCACATTGCCGCTAAGCGTACTCGCGGCCGTATCAAGCTCCGCTTCTATGGCATAATCAGCCTCGTTTTGCCAATAGTGAGAACCCGGAGTGCCGTCCGCGCTGCGAAAAAGGTTCCCGCCATCGGCCATAAATTGCGGATTAAATGCTTTGTGCGGATCATAGGTTGATTCCTGCGACTGAGCCTGAACATTCAGTCCAGCACACAATATCAATAGGGACAAAAGGGAGATAATCTTTTTCATCTCGGAATTTCAATCAGTTAGTAAAAGGTTGTTGGGAGCCGTTTTAGACAATAGGCTGAATATCTTTATAAGCTTTCACACTCACAAACCACTAAACACAATTTTTAAACAATAGGTGGGTTTTGCTATGGATTTAATAACTTTTAACTGGCGCTTTTAAAATATCCCATAGAAAAAGGGATCATCCTCAAACCGAATAATACCTTTTAGGCTTAAATCAACGCGTGCAGTGAAGTCGGTTTAAACGTTAAGCAATCCTTTAGAACGATACTTCAAAAGGGCTTTACAAAACCTCCTGCTTTGCTCAGAGGTGGCTGTACCATCGACGTTTTCGACCATAAAAACGGGAGTTCATCTCCCTTATAGTAGTGCATTTGTGGGTTTTGTAGACTTCCCTTCAAGGAATTGTCTTAAACCTTGACAACCATCTTGCCTTTATTGGCACCTTCAAAAAGATCCAAAAAGGCCTGCGGAATATTCTCGAAGCCTTTGACAACCGTTTCAGAGAATTCCAGCTTTCCTTCATTCAACCACCGGGCCAGTTGATTTACTGCCTCGGAAAATTGATGCTCATAATTGCCCACGATAAATCCCTGCATAAGGAGACTCTTTTTAATCAGCATCGGTTCTACGCGCGGACCGGTTGGCACAGACGTAGCATTATAGAGGGCAATAGCGCCGCAGTTTACAATACGGCCAAAGCGGTTCATGTTCCGGTGGACACCGTCTGATATTTCTCCGGCCACGTTATCGAAATAGACGTCCACCCCTCCGGGACATTTTTCTGCAACAGCCGAAGCCATATCATCGGTTGTTTTGTAGTTAATGCCGGCATCAAACCCAAATTTTGACTGCAGCAGCCCCACCTTCTCATCCGATCCGGCAATGCCAACCACCCGGCAGCCTTTAATTTTACCGATCTGGCCAACGACACTTCCCACAGCTCCCGCTGCGCCCGAAACAACCAGCGTTTCCCCTTCTTTAGGTTTACCGATTTCCGAAAGTCCCAAATAAGCAGTCAGGCCGGTCATACCCAGTATTCCCAGATAGGCCGAAAGCGGGGCGGCATCGGCATCCACTTTACGGAGATCTTCCCCATTGGCCACCACCTGGTATTGCTTCCAGTCCAGCCTTCCAACGACGAAGTCACCTTCGTCAAAATTTGGGTTCTTTGATTCGATTACTTCAGCCACTATTCCACCCTCGATGGGTCGATCCAACTCAAATGGAGGGATATACGATTCCGCATCGTTCATGCGTCCCCGCATATAAGGATCCACGGATACGTAGATTGACTTAAGCAATAGTTCACGATCAGCAGGTGACGGCATTTCTTCGGTTTCAACATGAAAATCCGATAACGACGGTTCTCCAACCGGTCGGTTTGCAAGGGTAATAACTTTATTCATAGCACTATTTTTCCGTTAAAAATTTAGCGTCGCACATTGAAATCTCAAATATTCCGCTTATCAATTTTATAAGCGTTCCAGGCCATCTCAAATGTTTGCTCAGCCTGGTCTCCAGAAAACTAAAATAGTTATCCCCAATTCCATATTTTAACTCCAAACACAGAATCAAGATAACATCTTAGATTATGTTTCATTTAACTTTTGATCATTATACGATAAAAGTAGCAGATCTGGATACCAGCACCACCTTTTATGGTGACTTGCTTGGCCTCCATCGCATTACCAATCGTACCGAAAAAGATTATATAAGATGGTTCTCGCTCGGTAACGGCAGCGAATTGCATGTTGTGGAAGGGCAAACCGAGGCTATCAAGAAAAATGTTGGCGTGCATTTAGCACTTAAAATGTCAGACTTCGATCATTTTGTAGAGTATCTCAGATCCCATGATATCACACCGCATAACTCCAAGGGACATCCCAATGAAATAACGGTCAGGGCCGATGGGGTTCGCCAGGTTTATTTCCAGGATCCCGATGGGTATTGGATCGAAGTAAATGAAGCTGATTGATAATGATCGATTAGATATTGATCACAAAGTAGTATCCCATCAATGCGGAAGCCACAATTTTCAACAACATGCTTTCCATAAAGCCTGCAAAAGAACCCAACGCGGAACGGAATGCACGGTCCGAATCCTGCCCGCCTAAAAGCTCCCCGATAAAGGCACCAAGCAACGGACCGACCACCAACCCCACCGGTGCAAAAAATATCCCGGCGACGGCACCCAATATGCTTCCCCAAACACCATAAGGCGTTCCCCCGAATTTGCGGGTCCCGTATGCCGGAATCACATTATCCAGCACCATTAGGACGACGACCGCCAGCGCCCAAAATAACAGAAACCCCAGACTAAACGGATGGCCCGAGGTCAGTTGCAGAGCCAGCAAGCCGGCGTAACTCAAGGGCGGACCGGGAATGACCGGCAGGAACGACCCCAAAAATCCGGCAACAATTAACAAAGCTCCAATAATGATCAGTATTGTTTCCATAGCTTGTATTTTATGATCGGTTCCGTAAAGTAGACGAAAAAACGGATTCTGAGTTACAATAGGTTTTTGCGAAATCCCTCCATGCTGTCCATCAGCATCTGTTGCTTAATCCCTTTAAATGACCTGAAACAGCGCTGAGGGAAAGGCTCTGAACTAAACTCAGGGTGATGCCCTCTCACAAAAAGTAGTAGATGTCTCGCCTGCTTTAAACTCTCGAAATACTGACAATAAAACTTAAAAATTCTTAGCAACCAATATTCAGATTCTCCGTAATATGTACAATTAAACGTTCACTATTCTTTTACTTTTACTACAATGAAACAAACCTCTCATCTACCTTTTCGCGGCCTGCTTTTGTGTGTAATACTGATTGTATTCCCTGCTTTAACTGCCTTCGGCGCATTTTTTCAAGTCAACCCCACGCCTCGGGATTCAATCATTATTACCGCATCAGATGGTACAAATCTCTATGTGGATGTCCGCGGCCAAGGTCCGGCCTGCCTGTATATTCACGGTGGGCCCGGTGTGGGTTCTTACTGGATGGAAGAGCTGTACGGATCGGAACTGGAACGCCATTTTACGATGGTTTATCTGGATCAACGCGGCTCCGGCCGTTCAGCCTCGGCAGCTACCGGAGACTACTCCATCGAACGCATGGCTAAAGATTTTGAAGAGGTCCGGCAATCACTGGGCATTGATTCCCTGGTCACCTTCAGCCATTCGTTCGGCGGAGTCCTTCAGATGAAACATGCCGAGCTATACCCCGATCATCTGAAAGCCATGCTAATGGTTGCACCTACGATCAACCTGAACGAGAGCGTGGAAGAGATGATCGGTTACGCCCTTAAAATACTGGATATCAAAGGAGCAGATCAGGCTCCCTACCTGGATAAAAATAAGTATCCCATTGATCGATTCTTCCCATTATTTACCAAAATGCGTGAGGAAAAAGTATTCTGGAAGCCCTATTATGCCGATCCGCGAAACTCCGACCGCATGGATTCGGTGATGGCACAGGTGCCTTCCCACAACGGGGAATTTGGAATGAGAGCGTTCGGCATGGCAGAGTTCTACACCAATTTTAAACCTGCTACGAAGGATATTGCCATCCCGGTATTGTTGTATTTTGGTCGGCATGATTACGCAGTGGGACCGAATCATTATAAAAACATTGCCTTCCCCAATATGACCCTGCATTTCTGGGAGGGTGGACACGTGCCTTTTATGGAAGGCAAACAGGAGCTGGAGCAGACCATTACCGAATGGCTGACGATGATATAATTTTGCTACCGATTATTGATGCGATATTTTGCATTAGATCGAGTTTCCAACTCGATCTACTTGCCTACTTATTATATCCTAAAAAAGTCTCTGTAAAGTCCCTTTCGCAATAACTATAATCCCAGTCTTCCCATCGATCTACGAAACCAGCTTTTACGGGATTATTCAATGTATATCGGATAGTATTTTCGAGTTCTTCCTGATCTCTGATTACACGATCATAACTCTCCGGTTGCCAGAAAGCACCGGTGCGATTTAAGAGCTCATTACATTTCCGCCCAGTATACCGTTTAAAATCCCGCATGATATAAGTAACTGGTGTTTCTTGATGTTCATCTTTAATCAAATGTCTAAAAACTAAATGCACATGATTGGGCATAATACAATAGGCGTACAGATTATAGACTTTTGAATCCCGATAACGAATTGACCTTCCAACAAGCTTTGCAATTTCTTTTTTGCTGAACCATTTAGGGCCAGTGATTCCTTTATCCAGTACATCTTCATATTCTTTAAAAATCTTTCGCTGGATATGTGTATCTAACTCTTTAGATTCTGTATCGTTCATTTTTTTACGAGAGGACTTTAACCTCTGAATGGCTGTCTTAGGTAGAGATCTTTTCAATCTAATCGTTATAAAATATTCAGCTCCCTTGGGCTGCCAGTGTGGCAACTTTCTTTTATAATAATTCATATCTTAACGGTGTAGGACGGGATTGATAACCCGTCCCTTGTTTTCTTAAAGTTAATAAATGGCCGGATTATCAATCCGGCCTACATTTGAGTCTTATTCATCATCCACCATCGGAAGATCCACCCCCCGCTCTTTGGCCGTTTTGATGGCTTCTTCGTAACCGGCATCCGCGTGACGCATCACGCCGCTGCCCGGATCGTTGGTGAGTACGCGCCGGAGTCGTTCATCAGCACTTTTTGTTCCGTCGGCCACGCACACCATACCGCCATGGATGGAATACCCAATACCTACACCTCCCCCGTGATGCAGCGATACCCAACTGGCTCCACTGGCCGTATTCAGCATGGCATTCAGCAGCGGCCAGTCGGCAATGGCATCAGAGCCGTCTTTCATATCTTCAGTTTCCCGATTAGGCGATGCCACAGAGCCGGCATCCAAGTGATCGCGCCCAATCACCAGAGGGGCGTCTACCTTGCCTTTCTTGACGAGCCAGTTGAACTTTTCGCCCATCTCGGCCCGTTCGCCATATTCCAGCCAGCAGATGCGCGCCGGCAGCCCCTGGAACTGTACTTGCTCCTGGGCCTTGCGAATCCAACGGTTAAGGGATTCTTTTTCGGGGAACGTTTCCAGAATGGCCTGATCGGTGGTATAAATGTCCTCGGGATTTCCTGAAAGCGCGGCCCAACGGAATGGCCCAGAACCCCGGCAAAAGAGCGGACGAACAAAAGCAGGAACGAAACCGGGAAAGTTAAAGGCCTCTTTCATCTCCCGGTGGTCGGCGACCTGCCCGCGAAGGTTATTGCCGTAATCGAAGGTAATGGCTCCCTGCTCCTGCATCTTGAGCATCGTCTCCACGTGCGTGACCATCGAATCCAGTACCGCTTCCCGGTACATCTCCGGATTCAGCTCACGCTCTTCGGCCGCCTCCTCCAGCGACATACCGGCCGGAATATAGCCCACCTGCAGGTCATGCGCCGCCGTCTGGTCCGTCAGCACGTCCGGAATCACCCCTTTTTCTAGCATCTTGGGAAGTACTTCCGCTACATTGCCTAACAGACCGATGGACATCGCCTCTCCTTTTTCTTTTGCATCAAGGGCCAAGTCGAGCGCCTCATCTAAATTGGTACACTTTTTATCGCAGTAACCGGTTTTAATGCGCCGGTCGATATGGCTCTCATCCACCTCAATAGCTATACAGGCCGCCCCGTTCATCGTTGCAGCCAGGGGCTGAGCGCCGCCCATCCCTCCTAACCCTGCCGTTACCAACAGTTGGCCCTTCAGGGTACCGTCAAATTGTTGTCGGGCACATTCGGCAAACGTCTCATAGGTGCCCTGCAGAATGCCCTGCGTACCAATATAAATCCATGAACCGGCCGTCATCTGTCCGTACATGGTAAGCCCCATCTTGTCAAGACGACGAAATTCATCCCAATTGGCCCACTTCGGTACCAGGTGTGCATTGGCAATGAGCACGCGGGGAGCCTCTTCATGAGTACGGAATACACCAACCGGCTTTCCACTTTGCACCAGCATCGTCTCATCATTTTCCAGCCGCTTAAGGGTTTCCACAATCTTATGATAGCATTTCCAGTTGCGCGCTGCCTTGCCCCCACCGCCATACACAATCAGCTCGTCCGGCTTTTCGGCCACGTCGGGATCCAGATTATTCATCAGCATACGCAGAGCCGCTTCCTGGTGCCAGCCCTTGCACTGCAAGTCGGTTCCGGTTGGTGCTTTTATATTCCTGACAACATCATTTTTCGTGCTCATCGACCCATAATTTTATTTTAGTTTTTTGCAATGTAACGCTGATATTTTTTTAAATCTAATTCAGCTTTATAAGCTATCCACTCTAAATGTATTCCTGCAAACAGCTAACATTTTTCGCAGTTGCTTCACTATGGTGGTTTAATTATCATGCACGGCGTAATAAGTACCTTCTACAAATTAGACGTTGAACTAAAATAAGGAATCTCGATGGCAAACGGACAAGCCGAGGCGTCGCCTAGCACTGACAAACAATTTTTTGGTCATCCTCGCGGACTGGCTACTCTTTTCTTCACCGAGCTTTGGGAGCGCTTCAGTTACTATGGGATGCGCGCCCTGCTCGTACTTTTCATGACGGCCGAAACCATGACAAATAATCCCGGTCTGGGGTTCAGCGTCGGCAAGGCTACTGCTATTTACGGGCTTTACACTTTTTTCGTGTATGTGCTCTCGCTCCCCGGCGGATGGATTGCAGATAAACTCTGGGGGCAGCGCAAGACCGTCTTCTACGGCGGATGTATTATTGCGGCCGGCCACTTTACCATGGCAGGTCCGCTGGTAGGGCTTCCCGACCTTTTCTCCTTTTACGGTGGCCTTCTTCTGATTGTATTGGGAACAGGCCTGTTGAAGCCCAACGTAAGTTCAATGGTTGGAGATCTTTATCCGGAAGGCGGAGCACGTCGCGATGCCGGTTTCTCTATCTTTTACATGGGGATTAACCTCGGCGCCATTCTCGGACCTTTCCTCTGTGGTATTTTTGGCGAAGGCTACAACTGGCACTGGGGCTTTTCATTGGCCGGCTTTGGTATGTTGCTGGGACTGATTTCCTATAAATATGGCGATCGCTACCTTGGCGATGCGGGTCATCTGAAAACCGGTGAAAGCGAAGAGGTAATTGCCAAGCGAAGTCGCCGATTCTGGTCGATACTTTCTGCAATTGCCGCAATCATTGTCATTTTTGCTTCACTTGCAGCGGCCGGCGCCATCCATATTTCGCTTGAAAACCTGGCTGCTTATCTGGGATATGCCGCGGTAGCTATTACCATTGGATTTTTTGGCTATATCATCTTTTTCGGCGGACATACTACCGACGAAAAGAAAAAGCTTGGAGTCATTTTCTGGCTCTTTATCCTTGCTGCTTTATTTTGGAGCGGTTTCGAACAAGCCGGCTCTTCCCTGAACCTGTTCGCCAAAGACCTCACTGATCGCGTGATCATGGGTATTGAGGTTCCCGCCAGTACGCTGCAGCTGATTAACCCAACCTTTATCGTAATTTTTGCCCCCATTTTCGGATGGCTGTGGACCTGGCTGGCGACCCGTAATTCAAACCCCTCCATTCCTGTAAAATTTGCACTGGGCTTATTTGGACTGGCGGGCGGATTTTTTGTGCTATCGTGGGGCGCTGCCAATGCCACGGCCGAGAACCCTGTAACACCCGCATGGTTAATTGTCACCTATTTCTTACATACCTGCGGTGAATTATGCCTGTCTCCGGTTGGTCTTTCATCGATGACAAAGCTGGCCCCCAAGGGACGGGTAAGCCAGATGATGGGGATCTGGTTTGTGGCTGCGGCACTGGGGAACCTATTTGCCGGCCTGTTAGCCGGACAGCTTGAAACGCTGGCACCTTCCAGCCTCTTCTGGAGCGTAGCACTCATCGTAGGAGGCGGCGGCATCGTAGCACTGCTGGCTAGTCCCGGAGTGAAAAAACTGATGGGCGATGTAGAATAATAGCAACAATTTAGATACAAACCCTGCCTGTTTAGCTTCGGGCAGGGTTTTTCATTTGGATATTAGATAATAGATGGCTGCCATAGAATTCTATTCGCAGCTAAGCTTACGATCTTCCCGAATTGGTTTCTGATCCCTTTTTGGCTACCTCTACTCTTATAATATCAAAAAGTTTAGTACGGCAGCCAGTGCCGCTCCCAGTATCGGGCCCAAAATTGGAACCCAGGCATAGGACCAGCCGTTACCGCCTTTTCCCTCGATAGGTAATAAAGCGTGCATGATACGGGGACCAAGATCACGAGCCGGATTAATAGCGTAACCCGTAGGCCCGCCTAGAGAAAGACCGATGCTCCAAACCAGAAATCCAACCGGCACCGCCCCTATACTGCCCAGGCCAATAGGCGTTCCGTCTGGTACAATCTCAGCGGTATTAGACGACATATAGAATACAGCAAACACCAATACAAAAGTGCCGATGGCTTCGGTAGCCACATTTGAGGTATATTTTGGAATGGCCGGAATGGTCGCAAAGGTAGCAAGCAGGGAACCCTCGTCATTTGTGGCCGCATAATGATCCTTATAAGACACCCAAACCAGCACCGCACCCAGCATGGCGCCAATCATTTGGCCAAACAAATACGTTGGCACATCAGCCCACGGAAATTTACCGGCAAAGGCAAGACCAAGTGTCACCGCCGGATTAATATGGGCGCCACTGTAGGGACCGGCCACCGCTACTGCAATAAAGACCGCCAATCCCCATCCGGTTGTTATAACAATCCAGCCACTACCGTTAGCTTTGGTTTCATTGAGCACCACATTAGCTACCACTCCATTACCCAACAGCAACAGTAACATGGTCCCGATGATTTCTGCAATAAAAGGACTCATAATGTCTTATTTTGTTTAAGGGTTTTCAGACTAAGTCAATCTCCTTCCTGAGATTGGCATTATCAAGTTGATTTCTACTCGAATACGATTGTTCGTTTCCCGTGGATAAACACCCGCTCCTGTAATACCAGTTTTACTGCCTTGGCAAGCACGATCTTCTCAACATCTCGTCCCGCATTAGCCATTTGCTCTGCCGTGTAGGAATGATTAATGGGTAGCACATCCTGGGCGATAATTGGACCTTCATCCAGCTCATCCGTTACAAAAGTGTGCCGTCGCGCCTATAATCTTCACTCCCCGATCGTAGGCCTGCTGATACGGACGGGCGCCGGTGAAAGCCGGCAGAAAAGAATGATGGATATTGATCATACGGTCGGCAAAGCGGGAAACAAGCTCCGGCGTGAAAATACGCATATATTTTGCCAGGATGATATAATCCGGATTATACCGCTCCAACACTTCCAATATTTCGGACTCATGATTTTTGCGGCTGCGCCCTTGGTGGCTGATATAATGAAAAGGCACATCAAATGCTTCGGCCAGATATTCCAGCTTTTGATAATTGCTGATAACAGCCGAAACCTTGCCGGGAAGTTCGCCATACCGATAGCGCAACAACAGGTCACCCAGGCAGTGGGGCTCCTTGGTAGCCATAATTAGCATCGATTGGTTACCGATTGTACGGTGACGGATGCGCGCCGAGTCAGGCAATACGCTTTGCAGGTCTCTGGTAATTTGGTCTGAATTGTGGTTACCCTCATAGGCCGTCCGCATCACAAAATGGTGCGTGTCGGCATCCACAAACTCCTGGTTACTTATGATATTAAGCTGGTGGCGGTATAGCACTTCGGTAATTCGGTATACCAACCCCTTTTCATCGGGACAATCGATTTGAAATATTTGGTTTTCCATCCCTCCCCTTTACGGCTACATATTTATTTCCCATCAACATAGACCATTCTTTAGAAAACTACCACCCCAATAATATTAATGCGGTAATTCCGCCGTTAATCCCGCTGACTTACGGAAAATCGGTTACAAATCAGAAAAGAAAGGCAAATCCCACACCCACAAACAGGTCTCCGGCCTTGGTTTCAACACCGCCATTAACATCAAACTGAAGGCGGTCCAAAACGATACGGGTCACACCGGCTTCCAGAAAATGCTGATTATAGGAACCGGAAAAATAGCCGGCATATCCGGCATAGCCACCCCATTCGGTCGAAGGAACGGAATAGGTAGGAGTCACTGAAACCATCACGATATTTCTCGACTCATCAGGACCGTAGGTAAATCCGGCATTGGAAGTGACAATCCAGTACGGTGTAATTTTATAGTCAGCAAGCAGCGAGGCAGAGGGATGCCACTTGTTATCGGTAAACGGAGAATAACCGGCGGGAATAGAAACCGAACCGAGTCCGGAAAGCTTGATGCGCGATAGCGGGTTGTCGTAAATATTAAACTTCAATCCCACTCCCGGATCAGCGGCTCCCGTTTCATTATTAACAGGACGGGTCTCAAGAATAAAGGAATTTAACAGTAGCCTGAATTCCATACCCTTGCTTAATCCATGACGGAACAGTACCTGACCAAAACTAAACTGATCGACCGCCCCGCCTTCATAGTATTCTACTCCCGTTTCGAGGTACGTGATACTTGGATATACGACATGTGTGCCATTCCCCAAACCGGGCCTATCCGGAGCAATGGTTGGCTGCGCTTGTGGGCTGACCCACGGAATCATCAAAAAAATAACCAACCCAATGCATCGTTTTCGCAGGTTCATAGTTCAATACTTAGTCTCTTTATTCATACTTCATTAAATGAATAAATAAACCAAACCAGACGTTCCAAGCCATTGTTTTACTCTCCCAAAAGTAGTTTCTTATCAATATATACTGTATAAAATAACCTAATCTCAAGAAGTCATGTCCAGATTCAAGCTGACTGCTTTTCTGCCGCTCCTTGTTATCAGTCTGATTATCCCTATCTCAGGCTTTGCCCAAACCGATATCAGTCAGCTTAAGCCGGAGCAATATTTTGATTTCTGGATCGGCACCTGGAATTTGACCTGGGAAGCCTCTAACGGCACAACACAAACAGGAACGAATCATGTTGAGAAGATACTGGATGGTAAGGTGATCCTGGAAAACTTCAAGGCGGAGTCAGGACAGCTCAAAGGATATGAAGGCAAGAGTGTTTCAGTTTATCAAAAACGTACGGGCAACTGGAAACAAACCTGGGTCGACAGCAATAACGGGTATATTACTCTAAACGGTAAGATCGACGGAAACAAACGAATTTTTTGGACGGAGGCGACCGTTCCCAACGGAGAGAAGAAGCTAAAACGAATGGTATTTTATGATATCACGAAGAATTCATTTACCTGGGACTGGGAATCTTCCACCAACAACGGGAACAGCTGGAAACTTCAATGGAGGATTCATTATAAGAGAAGCAATTAAATACCTCGATGAAACTCCCTTAACAGCAACCCTTCTAACCAAACCAACCGATATTAAAAGCTGTTTTTGTCTTTAAGATCTGAGACTAAAAACATAATTCTTACCTGCATTTTGAGTAATCCATTTCTTTAAATGTGGGTCCCCAACCCATCTACCTAGTCGCTAATACTAAGCTCCTTCGATCTTGACCAGGTGCGACTAAGTTTTTTAAATACAATCTGTAAATCAGCTTCAGATAACTTCTCATCAAAATTGAAATGACGCTCCAATATTCTGACTATAGGCTACAGACTCGTTATATTTAACACTATGAAAAAGGAAACTATGACATCGATTAACGAGGATTCCCAAACAATCACTCAGAAAGAACCCATCGCAGCTATTGCCACCCCCATAGGCGAAGGCGGAATAGCAGTGATCCGCGTATCGGGGGAAAATGCCATCTCACTGGTAAACAAGGCATTCAGAGGCACCGACCTGACACAGCAAGATTCGCATACGGTGCATTTTGGACATATCCTGGATAAAAATGACCAGGTAATAGATGAAGTACTGGCAACCCTATTTCACTCCCCAAAATCCTACACGGGGGAAGAAACGGTGGAGATTTCCTGTCATGGAGGCGTTTTGGTGACCCAAGCCGTACTTGAAGCGATACTTTCGCTTGGCGTTCGGTCTGCAGAACCGGGAGAGTTCACCCAGCGGGCTTTTCTCAACGGTAAAATGGAGTTAAGCCAGGCCGAGGCAGTTGCTGACTTAATCCATGCCAAAAGTAAAAAGGCTCTGGATGCCGCCCACCAACAGCTTGAAGGTCGGCTGGGAGAACATATCAAACAGTTCCGCCAGCAAATTATCGACGCCACAGCCATGGTGGAACTAGAGCTCGATTTCGTCGAAGAAGATGTGGAATTTGCCAATAAGGAAGAACTTGAAGAACTGCTACACGAGCTCGATGAAGAGATCGATGATCTGCTGGCTACCTATGAAACCGGTCGCCTTGTTAAACACGGCGTGCGCACGGTCTTTATCGGCATTCCCAATGCGGGCAAATCTACGCTGCTTAATACCCTGGTAGGCAAAGAACGCGCCATCGTTACCGATATCGCCGGCACCACGCGCGATACCATCGATGTGGACTGGAGTTACGACGGCATCCGCTTTAAGCTGACGGATACCGCCGGCCTACGCGAAACCGAAGACCTGGTGGAAGCCGAGGGCGTCAAGCGGTCTCAAAAAGCCTTCGAAGAAGCTGACCTGGTGGTTTATCTCAAAGATCTGTCGCGTCCTATTAATGCGGAAGAACGCCAAGAAATCGGGCGTTTCCAAAAAAATGCCGGAGATACGCCGTTTATCCTCATCGGGACAAAGAGTGATATCGCTTTAGAGGTTGAAGACGAACGCATGGATTATGACCTGAAGATATCGGCGCTGGAAGGAGAAAAGATCAATGAGCTGAAAAAGCTGATGAAACAACGTGCCCTGGAAAACAAACACTATGATTCCTCCAGCCTGCTGGTCACCTCCAGCCGCCACCGGGATGCCCTGGAGAAAGCACAGCAGCACGTACAAAGTGCATTACAAGCCCTTGACCGCGGCATGACCGGCGACTTCCTTTCCATCGACCTGCGCGCCGCCCTCAAAGATCTTGGCACCATTACGGGCGAAATTACCACCGAAGATATACTCGACAGTATCTTTTCAAGATTCTGCATCGGAAAGTAGAACGCAGATGGCACAGATTGTGCGGATTAACGCCGTATACAATTACCAACGGTCCTTAACTCTTGTCCACCAGCTTTTCAAGTTCATCATTATAGCGGTCGCCAATGTTCGGATATTTGTCGAGTAATGCATCAATCTCATTCAAGTCTTCTTCACTCAGTGAAATATCAACCGCACCGACGTTATCTTCTAAATGTTTGCGCTTGGTCGTCCCGGGAATCGGGATAATCTGATCGCCTTGCGCCAGCACCCATGCCAGTGAAAGTTGTGCCGGCGTACAGTTTTTCCTTTGGGCAATGCGGGCAAATTCGGCTGCTAATTTTTGATTGTTATCGGCATGCTCGCCCTGGTAACGTGGAAGCGCTTTACGGAAGTCATCGTCATTTAGTGATGAGATATCCAAATCATTCGTCATTAATCCGCGCGCCAGCGGACTGTATGGCACCAGTGAAATATTCAGGGATTTGCACAACGGCAAAATCTCATCTTCAACACGTCGGGTGAGTAAAGAATATTCACTTTGTAGTGCTGCAATTGGGTGCTCGTTTCGCGCTTTTCGTATAGTGCTTGGCGACGCCTCCGACAACCCAAGATACCGGACTTTGCCTTCTTCAACCAGTTCAGCCATCGCGCCCACAGTCTCTTCAATCGGCACATCTGGATCGACCCGGTGCAGATAATACAGGTCGATAGTATCGACACCCAGCCGTTCCAGGCTATCCTCCACAGCTTCTTTCACGTATTCCGGTGAGCCGTTAATTTTGCCTTCGCCGACGGATTTTCCCAGTTCAAAACCAAATTTTGTAGCAATAAATATCTTTTCGCGATTGGGTTTCAACACCCGGGAGATTAGTTCTTCATTGGCACCGCTGCCGTAAATATCGGCCGTGTCCCAAAAGTTGATACCCAGTTCAATCGACTTTTCCAGCGTGGCAATCGACTCGTCTTCATCGGGATTTCCGTATGCATGACTCATACCCATGCATCCCAAGCCAATAGCCGAAAGTTCCACACCCGTATTCCCAAGTTCTCTGTATTTCATGTTTATCAGTTTTTGACCTAAAAATCATTGTTACTTCGCCTCCAGCCACAACCGGCCGAAGCAATGGTTAACGTAAATGATAGAGGGTTACCCTCATCTATTACTATTTCTCACTCAATTCAACAGAAATTCGGAAACTTCAATTCATCCTATTAACCATTATAAAAGCAAATCATTCAACGATTCTGCATAATATTTAGTTATATAATTCAACGTTGAAACAAATTCAAAACACACACTCAATTACGATGAAAATTATTATTGTAGGAGCGACGGGAACCATTGGCTCAAAAGTCAACGCTAATCTCGAAAAAGATCATGAAGTCATAAAAGTAGGATCTCAAAGCGGCGATCTTCAGGCCGATATTACGGATCCGGAATCCCTTGAAAATCTTTTTGAAGAAACCGGTTCGTTCGATGCGCTGGTAAGCGCCACGGGAGCCGCGCATTTCGGCCCCCTGCAGGAGATGACCGCCGAAGATTTCGACATGGGATTGCAAAGCAAGCTGCTGGGCCAGGTGAACCTTGTGTTGACCGGTCAGCATTATATCAATCCCAAGGGATCATTCACTCTCGTATCGGGGATTTTGAGCGAGGACCCGGTGGCCGACTCGGTAAACGTTTCCGCGGTCAACTCCGCCGTCAACGGTTTTGTAAAGGCAGCGGCCCTCGAACTCGAAAATGACGTGCGTATTAATGCCGTGAGCCCCGGCGTGGTCGAGGATTCTCCTGAACTGTTTGACGCTTTCCCCGGCCATACACCTGTTGCCATGAATCGGGTTGTGAAAGCCTACCGCAAAAGCGTACTCGGCATCAGCAACGGTGAAATCATCAAAGTATGGTAATGAAAAATCATTCCTTGCAACGCAACACCCAACTTACTAACCCCTTTTGAGACTTCCGTTATGCAAAAGAATCAACTTGGCAATACCGATCTTTATATACCACCTATTGTATTCGGCGGCAATGTATTTGGCTGGACACTCAACGAAAAAGCATCCTTCCGAATGCTCGATGAGCTCTATGAAATGGGATTTAGAACTATCGACACGGCAGACGTCTATTCGCGATGGGTGGATGGCAACAGTGGCGGCGAATCCGAAACCATTATTGGAAAGTGGATGCAGGAACGCGGAAATCGCGATGAGATGACTATTATTACCAAGGTCGGATCTGATATGGGACAGGGCGGCAAAGATCTGTCGGAGAATTATATTCTGCAGGCGGCCGAACAATCACTCGACAGGCTACAGATCAGTCGGATTGACTTGTATCTGACCCATTGGGGTGATCCTTCTACACCCGTGGAAGAAACACTGGGCGCATATCAACAATTAATCGAGGCCGGTAAGATACGTTATATCGGGGCATCCAATTTATCTCCCGATCGTCTGCAGGCATCGCTGGAAGCCGCCCAAAAACAGGGACTTCCGCGTTACGAAGTATTTCAGCCGGAATATAATCTATATGCTCGCAAAGGATTCGAAGAAGGTGTCAAAACTATCTGCGAAGACAAAAATATGGGCGTGATTACCTACTTTTCCCTGGCCAGCGGCTTTCTGACCGGTAAATATCGTGATAAAAACGACCTTAGCGGCCGGGCCCGCGGAAGCTCGGTGGAACAATACCTGGACGAGCGGGGATTCCGCATCCTCGAAGCACTTGACGAAACAGCTGAGAAATATGACTGCTCACAAGCATCTGTTGCACTGGCGTGGCTTATCAATAAATCGGAGGTTACGGCTCCTATTGCCAGCGCCACCAAACCCGAACATCTGCAGGCGTTTCGCAAAGCCGTGGCCCTGAACTTCGAAGATGAAGATATGAAGCAACTCGACCGGGCTTCAGCCTATAAAAAACAGCCCACTTGATTTTTGGTACTCCCTTTTGATGCATTAATTTTCAGTAAAAATATTTTTATGGCTACCGATCAACTTCCCAATATTCCGTTTTCCATTCTGGATCTGGCTCTTATTAAAGAGGGGCAGACACCGGCTGATGCAATATCAAATAGTCGTGATTTAGCTCAGCATGCCGAAGACTTTGGCTATACCCGGTTCTGGATGGCCGAGCACCATAATATGGAAAATATCGCCAGTTCGGCTACCTCAGTATTGATTGGACATGTCGCTGAAGCAACCAGCACACTACGTGTGGGTTCCGGAGGTATCATGCTTCCCAATCACTCACCGCTTATCATCGCCGAGCAGTTCGGCACACTGGCAACCATGTATCCGGATCGTATCGACCTGGGACTGGGACGCGCGCCGGGCACCGATCAGCAAACTGCACAAACCATTCGTTCGGACCGGATGAAGGCCGTACGTAATTTTCCGGATAATATTAAACGCCTACAGCAGTATTTTTCGAATGAAGGCAGCCCTGATGGCATACAGGCCATTCCGGGCAAAGGCACTCAGGTGCCGATCTGGATTCTGGGATCCAGCACCGACAGTGCCCATCTTGCTGCTGCACTGGGCCTGCCCTATGTTTTTGCCAGCCACTTCGCCCCGCAACAGCTCGATGCCGCATCCCGCATTTACCGGGATCACTTTAGTCCCTCGGAACAGCTGGAGGAACCTTACTTTATGCCCTGCATAAACGTGGTAGCTGCCGAAACCGACCGGCAGGCCGAATGGCTCGCCACCTCACTGAAGCAGATGATGAGAGGAGTCGTAACCGGAGAGCGTAAACCGGTTCCGCCGCCGGTTGATGATATAGACAGCGTTTGGACCATGCAGGAACGAGCGGCTGTACAGCAGATGCTTTCCTGCTCAATTTTTGGAAGCCAATCTACTGTAGCCACGCAGCTGGGCAACTTCCTGGAACGCACGAATGCCGACGAGATTATGATTGCTTCCTATGTTTATGATCAGCAGCAACGCATTGAGTCGCATCGCATGTTTGCCGAGCTAATGCAAGGCAATGCCGCATTGACGCACTAAAATTTACCCAATAAAAAAAGGCCCCGCTCAACATTGAGTGAGGCCTTTTAAGTTACTATCTAACTAAAGTTAAGTTACCTAAAATCGCTAATTCGTGCTGTCGGATTGGGTATTACCCTGTCCCTGTGGCAACTCAGGCACTGCAGAAGGCGTTTGGGAATTGTTATTCAGACCATTGCCCTGTTGCTGAGCAGGCTGTTCCGTGCCACTTTGCTGCACTGCACTTTCGGTCTGTTGACCATGATCAATGGCAAAGTTGGCCAGCACACAAAGAACTAGCAGCGACCCGCCCAGAATCGATGTTGATTTCGAAAGTAGGTCAGCCGTTCGGCGGGCTCCAAGTCCTGCACCGCCCTGCATACCGCCGGCTAAACCACCGGAAAGACCTTGCCCCTGCCCCGGCTGCAGCAGGATAACGATCGTTAACAGTATACAAATGAGTACGATTACGGATAAAATGATTGTGTAAAGCATGACAAAATCTAGGTGACTATAAATTTCAGATCGGTAAAGTTATCCAAAATTCCTTTTCTTTACAATGAAATGCTGTAAAATATTTAGCTTTGCTATTACTTAGGGGTAACAGTCTTGTTCACAAATTATTTCATCCGGAAACCAAACGCCGTGCCTACAAACCCTTTTCAAAAACTCCAGGAGTTTATAGCAAACTCTCCCGGCATCACCTATCAGCTAGTCCTCTCGATCATTGTTATTTTCCTGATCTGGTTGATACGCCTGATTGCCATTCGCATTATCAACAAACGCCTGCCCGAAACGAAAGTTCAATATAAGTGGCGTAAAAACCTCACCTATATTTCGGTCTTCATCGGCTTCCTGGTTGTCGGACGCATCTGGTTTGAAGGTCTGCAGTCGCTGGCCACTTTTTTAGGACTTTTATCAGCCGGTCTGGCCATTGCCCTAAAAGATCCGGTAACCGATTTTGCAGGCTGGATTTTTATACTCTGGCGCAAACCCTTTGATGTAGGAGATCGCATAGAAGTAGGAAACGTTAAAGGCGATATAATCGATATGCGGGTATTTAAGTTTACGGTGCTCGAGATCGGCAACTGGGTTCAGGCTGACCAAAGCACGGGACGCGTAATCCATATTCCCAATCATAAAGTATTTTCCGATTCCGTTGCCAACTATACCAGTGACTTCGAATTCATCTGGAACGAAATGGAAGTACTGATCACCTTTGAAAGCGACTGGAAGGTGGCCAAACAATTGCTTCAGGATATTGCCGACAAGCATCTAAAGGATTTTGTAGAACAAGCCGAACAGCAGGTTCACCGAGCAAAAAAATCTTACCTGATCCATTACAGTTACCTCACGCCCATAGTTTATACCGATGTAAAAGACAGCGGCGTTTGCCTGACCATCCGCCACCTGTCGGATCCCCGAAAACGCCGGTCGGTTGCCCAAGGCATCTGGGAGGATATCCTCCAGCAATTTAGCGAGCATGACAATATCGATCTTGCCTACCCTACGATGCGCATCTACAAGCAGCCCGAATCGGATAAGTAATCGATCATACCAATTATTTGGGAATAGGCTGTATCAACTCGGGACTATTGTTCTCAGGATTATTAACATCTTCAGAAACACGATTAACAGCCATGTCAGTCATCGAGTACCCTCCCTTTATCGTTGTAATCAAGGAATCCTCCGCCGGCTCATCGGAAAGCCATTGCTCAAAATAATCCGGGTGGACCAGCACTGGCATGCGATTGTCAACCGGCTGCACCAAGGCATTGGCCTCGGTAGTCAACATGGCACAGGAATATACGTCCCGACCGGATTCTGATCTCCACACAGTATAGATACCGGCAAATGCCGTCAATTGGTTGGAAAGCAACCGAATATAAAAAGGCGTGCTTTTTTTGCGGGTCGTTTTCCACTTGTAGAATCCATTGGCCGGTATCAGGCATCGACGCTGCTCCAGGCACTCGGAAAACCATGCATTTTCCTCTGTCGATTCCACCGGAACTTCATAGTTGTCTTGCCCCTCTTTCTCTTCTCCGGCGTCTTCGGGAATTAATCCCCATTGAAAATTATAGATCTTGCGCTCATTGCCTTCTTTGTAAACAACCGGAATCAGAGAGCCCGGTGTAATATTGTAATCAGATTCAAAGAAATCATCGCGCTTCGACGAAACATCAAATAATTGTTCTACTTCTTCTTTCGAAGCCTCCAAGACAAAACGGTCACTCATACGGTTGCTATAACTTTTTCTGTAGATTAAATCTCTATTATATTAACCTAACCTATATAAAACCACTAATGTTTCTTCGTCAATGAATATCTTTCAAAACCCTCACGAAAATCGGCTGCGTGCAGGATGGCGGCTGCTGCTTCAATTTATTCTACTGATTCTAATCAGCGGGATTATAAATCTTGGAATTTACTATCTCTCCCCTCAAACCAATGTACTTATAGCCGTTTTGGCACAATTCGCCGGGGTTGTTGGCAGTATCTGGATTGCGGCTCGCTACCTCGACAAACGGTCGGTAACCGATTATGGCTTGCAACTAACCGCCGGTTGGTGGAGAGATTACCTGGTGGGGATTTTAATCGCCATTGCTGCAGTCGGTATTATGTTTGCCATTGAATGGTCTAACCACTGGATTATTTTTACCGGTTATGGATGGACCGGTCAGCAGGCTGGCACTTTTCTTGGGGGTCATTTATCCTTTTTGGGGGCGATGTTGCTGGTTGGCTTTCATGAAGAGCTGTTCTCGCGCGGCTACCAAACCTTAAACTTATTTGAAGGCCTCCGCTATAAAGCAATTGGGACACGGGGGGCCACCGCCTTGGCCGTTCTGCTAACCTCATGCCTTTTTGGGTTCCTCCATTTCTATAATCCCAATGCAACCCTGGTTTCAACGGTAAATATCATCTTTGCCGGCATTGTGCTGGCCGTTCCATTTATTTTAACCGGTCAGCTGGGGCTCTCCATGGGGTTACACTTCAGCTGGAATTATGTGATGGCCGGGATAATGGGGTTTCCCGTGAGCGGTATGCCTGTAAGCAGTACTATTTTGCAAATTCAGCAAACCGGGCCGGAACAGTGGACCGGCGGCACCTTTGGTCCGGAAGGCGGATTTATCGGTTGGATTGGAATGGCAATAATGTTGGGGGTTAGCTGCGTTTACATAAAGATAACCACTAGAAAACTTACGCTTGCTCCAAAATTTAAGAACAAACAGTCACAGAAAGTGAAATCAGATGAGCAAGCCCAATAAGTTTTGTATATTCCGTTGCCTGATGAGCATTGCTTGCTTTTGAAGCAGTGCATGATGAACAAACACTAACAAAAAGAAAAGGTTAGAACGTTGAAGTTTGAAGAATTGGACTTGAGCCCCGAGATCATGAGCGGGCTTAACGATGTACACTATAATGAACTTACGGAACTCCAGGAACAGATTATTCCTGCTATTCTGGAAGGAGACGATGCGCTGATAAAGGCATCAAACGGAGCCAGCAAGATCGGTTCTTTCGTTGTGCCGGCTCTTGAGAATATAAACAAAGAAGAAGATCAGGAAGGGCCTTCGGTCCTTATACTGACCCCTAATCCCAAAGAATCGAACGAGATTGACGAATTGGTATGGGCCATGGGATATCATGCCCAGATCGAGTGCGCCTCCATTGATTTGGATGGGGATACCGAAGAACAGAAAAAAGCTTTACAAAGCGGTATCGAAGTGGTAGTGGGAAACCCGGGATCACTCATTGATATTGCAAACGATCTTCGTTTTGTATTTCGTGACCTAAAGTTACTGGTCATTGACTCTGCTGATGAGATGTTGTCCTTGAATCTGCAGAGCAAGATCAAGGATATCATGAAGCGTGTCTTATGCGATCCTCAAACGGTAATCTACAGCGAAAAGCTTAACGATGATGTTAAGGAGTTCGCCTCTCATTACCTCGAAGAACCCACAGTGGTTGGCTTTGAAAACACTCCGGGCATGCTTACCGAGCCGCCCACGATCGATCAGAATCTGAAGCAGGGATATATTTATGTCCCCAACCGGATGAAGATTACCACCCTGATGGCCCATCTCGAGGAAACGCCTACTGATAATTGCGTGATTTTTACGGCCTCCAAACGGGGGACCGACCGGTTGTATCGTGTGCTTCGCAAGCGCAACTTAAAAGCTACCAGCCTCCACGGTAAACTATCGGATGAAAAACGGGCGCAGCGATTTGCAAACTTTACCAACGGCGACGTTCAGTACCTGTTAGTCGCCGATATTCCAGCGATAGAACTCGATCTGCAGCGTATTACACAGGTCATCAACTACGATGTACCCAATGATGTGGATGAATACCGCTATCGAGCCAATTTAGTGGGTTCCGGAAAAGCCTCGCGAGTTGTCTCACTGGTATCCAAGCAGGATCGCAGTGATATCAATGAGCTGGAAAGTGCATTGGGGCAAGCCCCTAAAGAATTACCCCTGCCGAAAGAAGTGAAACAAAAGCTGGAAGAGCGCAAAAAGAAAAAGAAGAAATCCGGAAAGAAAACCAAGAAGAAAAGAGGAAGCAACAACGGAAGAGGTAAAAAGAAACAAGGAAAAGGCAATGAAATGGAGCTTCCCCGCCCCAGTTTTGATAAGCTCAGCGGAGGCCGGTCCGGTGGAAAAGAGGAAAGTGACAAAAAAGCCGGCGTCATCGGCCTTATTAAAAAACTGTTTTCTTAATTTCCATCAACAGCCAGATATTGTGATTAGTCAATGGCTAAGTTGATATACTCTACTCCAAGAAAAAAGCCCCGATGCGCTAACATCGGGGCTTTTTAATTTTATGATTCATTAACTTTGCCTCAGGCCGTCATCTTTTGCTTCTGTTTTTCGGCCTCGGCAAAAACCCTTTCTTTAATTGCCTCGAAACCATCAAGGGTTTTCTTAATATGCTCTTTGGTATGGGCCGCCGTAGGAATCAGGCGAATGAGAACCGTGCCTTTGGGCACCACCGGATAGGCAACTCCGCTTACAAAGATGCCGTGCTCTTCACGCATTTTGCGCATTATCAGCTGACAAAGATCAGTACTGCCTTTCGTCAATACCGGTGTAACCGGGCATTCGGCCGGGAGCACGTTATATCCCATATCTCTGAGTCCGTTCCGCAGCATATTCGTATTTTCCCATAGTTTTTCGCGCCACTGCGGATTATCCTTAATCAACTGCAGCCGCTTACGCGCCGACTTAACAATTGGCATGGGCACCGACTTCGCAAAGATCTGGCTGCGCACATTGGCCTTCAAAAATTCAACCACCCCTGGATTGTTAGTAGCCACAAATGCTCCGATCAAGGCAAAAGCTTTCGCAAAGGTACCGAAATAAAGATCAATACCATCATGGCAACCCAGGTGCGTTCCGGTTCCCGATCCGTCTTCTCCCATCGTGCCTACACCATGGGCGTCATCCACCAACAGGCGGAACGGATATTTCTCCTTGAGAGCAATCATCTCGTTAAGAATGCCGAGATCACCCGTCATTCCGAATGCCCCCTCGGTAACTACCAGTATTGCTGAATTATCTTTCTTATTGCGATGCGCACGTTCCAGCTGCTTTTCAAAGCTTTCAATGTCGTTGTGCTTAAACACATACTTTTCGGCCATCGCCAGCTGCTTGCCATCTACAATACAAGCGTGACTCAGCTCATCATAAATCAGGTAATCGTTGCGATCCACCAATGCATGGATTACACTCATGATTCCCTGGTAACCGTAGTTTAGCAGAAAAGCATCTTCTTTGTGTACAAAATCCGCCAGTTCTTCTTCCAGCTTTTCGTGCTCACTAGTATTACCGGTCATGAGACGTGCGCCCATGGGACTGCTCAAGCTGTGTTCCTGGGCCACTTCAGCATCATATTTTTTCACTTCTTCATTGCTTCCCACACCGAGGTAATCGTTAATGCTCCAGACAATCACATCTTCACCGTTAAATTTCATAACGGGTCCCAGCGGGCCTTCCAATTTGGGATAAGTATAATAACCATATCCTTCCGAGGTAAATTCTCCCAAGGGACTTGGTCTGCCCTGAAGCTTGTCAAATAAATCCATAAACTGCTAAACTAAATCTTAGGTTAAGAGTAAATGTTAATGCAAGTAAAGCCTGTGGCCTGCAAAAACATCAAAAAAGGTAACGAAAAATGCCTTCTTCTCAAAAAGTGCCACCCTCATATGAGCACAGTATAAATTTATAATAATATTAAACTTACGCCAATAATTAGATAATAACGTAAGGTAAAACCACATCCGTAATCACTGTTAATGTAAACGATGAGAGTAACAAATAAAAAAGCAACGCTTATTCTAAAAGGGTCTTTGGGTGATTTTAGACCTACAGATATGGAGAACACTCAGTCCCTGCCCCTGTATTTCGAACTACACCCTTCTCTGAAAGATATCCTGGAAGCCCGGGGCATTCCGCATACCGCCGTATTCAAGGTTGAGATTAACGGACGTACGGAATCGCTGGCCTATAATCTGCAGGATGGTGACCGGATCACTGCTTATCCTTATGAGTTTGTAAAAGATAGTACAATTGCTCCGATATGGATTAACCCAAAAGCCTTTGTGGCAGATGTTCATTTAGGAAAACTTGCCAGAACGCTCCGCCTTTTGGGTTTTGATACTGCCTACAATTCCGATTGGGAAGATTCTCAAATAATTGAGCAATCGAATAGTGATCACAGAATGATACTAACTCGGGATAAGGAACTCCTCAAAAATGGAACTACCCAATGGGGATATTGGGTCCGCGCTACCGATCCCGACCAACAAATCCGTGAGCTTTTTGCCCGATTTCAACTTGCCGGACAGACAAATCCCTTTTCGCGCTGCATGAAATGCAACGGAATGCTGAAAAAGACCGATAAAAATGAAGTTAAAAACGAAATACCGCCTAAAGTCAGAAAATGGCATTCCGATTACTGGCGTTGTGTTCAGTGCGGGCAAGTGTACTGGAAGGGATCACACTTCGAGAAGCTGCAAGCCAAAGTCGAAGAGCTCACCGCTTCAACTTAGGTTTTTATGTGTCGGTGGCCCGTTTTACTCTATTCCCAATCTCCAAGACTACATCCCTGAGCAATTCGATATCGCTCTTTTGTGTACGATGATTGATAAAGCAAGTCCTGAGCGCAGTTTTACCGTTTATTTTTGTGCCTGTCAAGAAAACGCGCCCATCGGACTCGATTTCAGTGATAACCCGGTCATTGATTCCGTTAAGCTCGTCCTCACCCAACTGCCCCGGATTAAACCGAAAACATACAATCGAAAGCGGAACCGGTGCCAGCAGCTCCAGGAAACTTTCTTCCCGAATCAATTCGGCCAAATACTGTGCTTTTTGGATGTCGCTCCTGATTTCTTCCCGAAGCCGATCCGCTCCAAAGGCTTTTATAGTCATCCATACCTTAAGCGCCTTAAAATCTTTGGTCAGCGGCAGGTTATATTCCATCAAGTCGGTACGTCCACCATTGCTTTCATCCGATTTCAGGTAATCCGGGACAGTACTGAAAGTCGCCCGAAGATGTTCAGGGTCCTTGACCAGCAGCCCGCCGGCTTCGAATGGCACGTACATCCATTTGTGAGGATTTACGACGAGTGAGTCGGCACGATCCAACCCTTCAAATGCTTCCGAAAACTCATCCAGGCGGGCAGCGGGTCCGCCATATGCTGCATCCACATGATACCACAGTCCATGCTTTTTGCTGATCTCTGCCAGAGCCTGCAGGTTATCAATAGCGCCCGTATTAGTAGTACCTGCGATACCAATCACACAAATGGGCTGCAATCCCCGGTTCTGATCCTCGCGAATCCGTTCTTCCAATACATCTACCTGAATTCGCATCTGCTCATCTACCGGAATCTTCCGCAGGTAGTTTTTACCGAGTCCAAGCATATCCATCGCCTTGTCGAAACTGGAGTGGCCCTCCTCAGAAACATAGACCGTCATCGGCCTCGACCTGTAGATACCTTCATCCGAAATATCGGCCGGTGCTTTTATTTTACGGGCTACCGCCAAGGCATTGAAATTGGCTACCGATCCTCCGCTGAGTAATACTCCGGCACTGCTTGTGGGATAACCGACAAATTCCGCCACCCAGCGCATCACCAGACGCTCCAGTTCTGTGCTGGCCGGTGACGAATGCCACTTCAGATTATTCTGATTCAGGGACGCCTTAATCATCTCTGCAAGCACGGCCACTTGGTTTCCTCCCCCTGTGATATACCCAAAATAGCGGGGACCTACGCTATTGGTCATAGTGGATAGTACTTTTTGTCCAACTTCATCCAGCAACTGATCCAGATCTTCGGATTCCAAAGGCAGAGGTTCGTCCAGCAGGTCTTGCACCTCTTTGGGGAGACGACCAGCAAAAACAGGGCCTTCCAACTCCTGTTCATAAAAATCTGTTATCAGTCGGCCGGTCTTTTCTATCCATTGTTGAAATCGTTGCGAAGGTACATCTAAACTCATGCTTACTGACTCTTAAATATTGTGGTGAAATTAGAGATACCGGGTGGGCGTTCCACCCAATCCTCGTCGAAACCAATATTTAGCTGATTGAATCGATCTTTAACCGATCCAAAAAATCAAAACGGTTCATAGAAGAAATTCCCTAATCCCAAAGTAAAGACGATCAAGCCATAGATTGAGTGCTCAACCGTCACCCAAAACAGCGACTTCGTTCGTTCATAGGTAATTCCCAAAAGCAAACCGGCAACAAAACTCAGAGCCAATGCCCACCAGTTGTCGTATACAATATGCAGAAATGAAAACGCCAGTGCACTGAGTATCACTGTGCCGTTTTTCAGGGGAATATGTTCATCGAATCGATGAAAAAAATAGGTGCGGTAAATCACTTCTTGCGGCAAAGCCGAAAGCAGCGGATACAAGAACACAACTAAAATCCAGATTAACGGTTGCTCTCTTGGAAATGAAAAAAATGCTTCGGGTTGAAGCAGCCACACCAATCCGGCAATACCAAGTAAAGCCACTATTAGCCGTAATAAAATAAATTTACTGGCATTGCTGGGGTTTTCGCGCCGTAGTAATCCTTTGCCAAATGACGGATCCCGCCAGAGCCGATAAACGCAGTAACCGGTGACCAACAGCAATCCTAAAACTTTAGGAAGCGGCACCAGTTCCCAATAAAACAATAGCGGAAGGACTACAAAGAGTCCAAACCCCTCAGCTGCAAGTAACCAAGGGTTGGCCGGCTTTTCCTTATGGGATGAGGAGGTAGCTTCAGTTTCCATTTTGTTGAACGCCTAAGTCTCTAAGTACGTTAATATTAATTGTTTCTCTTGGATAAAACCTCATTTTCTACCATAAAATTTGTACCTTTACCCGTTTATACAAACGCAAAGAGTTACTGAATGTCTCAGACAGAAACCACTTCTCAAAAACAGTCTCAACGCAAACCTGCCGAAGATCGTCCCATTATTGTGAAAGGGGCTCGCGTACATAATCTTAAAGATATTGATGTTGAAATACCGCGCAATAAGATGACGGTAATTACCGGTGTTTCGGGATCGGGAAAATCAAGCCTGGCCTTTGACACTATCTATGCTGAGGGGCAGCGTCGCTATGTGGAGAGCCTGTCCAGTTATGCGCGGCAGTTTCTGGAGCGCATGGATAAACCCGATGTGGACTTCATGCAGGGGATCTCACCGGCCATGGCCATACAGCAGAAAACCACCTCCTCAAACCCGCGCTCCACGGTAGGTACCACGACTGAGATTTACGATTACATGCGCCTGCTGTTTGCACGGATCGGGCACACCATCTCTCCAAAGTCGGGACGGGAAGTAAAAAAGGACAGTACCAAAACGGCTATTAAAGATCTTCATGAACGCTTCGAAGAAGGGACAAAATTTTATGTGCTGTTCTCACTCCCCGAACATGAGAAAAAAAATCTCGACGATGAGCTCCGTGTCCTTAAAGAGAAGGGATATCCAAGACTTCTGCATCTTGAAGATGAGTCCATTCTGGACCTGACGACCGACGATGTAGATCCCCAAAAAATTAAGGCGGAAGAATACCGCGTGCTGGTTGACCGTCTGATCCTGAAGGATGATGAAGAAACCCGAACCCGTATTGCCGGCTCGCTTGAAACCGCCTTCCAGGAAGGCAGCGGGCGGTGCTCGGTAAAAATCCGGGACGGTGAAGAACTCGACTTCAGCGAGCGCTTTGAAATGGACGGTATGGAATTTACGGAGCCAAGACCGCAGATGTTTTCCTTCAATAATCCCTTCGGAGCCTGTGATACCTGCGAAGGTTTTGGGAAAGTGGCCGGTATCGATGAAGACCTGGTAATTCCGGATCCTGAGAAGACCATTCGCAACGGAGCCATAGCCCCCTACTCCGGTGAAAAATTCAGCCGACACCTTCGTGATCTGATCAAGGTGGCTGCACGATACAGCTTACCTATTGATACTCCTTATGAAGAGCTGGACGACGATGTGAAGAAGATTCTCTGGGAAGGCAAAGATGAGTACATCGGCATACGTCCATTTTTTGAGGACATCAAAAGCCAATCGTATAAGGTGCATATGCGGGTCTTTTATTCACGATACCGTGGATACAGCCGCTGTCCGGATTGTGAGGGATATCGCATCCGAAAAGATGCCCTGTATGTAAAAATAAATGACAAGCACATTGGTCAGGTTGCCGAAATGACCATCGGACATGCCCGGGAATTCTTCGAAAACCTGGAGCTCACTGATTTCGAGAGAGAGGTTGCCGAGCAGGTGCTCTTCGAAATCCGAAAGCGGCTGAAATACCTTGACGAAGTGGGCCTTGACTACCTGACGCTCAATCGTTTGGCCAATACCCTCAGTGGCGGGGAGTCTCAACGGATCAGCCTCGCCAATTCGCTGGGCAGTTCGCTTATCGGCAGCCTTTATGTACTGGATGAACCTACCATTGGACTCCATCCGCGCGACAACGATCGATTGATAAATATCCTGAAATCACTGCGGGATATTGGCAATACCGTGTTGGTAGTGGAACACGATCCGGAGATGATTAAATCCGCTGACAACATTATCGATATCGGTCCCTTTGCCGGTATCCACGGTGGTGAGGTCAACTTTTCCGGTACTTACGACGAGTTGTTGGAATCCAAGACGCTCACCGGCAAATACCTGAGCGGCAAAAAGGAAATCCCGGTGCCCGAGAAACGGCGTAAAGGCAGCGGCGACTCCATCGTACTGCATGGGGCTACAGAGAACAACCTCAAGAGCCTGGACGTGGAATTTCCGCTGGGTAAGTTTATTTGCGTGACAGGCGTAAGCGGTTCTGGAAAATCGACCCTCGTACACGATACCCTTTACGCGGCCGTGCAAAACCAGATCGGCTCCTATAATGACAAGATCGGACGCCACCGCAAAGTTTCAGGTCTCGGTGCTATTGATTCGGTTGAGATGGTGGATCAGTCCCCCATTGGCCGTTCTTCGCGCTCCAATCCCGCTACTTATACCAAAGCCTTTGACGGGGTCCGCGACCTGTTCGCCAACACCCGGCAATCCAAGATCATGGGGTACGAACCCGGTCACTTCTCTTTTAACGTACCGGGTGGACGCTGCGAAGCCTGCCAGGGCGAAGGCATCCAGAAGATTGAGATGCAGTTCATGGCCGATATCGAGCTCACCTGTGAAGAGTGTAACGGCAAACGCTACCGCAAAGATGTGCTACAGGTTAAATACCGCGGCAAAAATATCCACGACGTACTGGAAATGTCGGTTTCCGAAGCCATTGAATTCTTTGTGGATGAGCCGTCTATCACCAATAAGCTGCAAACACTGGAAGATGTCGGACTCGGATATTTGAAACTCGGTCAGAGTGCTCCAACCCTTTCCGGCGGGGAAGCACAGCGCGTAAAACTGGCGAAGTTTTTGAGTAAATCAGCCGGCAATCATACGCTCTACTTCTTCGACGAACCCACCACCGGTCTGCATTTTGAAGATATCGCCAAACTGCTGGACTCATTCAATGAACTCGTCAACAACGGGCATACGGTAATCATTATCGAGCATAACCTCGATGTGATCAAAAGCGCGGATCATATTATTGATATCGGTCCCGAAGGCGGCTTTGCCGGCGGACAAATTGTGGCAACGGGTACACCCGAAGAGATTACAGAAGTGGAAGAGAGCTACACCGGGAAGTATCTGAAAGACGTACTTTAAAAAAATAAAGGTGTGCTGCATTTTTCTGCAGCACACCCACGCAAGTTTACAGGTCTATTCTTTTATTTCAGACTTACACCCTTTATAACTCCTGACCCTTTATCCGGAATATCGAGACGCTGTTTAAGCTCTTGGTATGATATCTCATCAAGCGCCCGACTGGAAGAAGTATTGGACGAACTACCGGCAGCCTGCCCTCCCGGGATCAAGACATACCGAAACTTATTACTTGATGGTAATGATCCAGGATCGCTGTTAGGATTATCAGGATCATAAAATTCTAACCTTAAAGTATCTGGTTTAATTTTAAAGGATAGACTATAAGGGAAGCCAGCTACATCCGAAACAGGAAGCTGATAAATGAAATCAGCATTAAAAAAATCAACATAAACTTTGACCACACCCTGATCAACAATCTCCTGGGTAAGACTGTCTGCTATGATATCACCTTGGCGAAGAGAATCACCAAAAATCTCAGCGGGCTCCCATGAATCCGGCGTTGTCCAATCGGAATAGATTACATTGGCAGTGCCTGGATCCCCCTGATCTCCTTTAGGACCCTGATCTCCTTGTGGACCTTCCGGGCCCTGGGGACCCTGTGGACCTTCGCATGCCGTAACGAGGCCCAATCCAATGACCAGCGAAACGGCAGTAACTAAAAGTTTGGCTGTAACATCTCGTCTGTTATGCTTGATATTAGTCATAGTGTACTATTTGCTTATGTTTATCTTTACGATTTACCAACGATTATTTTCCTCCTTAACATAAAGAAATGCGAAATTCGTCGGCAAATGAGGACAAATCCAACTTTCCCAACAGGTTGCGTTTGCAGAGGAACTTTCCGATCGTATTTTACTGGCCCATATAACATTTGATTTATTCACCCACACATGACTTCACGCTCCAAACTGATTCCGTTCCTCTTTTCAGCACTGCTTTGGGTACTGATGATTGGCTGCTCATCCCAGCAGAAAGAAGTCCAAGACCTAATCCGTGTAACCAAGGCACAGTTTGCGCCCGACAGTCGCACGGGTTTATTTGATATCCATGCGACTAACACCGGCGGGCAACTAACTCTCACCGGCCAAACGAATCTTCCCAAAGCCAAAACAGCCCTGCTCGATAGCTTAAAGAGCCGTCAAATATCCGCTGCCGACAGCATCCAACTCCTGCCTTCCCAAAAACTGGGTGATCATACGTTTGCCCTCATCAATAATTCGGTGGCCAATATCCGCTCGGAACCGGCCCATTCTGCCCAGCTGGCCACGCAGGCCACGTTGGGGATGCCGCTGAGAGTGCTGGCTCAAAAGGGGGAGTGGTATCTTGTACAAACGCCGGACGATTATATTTCCTGGGTGGATCACGGCGGCATTCAGCTGATGACCAAAGCCGAATACGAGCACTGGGTTTCCGCTCCGAAAATTATATACCTGCAAACCTACGGTGCATCCTGCGATCAGTCTTCAAAATCCGGACAAAAAGTTTCCGATCTTGTAGCCGGTTCTCTTCTAGCTCTGGATAGTAGTGAAGGTAATTTTTATAAGGTCCACTACCCGGACGGTCGTAGCGGATTTGTCCATAAATCGGAAGCCGTACCCTTTGACCAGTGGCAAAAGTCCGTATCCTTAACCGAAACCAATCTCGTAAAATCGGCTAAAACCATGATGGGAGTGCCCTACCTGTGGGGCGGCACTTCCACCAAAGGCGTCGATTGCAGTGGTTTCACCAAAACCGTCTTCTTTTTAAATGGCTGGATTATCCCGCGCGATGCCTCCCAGCAGGTATTTGCCGGCAAGAAGATTGATACCAGCGACGGATTCGGCAAACTCCAAACGGGTGATCTACTGTTTTTCGGCCGACCGGCCACCGATTCCACCAAACAGCAGGTAGTCCACGTGGGGATGTGGATAGGCAACAACGAATTTATCCACTCTTCCGGACGCGTGCATATCAGCAGCGTGGATCCCGATGCAAATAACTTTGATGAATACAATCTGAATCGCTTCCTGGAAGCTCGCCGCTATAAAGATCACAAGCAAGGAAATATTATAGATGTTGCCAACATGTACAAACAAATTGCCCAATCCTGATTGCAGTTTTTGGCAACAGGAACAATTTCTGGTTATATAAGATTAAACTATACGTTTTACCGGCTATGAATTAGTTATTCTCATAATCAAAATATTCTTCACTATGAAAAAACTATTAGCGCTTTCCTTTTCCGCACTTTTATGCTTGTCGTTTCTAACACCGCAACAAACCCGGGCCCAGGCCAACTTCGGACTAAGAGCCGGACTCAATTTTGCTAACATTAATGACCGGCCGGATGGCTTTGAACCCGATTCCCGCACCGGCGTTATGCTTGGAGGATACTTGAACGTTAAGGTTCCCATGAGCCCAATATCTATTCAGCCGGAAGCCCTCTATTCACAGAAAGGATATGAATCCGGAGGAGCAACGCTCAAGCTGGATTACCTGGAAATTCCGGTACTTGCCAAGTTCAGTTTTGCCCCGGGCCCCGTTCAGCCACATGTTTATTTCGGACCCTATGCCGGATTCGTACTCAATAGTGAAGTTTCAGGTAATGGCATCAGCGTGGATGTAGATAACACGCAAACCGACTTTGGGGGCGTTATTGGGGCCGGTGCTGATCTCAATGCCGGTATTACCAAGCTAAATGTTGGACTACGTTATAGCTTTGGACTCGTGGATGCTATTGATGGAACACAAGGCAAGAACAGTGCATTATCCATTGTAGCCGGTTTCGATCTGTAAGAAAAAACGTTTAGTATGGGCTCCATAGCGATATGGAGCCTTTTTATTTATTTCAAACATTTCAAAAGCAGTAGGATATTATGAAAATTATTAATCTGACCATTTACCTGCTGGGCGCTGTAATAAGCTTAAGCTGCATATCTTCGGATCAGTCTATGCAGTCGGAAGCTCCTGAAAAAGCTATCCTCATTTTTACCAAAACCGAAGGCTACCGGCACGCCTCCATACCGGAGGGGGTGGCCGCCCTCAAGTCATTAGCGAGACAACACGATATTGCCACTTTCCACACCGAAAATGCAGCCTATTTTCAAACCGACAGCTTGGCCAAATTTGATGCTGTCGTATTCCTGAGTACCACGGGCGACATCCTCAGTGAGCAACAGCAGCAGGCCTTTCGATCCTTCATAGAAAAGAGCGGTGGCTTTATGGGTATACACGCCGCTGCCGATACCGAATACGACTGGCCCTGGTATGGTCAACTGGTAGGGGCTTACTTCGAAAGTCATCCCGAAATACAGGAGGCCGCCATCGAAGTAACCGATAAAAGTCATCCGGCCACTTCATTTTTGCCGGACCGCTGGGTGCGTACCGATGAATGGTATAACTACAAGGATATCAGTCAGGACATTACGGTACTGTTGCAGCTAGACGAATCAAGTTATGAAGGCGGCAAAAACGGAGCTAATCACCCAATCGCCTGGTATCATGCTGCAAATGGCGGACGCGTGTTTTATACGGGCGGAGGTCATACTTCCGAGAGCTACAGCGAAGACCTGTTTCGGAAGCACCTTTGGGGCGGGCTGCAATACGTGCTGGGAGATTAACAGTCGAAGCCAAATAATTAGAGAGGTCGTATTACTGGTATGAAATATTCCGGCTACTGATCTTCAGGTACAATTTGTCCGGTAGGCGTAATTTTTTCTCCGGGTGCCGGCTCCTTTTGGGGAAAATCACTGATCGGCACATTCGGATCACGATCTTTGGGCACATAATGAACATGTGAGCCGTGTGAGACGGCCGTATAGTTTTTGGTATTAAAATATCCGAGGGCATCGGCCAGCGCCAGCCCGGCCAGTGCAATAATTACCACAAGAAGAAAATATTTGATCTTATTTTTGGAGGTCATCAGCTTCGGTCGATTTAGGGTTGCCTGATAGCCTTAATATTTTATCAACTACATTAGCATTGCTTATGGCAAGGAAAATAATCAGAAAATTGAAATAGATCATCTCTTGCCCAAACAATAGCAAATATTAGAGTATTAAAATGTAGGCCTATTTGTTTGATTCCCGAAACGCTTTTTTCAAAATTGAAATAAAGTGCTTTGGGTTGTTTTTCTGTTATAGCATCAACCAGGCTTCATGTTCAGTACCACCCAATTTTATGCTTAGAAAGCTCATATATCTCAACTGGACCGCCTTCCTTTCGCGGCTGACCAAGTTCCAGACCTTCCTGATGGTGGGTTATATTATCTTTCTGTTGATTCTGTTTTCTAACCTGCTGGGTTCGGCGCTGGTGATTGTGCTTTTTGATCAAAACCCGATCGTGGCCCAGCAGCTGCCGTGGCTGACCTCTGAAATTCATACGCTGATCACCCTCATTTTTGCCAACGTACTCTGGATCCTGCATTTCTCTTTTACCAGCACGCGCCTGCTGCATATGGAGCAGAATCGCAAATTGCTGGCATTCGGCTATCCGGTCAAAAGGCTGAGCTGGCACCTGAACCTGATGGGCTTTTTTCATCCGCTGAATCTTATCTATAACTTCACCTGGCTGGTTTTTCTGTTTATGCAGATTAAAAACCTGATGTATATACCGGTCATCATAGCAGCCGTGCTACTGAATTACGCCATCATTTATTCTATCAAGCACCGTTTCCTCAAAATCGTGGAAAAACGGTTCAAGCTCATTGTCTTCAGCGCATTATTCCTGATTTTTGGGAGCATCCAGGCTATTGCGATTATCTCCCGGCAGTTTCAGTTTTACGCAAGTCAGTATTTACCGGGTGTCGTTACCCTGAACAGCTACCTCTTTTACACGCCCGGCGGACTGCTCGAATACACCGCAACGGGTAGCTATAATCTCGGCGTCGCTTCGGCCATTTATGGATTCAGTGCCCTGCTTATTTTTCTGATCTTCCGGGACCACTTTTTTAAAACGCGCGAAGGTCTGCTCAAGCCGATAAAAGAACGCAAGACCTACAAGCGTAACCGGCTCTGGCATTTCCTGAAGCAGTGGCTGGGACTTAATGCCGGCAAATTTTACTATTACGTACTTTCCCACTCCTACAACCGGCTGCAGCTTTTGACCATCGCCCTGATTCCGGCGGTTTATATTCCGCTGCTGCTTCAGCTGGAAAACAATTATTACAGCAACCTGCTCATCCCCACAATGTTGGCCGCCATTCCGGTAGCTTTGCTGTCGATGGGTATGGCTAATATGTTTGGCTATGAGAACACCGAATTTCTCCTCCACAAACAACTGCCCTCTTCTTTTGAAAAGCAGCTCAAAGAACGTTTTTTGGGAATCATCGTTGTCCCACTCGTTATTTTTTATCTGATCACAACGGCCGAAATCCTGTATCTGCCACAGCTGGGGTCGGTTCTGGAAATCTATATTGGCAATACCTTCTTCTTTGTTTGCTTTATGCTGGGCTTTCTTTGGGCATCCTTCAATTATTATCAAAAAGCCGACTACTCCTCATTCAGCTTTAAGCATCCTATTATTTCGCAAAAGGTAACCTTTATGATGACGTTCCTGATTTTCGGACTCGGGTATGCCGTATTCGCCCCTTTGGGAGACTTTGGCATTTACCGGTTGTATGTGATGGGAGGACTGATACTGGCCATAATCGTCTACCTGTGGCGCAATATGAACGTGCTGGTCACTGCTTTTAACAGGCACGTGTTGCATCAAATTTGGATGGAGGCAGACCAATAGAAAATTAAGAATACCAAGACTGTATGGATACGTAATTATGGAACGAGTTATTGACATCAACGGGCTGCAAAAATCGTACGGAGAAACCGTAGTGCTGGAAAATTTTGACCTAGCGGTTCCTTCCGGCAATATCTTCGGGCTGATCGGCCCCAATGGAGCGGGAAAAAGTACATTGATCGGTATCCTTACCGGATTGCTGGATTATGATGAAGGAGACATCGTCATTAACGGACTTACACTTAACGAGGAAAATGAATTGTCGATCAAGCAGCAAATCGCCTCAGTGCTACAGCCGCCGCTGCTTTTTGAACACTTTACCAGCCACGATTTTCTGCATTATATCTGTGATTTATACGAGATTGACCGGCGGTATCTGGACCAAAAAATTAATTCCATGCTGGAATTCCTGGGCCTGTCGGAGTTTGAACATGCCAAAATAAATAAACTGTCCTCCGGTAGTCGGAAAAAACTTTCCTTTTGTGCCGCTATCCTGAGTGAGCCCAAGATCCTGTTTCTCGACGAACCGTTTGAAAGCATTGACGTAATTTCCATCGGGCGAATGAAGACCATCTTAAACCGTCTTCAGGAAAAGGGCGTAACTATTATTATTACCAGTCACATTCTGGAGATCGTGGAAAATCTATGTGATGATATCGCCATCCTGCACAATCACAAGGTGATCGCCTACCTCGATTCCAAAACACGCCATGAGCTGCAAAAAGACGCCAGTCTCAGTGAAATATTTGAAAGTTATGTAGAGGTGGAGAAACCAAAAAACGATGTACTAAAATGGCTTTGAGTCATTCCTTGAGATTCTGAAATAATACTGGATCAAGTTCAGCACATGGTTCGGGATCTGTCGGCAAGCTGATTTTCATTCTGAGGTTGTTTATAATACCACCAACAGCCAATAAATGAACAAGGCTATGGATACTTCTGTCACCCGCAGCCGCGAGAAAAAGAATCCCAACCATGAGATCGGATACTTTAAACGCCTTGCAAACCACGTTCAAGATTTACGCGACACTCCGCCGGACGTCTTCGAGGACGTTAGTTTAACTGACTGGGACTCTCTGACCTGGAACAAAGTAAATCGCCCTTATAAAGTAGATAAATGGGCCAAAGGTAAAAAACTGTGGGAGCAGGAACATGGCCAGCGAATGCCGGTCAAAGAGGGCTGGAAACACTTCAACCGATCTTTTCATCAACTGTTTCAAAAAGATGTTCCCAAAGAAAAACAGCAAACCCGATCGGAAATATGGAGCTCCCTGCTTAACCTGGATGTCCACGGCGCGGGCGAAGCACTGGAGGAACTGATTCAACTGCTGGTATGGAACAAGGTGCACCGCGTGGAAGATGCCATCTGGGATCCACGAGGAAAACGCGCACTATTCGAAGGGCTGGACGTCAATAAGCCGGAAGTCCTTTTTCTCGGGGCTGCCGATGGATACGAAGCCATGCAGCTGATGGCCCAATACCCGGGCGGACATGCGGTCCTTGTCGATTACGATGATTTTTGCAAAACCGATCGCTTCGGAAAATTCCCCTCCCAATATCCCTTCCTGGGCAACAATCCCGCCACCGGCAGCCACAAGGTATATTACAAGGAAGATATGAACATTGACTTCGTCGTTGAGGACATCCGGAACCTAAACTACGGCAAAGAGTTCGACATCGTGGTAAGTATCGGACTGATCGAACACTTTCCCGATGAATATAAACACGAAGCGTTTGAGATGCACCGGCGCTTTCTCAAGCCCAATGGCTATGCCATCCTAACAACCCCACGTCAACAGCTGCGCAGCAAAGCTTTTTACACCGTTATGAGTGATTACATGAATTACGGTTACCGCGAGCTTATGGATGTCTTCCAGATGGGATTGTACGCCTGGGAGAACGGTTTTAAAATACTTCGCGCCGGTTACATCAAAGCTCACAACGGACTCGTCTGCAAGCTTCGCTAAAAAATACATCTACAAGGGGGAACGACTAACCTCAAAGTACCGTTTGAAAAACCTGGTGCTATTGAAATCACCGTAAAAATTTTTACTTTACCATCTGCAATAAAAGTCAAGCGTTTTGAAATCAACACAAGATACATATTTGCCTTCCCTCAAGCACCATAGCTGTGCTACGTCTTGTTGTTGCTGTTGTTGTTGCCGCTAATCTAGCGAACGAATTCCTTTTCTTACGTTTCGCTCTTTCTTTCTGAGGATATTTCTGTTCTCAGACAATTACTCAATAGAATTTATACACAAGAATAAGCAACAGCAGTAATGAATATCGTGGAAACCATTGAAACAAATAAAACTTCACTGGCGGGAAAAAGTCGCCGGCTCCGGTCTTTTATCGGCGATACGCCGCTTTTCCCAATTACTGGCTTTGATATCCCGGAAGGAGTGCGATTGTTTGCCAAACTCGAGTGGCAGCAGTTCGGAAACAGCGTTAAAGCACGTCCTGCATATCGTATCATTGATGATGCCATTCAAACCGGTGAACTAACGGAAGAGCGCCATCTGCTTGATGCCAGCAGCGGCAATACCGGTATCGCCTACGCGCATATAGGTGCGGCCCTTGGCATCAACGTGACGCTGTGTCTGCCCGAAAATGCATCCGAAGAACGCAAGCGTATTTTACGGGCATTAAACGTGGATCTGCGACTTACCGATCCCGGAGGCAGTACCGACGTAGCACAAGAAGTAGCGCAGTCGATGCACGAGAATCAGCCGGAAAAATTTTTCTACGCCGATCAATACAGCAATCCCGGCAACTGGAAGGCCCATTACGATACCACCGGTCCGGAGATTCTGCAACAGACTGACTACAATATCACTCATTTCATTGCCGGGCTTGGCACTACCGGTACCTTTACCGGTACGGGCAGACGACTGAAGGAATACGATCCCGATATTCGGCTTATTGGTCTGCAACCGGAGCTGGCCATGCACGGATTGGAGGGTTGGAAACACCTTGAAACGGCCCGGGTTCCGGAAATTTTTGACCATTCGGTGGCCGATGAAATCAGAACCGTGAGTACCGACCGGGCCTATGACATTGTACAACAGGCGGCCCGCCGCGAAGGCCTGCTTATCAGTCCTTCTTCGGCCGCAAACTTATCAGCTGCCCTGCGGCTGGCCAACGAAATACAGCAGGGAATCATCGTCACGGTATTCGCCGACGATGGCAGCAAATACGGAGAAATTTTAACCCAACTCTTTTAGATTTATGGCACTCGAAATCAGTACCGATGCACTAAAAAAGATGCAGGCTCATGCTGAAAGAGACTATCCCAATGAATGCTGCGGATTCTTCTACGGATTGGAAGGCGAAAGCCGGCAAGTGAGGATAGTCCATGAAGTGGAAAATGCCAAGGAAGGTGATCAGAGCAACCGTTTTCAGATCAGTCCCAAAGATTACCAGAAAGCTGAAAAGTACGCAATTGATCACGACCTGGATCTGCTGGGAGTGTATCATTCTCATCCCGATCATCCCGCCGAGCCCTCCGAGCATGACCGTAAAGTGGCAATGCCGTGGTTCTCTTACATAATTATATCGGTACAAGACGGAGAGGCTGCAAGCACGCGATCATGGCGGCTCAGTGATGAGCGGCAATTTGAGGAAGAACCTGTTTCTATAAACGAATTTTCAACCAGAAAGACACCCCAAAACTTAGAGATATAGTATCATGGCAAAAATTATCATCCCCACACCACTGCGAAAATACACCGACCAAAATCGAGCCTTTGAAACCGACAAGGAGACCCTTTCCGATGCCATCCGGCAATTTGTAGATGAGTATCCGGAGGTCAAAGACAACCTGCTGGACGAAGAAGGCAGTGTTCGATCGTATATCAAGCTTTACATCGGTGACGAAGAGGTCAATCCCGCCAAAAACGGAAGTCGGGAGCTCAATGAAGACACCGAGGTGAGCATCATCCCGGCCATTGCCGGCGGTAAATAAACAGAACTCTGCCTAATTGATATTATGTAACAAGAAGTAACAGATTATGAAGAATTGGCAAAACATTGAATTCTCCGGCGAAGAACTGGGTCACTACAGCCGACATCTTTCTATCCCGGAATTTGGGATGGAAGGACAAAAAAAGTTAAAGGCCGCCAAAGTGCTGGCCGTCGGTACCGGCGGTCTGGGGGCCCCAATGCTGCAGTACCTGGCAGCCGCCGGCGTAGGCACTATCGGCATCGTGGATTTCGACAAAGTGGAGGCCAGCAACCTGCACCGACAAGTATTATTCGGTGCCTCAGATGTCGGTCGTCCCAAAGTGGAAGTAGCCAAAAAGCGTCTGCAAGAGATCAATCCCCATATTGATATTGAAGTGCATAACGTTCGGCTCACCAGCGATAATGCCCTGAAGATTATTCAGGAGTATGATGTGGTCGCTGACGGTACAGATAATTTCCCGACGCGCTACCTCATTAACGATGCCTGCGTGATGCTGGATAAACCGAATGTACATGGGTCCATTTTCCAGTTTGAAGGTCAACTTTCGGTCTTTAATTACGTGGACGAGGAAGGCAATCGCGGACCGAACTATCGCGACCTCTTTCCTGAACCGCCTCCGCCCGGCCTGGTGCCAAGCTGTGCCGAAGCAGGCGTATTGGGTGTGCTTCCCGGCATTATCGGCTGTCTGCAAGCCAGTGAAGTCATCAAAATTATTACCGGTATTGGCCAACCGCTTTCAGGAAAGCTGTTCCTGTATGATGCCCAGGATTTCAGCACCCGCAAGGTGAACATTACCAAAAATGAAGACAATCCCCTGCGTGGCGAAGATCCGGAGATTACCGAGCTTATCGACTACGAAGCATTCTGCGGCGTCCCTTCAGTCAACGGCGAGCAGCAAGAAGAATCCGAAGTGCCGGAAGTAACCGTCGAAGAATACAAGCAGTGGCTGGATTCAGGAGAAGACGTGCAGCTCATCGACGTACGCGAACCGCATGAGGTGGAAATTGCTGAAATGGGCGGTGAGCTCATTCCATTGAAAACGATTACCGACAATGCCGACAAAATCAGTCGCAATAAAAAGGTAGTCGTTCACTGCCGTAGCGGTCAGCGCAGCGCCGATGCCATTAAGCAGTTACAGGAAAAATATGACTTCGATAATCTTTACAATCTGAAAGGTGGTATCCTGGCCTGGTCCGAAAAGATAGATGAGAATATACCGCAGTATTAATTGGTTGAGATATAAAACACAAAAGGGACAACCTGTTGCAGGTTGTCCCTTTTGTTATTGAAAACTATTTTGGGATTAGATTTTACTCTGTTTCGAAATCTTCGATACCAAATCGCTTCTGAACTTTATCGAGTTTCTCCTGCTGGCCCGACGTAACTTTTCCATCGCTTTCAGCAATAACCTGGAGCAGCGCAAGGGTCACCTGTTTTCGGTGGTGATCAAAGTGCTCGGCACCCCAACTAATTGCTTTTTCAACGAGTTCTTTTAATTCCTCGTTGCCTAAGGCACCGATATGCTGGATGGTTTCCTGATAGAAAGTCTCCAGGCTATAATCAATATCTTCAAGGATCTCCTTCACGGCCTGCTCTTCGGCATAGTTGATGCTTCCATCAGAGCCTTCAACCCACCAAATTAACACATCAATTGCCTTTTCATTATCTAATTCAAATGACATAACTCTTTTAAATATTAATTAGTCTTTTCCTAGTTTATTGATCTTCACACCCATCTCAAAAAAGAGGAGCAACCTGTTCACAGATATCTTCTACTAGCTCCCGATGATCATCGGTCATCGAATCCCGGGTATGAGAATCGATATCAAGCTCGGCAACAAATTCGCCGTCCTTTTTAACCGGCGCTACTATTTCGGCCTTCACTTCAATGCTGCAGGCCAGGTAGTTGTCTTCCTTGCTTACATCCTGAACCACAAAGGTTTCATTAGTTTCGGCAGCCTGACCACAAATTCCTTTTCCAAAAGGGATGCGGGTGTGGTCGGTAGCTTCTCCCACGTAAGGTCCTAAAACCAGTTCTCGGTCGGCATCAGAATCTACCAGGTAAAAACCAACCCAGTCGAAAACCTCAACCTCATCAGCCAAAAGCTGACAGATCTGCTGTAATTTATCACTTCGATCGATTCTAGAATCTTTGACAACTTCTGCTGCCTGTTCGCGAATCTTTTTGAACTTCTGTACTGCCGTGTTGCTCATTGAATCATCTTACTCTTGCTTTAGATTGAAGCCTAAATCTAAGATTAAATTTATCATAACAAAAGCACACAATCATCTTTAACAAGTTGTTAAAATTTGCTTATCAGTTTGCTATCTTTAGCGCCTATGTTTCAAGACCTTCTACATAACAGTGATCTTCTCGGAACCTATTTTTCCGGCACTTTTACCCTGCTTATTGCCGCTTTTACCTCGATTATTTCGGTGGCCAACCCGCTGGCTGCTATTCCCGTATTTTTATCCCTGACCGAACAAAATACTGACAGCGAGCGGTTCTATATTGCCGAAAAAGCCTCCTTTTACATGTTTTTGGTACTTACCATTTTTCTGATGGCCGGGACCTATATCATGAGCTTTTTCGGGATAAGCTTGCCGGGCATCCGCATTGCTGGCGGGCTCATTATCCTGCGAGCAGCTTATGCCATGTTGAACCCGGCACAGGCAGAGCGCAAACTTTCGGAAGAAGCCGAAGAAGCCGCCAAAACAAAAGAGGATATCTCATTTAGTCCCATGGCAATGCCGATGCTCTCCGGCCCCGGAAGCATTGCTGTAGTGATTGGACTTGCCTCCCAGGCCAGCGGGATTATGGATATGCTGGTCATGATAATTGCCATTATAATGGTAGCCCTTATATCCTTTGGCGTACTGCGACTGGCTCCTTTTTCTGCACGTTATATTGGCCCTACAGGGATGGGTGCTATTACGCGGATGATGGGATTTATCGCCATGGCTATTGGCGTGCAATTTATCTTGAACGGTATTTCGAAATTTTTTGGCGTTTAAAACAAACGGCAGAGGTCAGTTAACAGTGATCAATGAACAGTTAAAAATTGTGTCTGACTTCTGGCATCTGACCTTTGTCAGCTAACCTCCGCTCACTGTAAATTGTTAACTGATCACTGCTTATTGTCTGTCCATGATCACGCGCAAACCATCGAGGGTGAGCATCGGGTCTACGACATCAAAATAATTGGTGTGCACGCTTACCTTCTCGGCAAGACCGCCGGTAGCAATTACCTTCACCGAGTCGGATTCCAGCTGTCCTTTCATCCGGGTAATCAACCCTTCCACCATACAAAGGTGTCCCAACACCAGGCCCGATTGCATAGCCTCCATAGTATTCTTGCCGATCACATCCGGGGAGGGCTCCAAGGGAATCTGCGAAAGCTGGGCGGCTTTTCCCACCAAAGCATCAATAGTGACCTTGAGCCCTGCGCAGATCGAACCGCCGATCAGTTCACCGGGATTGCGAACGACCATCAATGTGGTAGCCGTACCGAAATCCACTACGATACAATTGTCTTTAAAAACTTCATAAGCACCCACGGCATCCGCAATAAGATCCGCCCCCACGCTTTGCGGGCTCGCGGTCTTCACTTCAATTCCGGTTTTAACCTTTCCGTTGAGTACGAGCGGGGCGGTTGGCGATCGCTTATCGAAAACTTCACTGATTGTTTGGGTAAGCTGCGGAACCACGCTGCAAATGATAATGCGATTGAACTCCCGGTATGTCAGATCCGCCTCGCTGAACAAATTATGAAACAACACTGCATATTCATCGGCTGTCTTGTCGGTATCCGTCTGAATACGCCACTGGTGTTTCCACCTCCCGTTTTCCGATGTTCCAATCACAATGTTACTATTCCCGATGTCCAGTGCAAGCAGCATAGCTTTCCTTTTCAGTTACAGTTAGCGGTTAAAACTGTGCGATAAAATAGCTTGCCTCTGCACTACTTCAAAATTTGAAAAATCGCTATCATTGTCCTAAGATCATTTGAACTGCATATCGAAAAGAATTAAAGACTTATGGATTCCGCGGACCGGCTGTTACGACTGTTTTCATACGATAATTGGGCCAATGAACAGGTATTACTAACCCTGCAGAATAATCTAAATAACCAAGGGTTGGATGAAGCCGTAAAGTTATATGCACACATTGCCGGCGCACAGGAAATGTGGTATCGTCGTGTTGAGGGGCAATCCGTGAAGGAAGTGGATATCTGGCCGGACGACGATCTGCCGGAATCTCTGCAAAAGCTGAAAACATACGCCGAAAAGTGGCAACAACTCATTGAAAACAATCGCGGCGATCTTGATCGGATTATATCCTATGAAAACTCCAAAGGCACTCCATTCGAAACCATGCTTTCGGATATCCTGCATCACGTAATTATTCACGGGCAGCACCACCGCTCCCAGATCGCCCGTTTGTTACGAAATGCAAAAATCACCCCTCCGGCTACCGATTTCATCTATTTTAGCCGTGCTATTTAGTATATTCGGCACTCCAATTTTCACTTAACCCACTGCGAGGTTCCACTCTGAAACTACTGGAAAGTATTCTACACGAATTTTCAAGCTTCATGTGGGGTATCCCGCTCGTAGTTCTGTTATGCGGCGGTGGTATCTTTTTTATGGTCTATTCAGGATTTGCTCCCTTCCGCTATTTCAAACACGCCATCAATGTGCTGCAGGGCAAATACGACAATCCTGATGATCCCGGCGACATCAACCATTTCCAGGCACTCACCAGTGCCCTGGCCGCCACAGTAGGACTCGGCAACATCAGCGGGGTCGCCGTGGCTATCGCTATGGGTGGGCCTGGGGCTGTTTTTTGGATGTGGGTCAGTGCTTTCTTTGGAATCGCTACTAAATTCTTTACTTGTACACTGTCGATCATGTACCGCGGAGAAGACACCGCCGGAAAAATACAGGGCGGAACCATGTACATGATTCGCGAGGGACTCGGTAAAAAATGGAAACCGCTGGCCGTGCTTTTCTCCATTGCCGGACTTTTCGGTCCCCTGCCCATCTTTCAGGCCAACCAGCTCACCCAAGCTCTTCGGGATATTGTCTACATCCCCAATGGCTGGGTTACCGAACAGGCCCACTTCGCGGGTGATCTGATTACCGGTATCGTTATTTTGCTGATTGTATCTCTTGTTATTTTCGGCGGCATTAAGCGCATTGGTAAGGTGGCCTCCCGATTAGTACCGGCTATGGTGATCCTGTATGTGGGCCTGGTACTGATTATCCTCGGCATCCATATTGATCAGCTTCCGAGCTACCTATACCTCATTGTTACCGATGCCTTTACCGCCAAAGCGGCCCTGGGCGGAGCGGTCGGACAGATTATTATTACCGGATTCAAACGCGCTGCATTCTCCAACGAAGCGGGTATTGGGACCGCGACCCTGGCGCACGGCGCGGCCAAAACCAAGGAACCCGTACGCGAAGGGCTGGTGGCCATGCTTGGTCCGGCCATCGACACATTGTTGATTTGTACCATGACGGCACTGGCCATCCTGGTAACGGGCGTCTGGAAAACCGGTAACGAAAACGGCATTGCCCTCACCGCATCCGCATTCGGAGAAGCCCTCGGAACCGCGGGTCCCTATCTGCTGATACTCTGCGTGGCTATCTTTGCCTTTAGTTCGCTCTTTACCTATTCCTACTACGGCACCAAATGCCTGAGCTTCCTGATCGGCGCCGAACGCAAAAAATGGTACAACTACTTTTATGTAGCTTCCATAATTTTCGGTGCAGTAACCTCCATCACGGCCGTCATCAATCTCATTGACGGGATGTATGCCCTGATGGCTATTCCCACGATGACTGCCGCCCTGCTGATGGCACCGCGTGTCAAAAAAGCGGCCAAGGATTATTTTGCCCGCATCGAAACCTTCGAAATCTATGAATAAGGGTAGAAGCTCCGCGCGTTTCCATACTGTTGTCCGTTTATAAAGCTGAAGCTACCCTGGATGAGGCCTTTACAAACATCCTGTAGCAGACCAAACGCAGCCAGGAACTTCTTGTTATTGTGACGAATCTACCGACTGCCCCCCGGAGATTATCAAGCGATGGCAACAGTAAGGCGAACAGCTTAAACCGTCTTTTACCAACCACCACAAAAATTAGATCTACCCTAAACAAAGGGCTGGAGCAGGCTGCTGCACCTGTATGTTCGAATGGATGCGGACGACATTTCGCTGCCTAAACGCTTATGATTTCTCTCTTTATTAAATAACCAACGCCCCACAAGTTTCCGACTATAATTTACATAAGCACTTAGACCTACGATAAGCACCAGGTCTCACTAATAAAATTCCTTCATTACCCACCCTGATTAATAATGAAATCGACTGAGGAATTAAGCGCGCTGCTCAAATTGGCAACCCGCGGAGTATGGATATAATACTGTCACATAATCCGAATAGGGTTCTACAGAATAAATCCGGTGCCACCACGTTAAAAGTAACCCAAAGCGGGCAACTGGTCATTGTGTAAAAGCTGGTTGGCCGCGGTGCCGATGTGTTACTGTGCGATCTCAATAGTCAAACAGCCCTGAATAAAGCAGCCATATTCGGTCACAAAGAGCTTATAGCCTTTTTCAAGAAGCGTGCTTATGCGCATACTTGGAAAATACATACTAGTAGATAGTACCTTTATCTTCAGCCCCGGCGTTTAACTTCCGTCGGGGCTTTTTTATTTGGGATATGGAATGGTAATTGCAATCCGTTATATTTTGAGAAACCAAATTTATATTCCCGACATGTCACACATCATCCTAGGAATAGATCCCGGCTCCAGAAATACCGGCTATGCCATTCTTACCGAAGAAGACGGCAAGCTGGTGGCCTTGCGCTGCGATGTTCTTAAGATGGCACATATGGATGAGCATTCTGATCGTTTGCAGTATATCTTTGAGGAGGTCTCCGGCATCATTGCTTCCTTCGAGCCTACCTCCTGCGCAGTGGAGACGCCGGTATACGGGGTGGATCCGCTTGCTATGCTTAAGCTGGGACGCGCCCAGGCGGCGGCAATGCTTGCCATTACAAACCATGACATTGAAGTGAGTGAATACTATCCCAAGCAGGTCAAAAAGTCGATTACGGGCAACGGAAATGCCAGCAAGGAACAAGTGGCCTTTATGCTTCGGAAAACCGTGTCCCTGCCGGATGAAAACCTGTCCAATGATGCCACCGACGCACTGGCTATAGCATGGTGCCACCTGATGAAGCAGAATAATTTTCAGCAACAGGCACCCAAATCCAAGAAGAAACTGCACCAAAATAACAGTAAGTCGAGCTGGGCCGATTTCGTGGCCAATAATCCGGATCGGGTAAAATAGGTTTATTACCAGAAGTAAACATTTAACTATAAAACAATCTCTCTTATGTCATCCTGAATTTAGTTCAGGATCTATTCTGGCCACTTAAGGAAATAGTGTTTTAGATTCTGAAACAAGTTCAGAATGACACGAGATGGAGCTTTTACTAGCCACATACCCAAGAAGCTAAAGACTACATGATTGCATACCTGAAAGGTACCGTTCACGACAAATCGCCCGAACAGCTCATCGTCGACGTCCATGACGTAGGATACCAGCTTGAAATATCGAGTCAAACCTACCAGGAACTGCCGGAGGATGGCGATGAAGTGAAGCTGCTGGTCTACCATCACATCACCGATAACGACCAGCGGCTATTCGGCTTTGTGAGTCAGAATGAAAAAGACCTGTTTGAACTGTTGATCACCGTTAAAGGTGTGGGCCCCAAACTGGGACTGACAATCTTGTCGGGATTACCGGCCGAAGAAATAACCGGTGCCATCGTGCAAAAAAACAAATCGACCCTCTCCAAGATCAAAGGAATCGGCAAGAAAACTGCTGAGCGTATGATCCTGGAGCTCAAGGATAAAATCTCCGACATGGTGGATGCCACTTATTCCGGCACACCGACATCGAACGTTTCCGGGGATGTCCGTGATGAAGCCATTTCGGCCCTGCAGTCGCTCGGCTTTAAAAAACGAGACTCTGAAGAAGCAGTGGAACTGGCTGCCCGCAATGGCGATATCGATGGCAACGTGCAAGAGCTGGTGAAGAAAGCCCTTTCTCAACTCGATCGATAACATCTGGATGCCGGCAGAAACCTCAAGAAATAACAATAATTTAACAGGCTTTAAGTTTAATTTGAGAACCTCGATTTGTACTATTAAGTCTAAAATGAGGTAATATTGCCTTTTACGTTAATGATATATCCCAACTAACTTTCCGCTTGTGTCCGATAAACAAACCATTCTCGTTGTTGATGATGAACAAGATCTCCTCGACCTTATAGAATACAACCTTCAGAAAGAAGGCTTTGATGTGCTTAAAGCCGAAGACGGTGAAGAAGGCATTGAGATGGCGCGGGAACACAGCCCCAACCTGGTACTGCTCGACATCATGATGCCCAAAATGGACGGGCTGGAAGTTGTCGAACGCATGCGCGCCGACGAGCAGCTAAAACATATCCCCATTATTTTTCTAACGGCCCGCGGCGACGAAAAAACCGAAGTTGAAGGACTCGACAAGGGCGGCGACGACTACATTACCAAACCTATCAGCACTACCAAACTGATCTCGCGGATTAAGGCTGTTCTCCGACGTTTTGAGGAAACGGAAGAAATGGCCGATAAAATTGAAGTCCACGACATTGTGATCGACAGGGATCGGTATATCGTCACCCGAGGTGAAGACGAAGAGTTTCAACTGCCTCGCAAAGAGTTTGAATTGCTATATTTTCTGGCCAGCCGCAAAGGCAAGGTCATGGATCGTCAGACCCTGCTTAATCACGTTTGGGGCGATAATATTTATGTAGTGGATCGTACTGTGGACGTACACGTTCGGAAAATTCGAGAAAAGCTCGGCGATGAGTATATTGAAACGGTCAAAGGAGTTGGATACCGATTCAAAGAATAATGAAAAAAAGTCCCTTTTCCCGATCTTCGCGGCTCGCGTTCCGTAGCGCTCTGCCTTCGGCGCTGCTTTTGGGATTGCTGGCAGGATTAGCTGCATTCTTTCTTGCCAGTTTCTCATTCGGCACCGCCTTACTTTCCGGCATCCTCTCAGCGCTGATCAGCTTTGCCATCATCTACACAATCATCTACCGCGTACAATTTTCACGCCTTGAAACGCTTAACGAGATACACCGCAACATCGCCCGCAAACGCTTCCAGGATTACGAGGAGGTTAGCACCGACGGTCGGGACGAACTCGATTATCTCATCAAGCAATCGATCCGGGCCAGTAAAACCGTAGAGCGTGAGATCCAGCGACTGAACCGTATCGAAAACTACCGCAAGGAGTTTATTGGCGACATTTCCCATGAGCTCAAAACCCCAATATTTGCCGTTCAGGGCTTCATTGAAACACTTTTAAACGGGGCCATGGAAGATGAAAACGTCAACCGGAAGTTCCTCGAAAAGGCGATGCGAAACGTCAGCCGCCTGATTTTTCTTACTAAAGACCTCATGGAGATCTCCAAGCTGGAAACCGGTGAATTGAAGTCTGAAGTGCAGGATATCTATTTGAGGGATGTAATTGCCGACGTGGTTGATAACCTGCAATACAAAGCCAAAAAAGAGAGTGTGTCTCTCAAGCATGAAGAGATTCCCAAAAATCTGCTGGTTACCGCCGATCGCAATCAGATCCGCCAGGTATTAATCAACCTGATTGAGAATGCCATCAAATACAATGAGACCGACGGCAGCGTTACGGTAGGCATTAAAAACTATTCCAAAGATCCCGAGCGCGTTCTGGTGTATGTAGAGGATACCGGAATCGGCATCAACCAGCAATATATCGAACGAGTGACTGAACGCTTCTTTCGCGTCGATAAGTCACGATCCCGGGAAAAAGGAGGTACCGGCTTGGGTCTGGCCATAGTGAAGCATATTATGGAAGCCCATGATGAAGAATTTTTCATTGAAAGTACCCCGAATGTAGGATCTACCTTCAGTTTCACCCTTACCAAAGTACAGCGCACACCCGCTGCCGCCGAAGTCGAGAAGTAGCCAATGGATAAAAACGCGACAACTGCACTTTTTTTAATTACCGGACTCATCACGGCCTGTGGGAGCCACAAGGCGATGCCCCTGCTACAAAAAGCCCGCACCAAGGTCGTCGACAAGCAGTACCTGGAAGCCGTTTACACCGCCGAGCGGATCATTCGCCATTATCCGGATACGGCTTACGCCGAATCCGCCCGCACCATTATCGACATCATCAACCGAAGGCACCTCGACGGGGAATACGAAACCGAAGTTTAGCACTTTCCTCCTGTTCCCCGGTTATTCCCTCTTCACTCTTGATGCAAATTTGGCTACTTTCCATCCTTAAATTCATCGAACCTTTTCACGACCACAGATAAATTTTCCGATATGTTGCATGCTGTAATTATGGCCGGAGGAGCCGGCACCCGTTTCTGGCCGCGAAGTACCGAAGCAAAGCCCAAACAGTTTCTCAATATTTTCGGTGACCGCACGATGCTGCAGGACACCGTCGATCGTATCGAAAAACTGATTCCCGCCGAACGCGTCTGGGTCATCACTAATGACCGTTATGTAGATCTCGTTAAAAAACAGCTGCCCGATGTTCCGGCTGGGAATATCGTCGGGGAACCGGTAGCCCGTAATACCGCTCCCTGTGTCGCTGCAGCGGCTGCTCTTATCCAACAGAAGGATCAAGAAGGCACCATGGTCGTTCTTCCGGCCGATCACCTGATCAGTCAGCCGGATACCTTTATCTCCATCCTGGAAACCGCGGAAGCTAAAGCGGCTGACGGAAAATCGCTGGTGACCATCGGCATCAAGCCTGACCGCCCCGAAACCGGTTACGGCTATATAGAATTCAATTCCGGCAAAACGGAAACCTACAAAGGCCGGGAAGTCAAAAAAGTAAAGCAGTTCCGCGAGAAGCCCGAATTACCCAAAGCCAAAGAATTTGTTGAATCGGGCAATTTCTTGTGGAACAGCGGCATGTTTATCTGGCGCGCCGATGCCATCCTGAAGCAGTTCAAAAAGCATCTGCCGAATATGTATAAAGAAGTCGAAAAACTATCTCCCAAAGTAGGCACCGGCGGACAGCAGGAAGCAATTAATGAATTCTATCACAACTGTACTTCTATCTCTATCGACTATGGCATCATGGAGCAAGCCGATACGGTATATGTGGTGCCTGGATCCTTTGGATGGAATGACGTGGGCAGCTGGACCGCAGTCTATGATCTTCGCGACAAGGATGAAAACGGCAACGTCATTTTAGCAGAAACTGCAGAAGTAGCCAACGCCCAAAACAACCTCATCCAGAGTGAGAGCGGCAAGATGATTGCCTTGGTTGGCGTTGAAAATCTGGCAGTCGTCGAGACCGACAAAGCGATCCTGGTCTGTAACCTGGATGAAGCTCAGGGGGTTAAAACCGTAGTGAACAAGCTGCGGGATAATGAAGACCTCAAAGAATATCTCTAGTTGCCAGAGATTTTAACCGTAAGCTGATCATACGCCAGGCGTACATGATCGGGAAGTCGCTTGTTGGTTTCCTCGTGATTCACATATGAATTCATGTGGATGAGATAGGTCTTGGGAATCCCCAGCTCATCGGCCGTAGCACGTGCTTCCGGAATGGTCATATGAGTGGGATGCTCAGGCTTCCAGCGCAGTCCGCTCAGTACCATCACTTTGGCACCGCGAATCAGGGGCTTCGTTTTTTCAGGGATGCGCTTCACATCGGTAAGGTAGGCCACATCATTCACCCTGTAGCCCAGCACATTCACTTTACCGTGGATAGCCGGCAGTGGCGTAATCTCCAGATCCCGGAACGTGATGGTATCAGTAATTTCCTGCAGGTCAATAGAAGTAGCCCCGGGATAGCGATTTGGGCCAAACATATAGTCAAAACGGCGCCGAATCGCATTCAGACAGGTTTTACTGCCATAGACGGGAATGGTCTGCTCCTGCTTGTAGCAAAACGGACGCAGGTCATCGAGTCCGGCAATGTGATCCATATGCTCGTGGGTCACCAGGACCAGATCTATTTGCGACAAGCCCGATCGAATAGTCTGCAGACGAAACTCCGGACCGGTATCAATGACAATCGAAGATTGGTCGGTTTTAATCCAGGCGGAACAGCGCCAGCGGACGTTACGCGGATCTCCGTCTAGATTTTCCTTTCCAAATCCGCCCGCAATCGGGACCCCCATGGATGTGCCTGTACCTAAAAACGTTAACTGCATTGCTACAACTCGATATCCATTTCTTCGATTTCACTGTCTTTGAACTTCTCAAACCGGTCCCAAAGCTCTTCCAGATGTTTACGCACGACCGGCTTGATGTAAATATCCTGTAATTCCTGATCTTTAAGCACGCGGGCCAGCAATCCAACCAGTTGCTGGGGTGGTTTCTTTTTATTGAGAACCACCAGCTTCTCGCCCTCCATCACGCATGAATCACCACGAAAGGTGCCCTTTTCTTTGCGGATTGTATATCCCGATTGCTCAACCAGTTGCTCAAGCTCGAGTAGCAATTTTTCTGTTTTCATGATCTGCTAAAAGGTAATTCCCACTTCAATGCTGTGTCCGGTAATCCTGTAATCGTAAGCATTATCGTCTATGTTGTAATTTCGGAAATCATAATGATAACCTAAACTCAGACCGGCATCACCGAACAGGTTATCAAAAAACAGACGTCCCTGTGCGGTTATTGCTCCAAGCGATCCTCCAAAAAATCCGCCATCGGAGAAAGCAACCCCATAATTAGGAATTAAATTGGCCTGAATACGAACATTTTTAGCCGGACGTGCCCGGAGGCTTGGGCCCAGGCCTAACGAAATATTTCCCAGGCGAAACCGATTAAGCCTTAATGTCTGAAAAGCACGGTTATTGGTAATATTGACGTACCGAAAGCTGAGCTGAACCGGTAAGGTGATGGAAATCTTCTTATTTTGAACAAAACGGATGAAATTAAAATCTACATTACCGCCAAAATCAAAATACGAAGCTTCATCGATTCCCGTAATATCGCCCCCGGTACCAAGAAACAGATCCAGCCCGCTGCTATTATAGCCAAGGCGGATAATGGGTCCGTTAAATTCAAACACTCTCTCCTGGTTGGGATTCTGCAGCGCTCCACCCTGATAATCTACCTTCATGGGCTCAAATCCCAGATATAGTTCAGATTGTGGTCGATTATATCTAGGCTCGTTGCTGCCCACTGAGAACATCTGGGCCATAGACTGAAGCGGCAGAGCTAACAATCCAATCACAAATACAATAAACAGTATGGATAAACCGTAATTTATTTTCAGAAAATGGGAATGGTTTCTCATGAAATCACATTTACTTGGTTGGATAATTAACAAATAATTTCTGCACAATCTATGAAAACTGTAGGACTCCTGTTAACCTTTTTGATTATGTCTTTAAACACCACTTATACAACGGCAGATTCGGTGTACCAGTTCAATCCTAAAAATATTGATGGAAAAGAGGTCTCCCTGGGCAATTATGAGGGAAAGGTTTTGCTAATTGTAAACACGGCCTCTGAATGTGGATATACGCCCCAGTACGAAGGATTACAAGCACTATACGAAGAATACAGCGACCAGGGTGTTGAAATAATGGGTTTTCCCGCAAATAATTTTGGGGGGCAGGAACCCGGAACGGATGAACAAATTAAACAGTTTTGTAAGGTGAACTATGAAGTAACCTTCCCGATGTTTTCGAAGGTGTCAGTTAAAGGCGAGGATCAACATCCCTTGTTTCAGTATTTGACCTCTGCTGAAAATCCGGATTTTACCGGTGAGATCAAGTGGAATTTCGAGAAATTTCTCATTGATAAGCACGGAAATTTGATTCATCGTTTCCGAAGTGCCACTACGCCCCAGAGTGATGAAATTACGAGGGCAATAGAAAAGGCTTTAAGTAGTTAGATATGATGTATCCCTAATACATCCCATCACCATCCCGACGGAGGGTCGCAACTGATACTTGCGGTCCTCCTTTTTTTTATATCCCCTAATCAATTGAGCACATGTGCCGTCAGCTGGAAACGTGGAATGCGTACATTAATTCGGCGGCCATCTTTATACTCCATAGTGTAATGGCCCCGCATACTTCCCCGATATGATTTCAGCACACAAAAGCTATTGTATTCATGCTCTTCTCCGGGAGCAATAGTCGGTTGCACTCCGATGACCCCCTTGCCATCTACTTCGTAATCTTCGCCCCCTGAATCTTTTACCTGCCAGTGACGCTCGCGCAGGGTTACCGGCTGATTACCTATATTTCGTATCACAACGAAATAGGCAAATACATGTTTACTGACAACCGGACTGGATTCCTCCTCCAGATACATGGGTTTTACCTCCACGCTGATATCGTGAGAAACTTCTACAAAAGTGGGTTGATACATAGACTTCATCGCTTCAATTTTCCATATTGTAATCAAATTAAGCGGTGGAATCAAAAGATTACAAAAAGAGAAAATCTTTCTTGACATGAGCCGCCAAAGGTCGTTATATTTGGGCTCTCATTCGGCCCGGTAGTTCAGTCCCAACGTTTCTGGAAACGCCCGGCCTCACACTCACAGGATACCCTCCTGTTGCAACAGAGAGTTTGAAATTTTGTTTTTTTTCGGTCCGGTAGTTCAGCTGGTTAGAACGCCTGCCTGTCACGCAGGAGGTCGCGAGTTCGAATCTCGTCCGGATCGCAAATAGCTAAGCCTCTGACTCGCAAAGAGTTAGAGGCTTTTTTGTTTTAAAAAAAAACCTTTCTTTAAACCCCCTGACACCTCCCTGGGACAGCTATGGGACAGCCCAAATTTAAATAACTTGCTCTAAATAAGGCTGGCTTACTATCATAAAAGAAGCTTTGAATAGTATGGAGAAAAGATTATTCATTGTTTGGGGACTCAATAGAAGCATTATCAAGCATTTCAATTGTATCTATTGAAGTAGTAATTAGTCCCGGAGTTATTTCACTCAACTCTTCTTTTATATCTTCATTCAATTCTTTCGCCTTTTTCTTTGAAAAATGATAGATATATAAATATCGAAATGAATAAAGTAGAAAATGGGATGAAACAACTCCGATACTTAAATAAATTGCTGAACTTTTAGTACTAAAAGTGAAGGCTTTATTAATCAATGTAAGTCCAGATAAATATGAATATACTCCCCCTAAACCCAAGGAAAAAAATAAAATAATTATAAATAAACTTCGTATTTCACCATCATATTTCTGGAAATGATCATTAAGTAAAAATGCTAATAAACATACCAATATTAAAGAACTGGCAAATAATAAATAGTCATAAACAAATTTTTCATATTTCAATGCCGGCATTAAGCCAGATAATAATAAAATTACTAATCCATAAAGCGCTGCTAATAAGCAATACTTAGAAAACCCATTTATTACACAGTTATCTGAAAACTTATCTAAGATTTGATTTTTTTCAACTTCATATCTTGACTTGCTTTTTTTTACCTCTTCAATCCATTCCTTTGAATCAGCGTCATTAAATAACTTTAAGGTATCACCAAGCTTTGCTTCTTCTTCCTCGGGTAATAAAAGGTCATATATAGAATCTGATGAAGAAAATATTCTTTCTAAATACTTTCTTCCGCGAAAGATAGTTTTACTAAGTGTCAATCGAAATTCATCAGCACCGTAATAAACAAAATTGAATACAACGAAGAGCTCAAATAAAGAACCAAATCCCCCTAATCCCATGAATAAGATAAGTATTAACTATTTGTGGTCTGTAAATTAGTTACCCTATCCATTAATTGATTAAATTTTTTGTTAAGCTTTTCAACCACATCAGGAGAATTGAATGAAGCTACACCTTTATACTTATTAATATCATATTCAATTCTGAACATTTTATCATCTGCTATGGCAAAATGCATCTCAGTCTTTTCATTTTCCCATTCAAGCATAACCTTTTCATTAATTCTCTCAATTATTACTTTTTCTTGATCATCTTTTTTTATTCCTTTATATCGGCTTATAAGTTTATAAGCCTTAGGTGGCACTGTTCTAATGTCCTGAATTAAGACTCGAATTTTCCCTCCCCTATTTAAAAACCTTTCAAGGTTATCTAAATAATACTCATTATCAGAGATAGCGCCATTAAAATCCCCAACAAACATTTTCACATAGTCTTCGGCATGTTTAAATATTGTACCTAAAACATAAGAACCTTGGTTTCTACCTTTATGATTAAATACAAAATCATTATTACTCTCAGCCAGGGTCTTTACAGCTTTTTTGAAATCTTCTATCTCAATCTTATCCATTTCGGGAAGTAATAAATTATTGGAAATAAAGGCTCATTGCCCATTTAATGAACAATTATCTATGTATATACAAAGAACTTAATATAGCCATAGTTCCATATGGTTATAGTAATATAAAAGAACTAAACACTATATCAATTTTAGCACTTACTTTGTTAGTCAAGATATTTTGTTTTTCAAGAAACTCTTCCACCTCATAAATATTATCTTGTTGTTCGACCATTCTGGGAGAAAAAGTATCATGACTATCTTATAAATATTGGACTTGCCTGCGAGAACATTGAAGCATATCCATTACCTCATCAGTTGTTAGCCATTGTCTCCTTGTAGCCTTTCGGATTACCTCTGGTAACTCTTCACGCACCACTTCTCTAACAGCCTTATAAATAGCATCTTCAAACTCTTCTTTTGTTGGGATAAATATATTCATGTAGATATTAACTTTTTGCAGTTCTGGGTTATTGATTCAATATTGTGACCTTTTGCTAAAAAATTTTAAGAAAGCTAATTCAATTATTGTTAGAATGAACTACAATGAGTTCAAAATATTAGTAAGTGAGGCTAAACCCCTTATTGATAACAGTAGTGGTATTAATGTTATCAGGACCAAAACAAATGGTGAAGAAGAAATTATACCCTGTACATTAACCGGATATGCCGAAGATAGTATTGGTCCCATAAAGGAACCTGGTCAATCTACCCCAAGAAAAGAAAAGTCATTTTCACCAAAGGCAATACTCAAAATAAATGGGACCTATAAGGCCATTTATAAGTTTCCCCTTAAAAGGGTTGTTGAAAGTATAAAAAAGGGTGAGCAAATCTATGATGATTACTTCAAAGAAATGGAAAAACAAAAAGAATAAACCCATGAAAAAACTCATCAAGTCAACTGCAATTCTAATAGGTGGCTTTCTACTTATCATCTCATGCGTTCGAGTACGGGGTCTTTCTTATGAACAAAATCAGAGAAAGTCTAAACCAGATACCTATCAAGTTGAAATATTAGAATCAGATAAGATTGAAAAGAATTACAAAGTTATCGGGGAAGTATCAGCAGATGGACCAAATTATCGGACTGATAAGATTATGGAGAAACTAAGAAGTGAAGTTCGTGAAATGGGAGGTGACGCAATTATTGAATTTGAAACTGGAACAGCAGGTGTTGGGGTAATCAACAACGGAACTGGAACTTATAATGAAGATGCTAAGCAAGTTTTTAAAGCAAAAGTAATTGTTTGGACTGAATAACATATTATCACTGGGATCCCATTTCTATTAATACTAAACCACCCTGGGGATCTGAAATTTAGAAGTCAAAGGGACCCACCTTTTTTGCCTGGTACCCCTTCTTGAAATTAGCTTTGGGGCCCCCTTTTGAAATTCATCAGAGATTAGATTTGCAGTGAAAGCCACATTCTTGCTGCATGTTTGGCCAGTCATACCAGCTCACGTTGATCTTACCATCTTGTGCTAAATAGTATGTTTTACACCTTTCCATCCTACTTGAAGTGCTATATGGTGAAATAATTGTTATATAGTATGTATAATATATCTTATACATACTATCCGTTAATTAAACCTTAGATGCTATGGCCAGACCTAATAAACTCCCTACGATCCTAAATGAAGCTGAAATCCAAGCGCTAACAGCCCAAGCCAATCCAAGATATGTTACCGGTCACCGTAACCGGGTAATGATGCAGCTGATGCTAAGCATCGGCCTTAGACTTGCAGAGATAGTAAACCTTCGCTGGGATGACATTGATTTTCTTTCGGAGGTCCTAATGATCCGGGAAGGGAAGGGCATGAAGGACCGGACGCTGTTTATCAAAGATAATAACTGGAGAGGCGTGGATGATAAAGCAACACTCCAGGAGTGGAAGGATCGACAAACAAAAGAACTTGGGGAATTGCCTGAATATGTTTTCACGACCATGTCAAAGAACTCCAATGGGAATCAACTCAGTGACCGGTATGTCCAGGCGATGATCCGCCGGTACAGCAAGCGCGCCGGTATCAACAAAAAGATTAGTCCTCATACCCTGCGCCATACCTTTGCTACTCGACTATATAAGCACACCAAAGATATTGCTGTTGTACAAAAGGCATTGGGCCATAGCGACCTATCTACCACAATGGTATATGTTCACTTAGTTAGTAGTGATGTCGAAAAAGCATTGTCAAGCTCTAAAGAAACTAAATAACCTAAAATAGAAGAGCTATTATTAATCATCTGAACTTAACTACTGCGGGGTTTCAAACTACGCGCCCCAGATTGCTAAAGTGCCTAATCTTAATCACTCCAGCAGCATAATCCCAGGTATTGATTTAATACCATTTAAATAAACTTGTCCGCACTTAGAGGTCGACAGCTTATTAAACTAATTTACCACCTTCCCGACAACACGTTTTAAACGCCATATTTGGCACCACTCCAGCAATACCCAAAAGACAAGACAAGTTTGTCCATCACCTACGTTTTCGACCTGTAATCGGCTATTTTAACGTGTTTTTAATGAGTACTAACTTTCTATAAAACTTATTACTCAAACAGCATTTCTTTTTACAAGTCTATTTTAAACCTATCTATCCCATTAAATAATTTCTTTGTAAGGTTTTGGCCCTTTAACGGTCTTACTAATAGAGACAAATCCAATAAAACTTGTATAAACATGGCACGAAGAAGGGTACGTCAATCAAGAAAGAACTATGATGGTGACATTACCGCTTTATGCAATGCAGGTAGCTTCTGGTCGCCAAGACGTAAGCATGATGCTATTAATATGATATAGAAAAAGGGACGCATTCATATTACGTGCAGGTACCTGGGACTGGGGAAGTAGATATTCATGTCGTAAACCATCCTGAACATGGTAAATATCTAAGAACCGACCCAGATAGAACGGATCGAAATAATTTGGATGATCTGCCAGATTGTTAAAATTGAGTGATGAAATAAATAAACTTATTTATCACTTAAATAAATTTATTTACGAGAAGGATAATTTGGGTTCTCTTCCTTCTTTCGTAAGTAAAACCGTACTGCTTGCAGCTTATTATAAGCCTTCTGTTGCTCTTTCACTCTGTTACCCCATTTCTTCATCGGAGTCCACAGGTTCTCTATTTTCTCCTCGGATATTCCCCAAAAAGGGAAACTCATACAGAGTCCAAAGGTAATTGCAACAAATATATACCGTATATTTGGCCTATCTGGGAAGAGTTCAGCTACCCTTGATGAAAGAGTGATTACAACAAACCAAAAAACTATAAAAATGAGAGCGATTATACATCCTATAACCAAATAATAGCCATACTTGTTAATGATTCTTGTAATCGAAGTTCCAGCTTTTCCCTCCAAAACTATCATTTCTTCGGCCAATTGCTCATAGGTCATCCTTTCCCATTCAAAAGCCTTTCCCTTGAACTTTGCATGTATTTTAGCCCGTTCTTGGTCCATCTTCTTGAGATATTGAAGCTTAGATAAATAAGTTTATTGATTAGGTAAACAAACTTATTTAGTCAGATAGAATTAACATTTTGATCAAGGCCTTACCAACGGATATAAATATACATATTTTTGTATGGTATACCATGTCGTTTTGATTAGACATTTCGCTTTACTTCTCCCTGATGCAGGGAGAAAAAGAACATATCGAACAATCATTTGGCCTGGCTATTAAAGAATTGCGGCAGTCTAAGGATTTGTCCCAGGCCAAGCTGGCTGAATTGGGAAATTTCAACCGTACCTTTATATCCGATCTGGAGAGAGGAGTTTATCAGCCCACCTTATTTTCAATCTTCCGACTTGCAAAAGCGTTAGAAGTAGCTCCTCATATTATCATACAACGAGTTGAAGAGTTGACTGAGAAGTAATTTTATCTCCTTTTACAGGAGAATTGCAGATCTATCAATAAACCTTACTTTTAAAGTTACCTTCATTAAAAAGCTATTGCCATGCCTAACTCATCTCAGAAAATAGAAGAACTCCTGACAAAAGCAGAAAGATTAGAGTCCCTGAGATCTCAAATAATTGAAATAGATGTCTTTGAAGATCCTGTCCTACTCCAAGATTCGTTAATTGAGTTTTATGAAGTATTAAAAGCAATAAAGACAAATTTAATAGGTGAATCTGCCATCCCAATCAATGAGGATGATTATGAAAGTAGAAGGAAGGAATTGGAGTTACTTCAAAAAGTATCTACCCAGGAGGAATTTCCCGAAGTTGGAAGTAAGAAGGGATCGCTGTTTTTATATTATTTAATCACCAACAGTAATATTGATCAAAGTGATCTTGATGGGCTTGATTTTAGAGATCAACTTTTAAAACAGTTTGATCATTTGTCAGAAGAAGAGAAGAAAGAAATAAATGAGTTAGGAAACATTGGGATTGATTTAAGTTGGGATGAACTCAATGATTTAGCCGATGAGCATTATTTTCCAGCCTTCAGTCAATACGAGTATATCAATAATATAATGGAGGTGGGAGTGCTTATAGCTAAAATAGATTCACTACCAGAACACCTACACAAATTCGTCAAAGAGGTGAAAAAGTGTTACGGCTTTCAGCGTTACTTAGCAGTAGTGGCTCTATCAAGAACGATGATCGAAATCAGTATCCGTGATCTTTATAATCTCAACCATTTTAATGATAAAGATTCATGGCAACATGAAAGAGCTATTAAGTATTTTCGAAAGAAAAAGGGCAAAAAGTGGGAAAAATATATTTATGAATTTGATCCAACATTGGCAGATATGACGAATATTCTTTGTTCATTGCCACAGTATGAAAATTTCAAAGATGAAATCAATAATCTTAAGGCTGAAATGAACAGGGTAATTCATGGACGCGCAACTGTCAAACAAGAAAAGGCAAAAGAAACTTTGGCTGACAGTCTAAACTTATTAAGTAAGCTTTATGCAGTGTGAATGCTAACTGTCTGGTTTCCATTCTGGTGTCATAGCCCAAAGCGCATTCATCGCGCCGGAACAATTGAATATGGGATAAGAAGTCTTTAAATCAGTTAGGTTCAAATATGAATGAAAACTAAATTCATCATTTGCCTTTACATAAATTCCATAACGCAATCCATCCGTTACTATCAGCCGCTTACAATTTGGTCGTTTCTTAGCATAACTTCCAGCTTGCGACTTAGCAGTTAGACAAGATTTATCTTTCTTTTTGGCTTCTACAACTACGTCTAAATTATCATCTTCTCTTGGTAGTGTTTCGAATAGGGCCAAATCTACTTTATTCCACTCTATACCCATTTTTTGAGGGGTCCATCCCAATGATTTTAGTAGGGGCACAACTAAATAAGCAATAGTTTCATATTATACGTTCTAACTCATCAATTTCATCAATGAGTTTATTAATAGAGTTACTCGCTACTCCCCGATCAAAGAGAAATTCAGAAATTTTTTCAGATCCAACCCTTTCAATATTTTCCCTGGGCAATTCTTTTAAAGGTCTTTCGTATTCTGTCTGTGCTATGTCTAAACTTTTAATCCATTTTAGAACCTTTTCAGAGGTGAGTTCTTTGGTCGTTCCTCTTTTCAATGTGTATGTAGGAAATTCTCTTGGATCGTCATTGAATTTTTTAAGCCACTTAACTCTCCTTGTATGTTGAACATCCCATCCATCAACATCACCAAAAATATCTAACCACTCATATTCACCACAGACGACTCCTACCCCGTAGACAGTATCGGTTCCTATTTTTAGAACAACGAGGTCTCCTTCATCAATCTCATAAGCAAACTTTTTTAAATTGGTAATCCTTCGGGAAGTCTCATTATCCTTATAAGCCTGTAAATTTTCGGGAATTTTACCCCATTTACCAGGACCATAGAGAATTACATCCCACCGAAGACAAACTTTATGATAATCTCTATCCCGATCTCCACAAGCTTGCTGCCAAACTGTTTTGTTTTCTAAGTCCAACATACCTTCTTCCCTTTTTATTGATGTTGTAACTATAATATTTGAACTGGTTGGATTACCCAAATTTTAAGGATTGAAGCTTTGCTGCATGTACCTAAAAATTCTATTTTAACTCTCATTTAGGAATTTTCACATTGTTAGCAAATCGATGGGTAGATATTCAGCACGCGCCGGATTTATAAATTTACAGGAGGAGGATGTCTTAACTGTTATTGATAATATTGAAGAAGATAATGGCCAATATGAGTTTGACCATACCTTACTTCGCGGAGCTGCTGAATCCACCCAGAAAAGGAATGCCTCAGAAATTTTAAAGCGATTACGTAGCACCCCAAAAGCTATTTGGGAAGCAATTCCAGACCTACCCTCCAGAGAACGTCGAATAGCCCTTTATTATCTCATCCTAAAGACTCATTCTTTTTTCTTTGATTTTCACATGGAGGTCCTCCTTCAAAAATGGAGAGCAATGAATCGATCATTTAGTAAAGATGATGTTATCCAGTTTATTGAGAAAAGCATGGATGAGCATCCCGAGTTAGAAAACTGGAGTGAGGAAAGTAAGGGCCGAATATCTCGTACTGTGAAATTGCTCTTAGGGCAAATCGATCTTATTGATGAAGAACAGAAATTGAAACCGGTACAAGCCTCTAACTCATTATGGGAGTTATTCATTAAAGAAGGAGAAAATTGGTTTTTGGAAGCAATGTTTCTTAACAAGCAAGAAAGAGAACGATTAATAGCTTCTGTATAAAGTATTATGATGTTAGAAGAGCTTATTGAATTTTTAAAACGGGATAGCTTCCAAGATACCGAAGCAGGACTGCTCAGCTTTCCAGCTTATGTATATACTTATGACCCTTCAAAGGAATATCAGATGCGAGAGGAACTGGTAACTTTGAAGAAAAGATTGGACCGTCCAAAAAGCTGGCAGGAATGCTTAGTATTAAACATCTACCATGAGATGATAGATTACTTGGAGAACAGAAAATTCGGGAACCAGTCAATGTGGCAATTATTGCTCCAGAACGAGTCAAAAAACACTTCTAAGGTCCGGAAAGACTTAACACGACACCTCCATTCAAATGAGTTTATTGAACACCTGAATGCCAAGATTAAAGAACACCTAACTGTTGACTCGGAAAAGAATAAATCCTATGTATTTATTCACGGCTGGGGATCCATATTTCCCTTTTTAAGGGCCCATACCTTTTTAAACAAAATGGAAGATAAGATTAAGCATTATAAGATGATTTTGATGTATCCTGGTCAGTATAAAGATGGATATTATGTTATGTTTGGCGAATTAGAAAGCGACACTATTTACAGAGGAAGCTGCTTAAATCAATTAATCGGGGATCAATAATGAAACTTAAGGAAATATACGAACGGGATATTGATAGACATATCAATCCTGTAGCTACTGTAGGGGACCTAAAAAGGGACCATGTTAAAATTGAAATTGAAGAGTATGTATTTACTCAAAAATTAATTGAACACCTATACACCTTTCTTAACAGTCTATTTAATAAGGAGGATGGAAAAACAGGTGTTTGGATTAATGGATATTATGGTTCTGGTAAGTCTCACTTCCTAAAATATATCTATTACGCTCTTCAACCGGAATATCAGGAAGCAGCTATTGGACGGTTTGAAGAAAAAGTCAGGAATTTTGACGACCCGTTAGAACTGGAGTCGAGAGGAATTACACCGGCCAGTATCAATAAGCTAAAGAAGTCTATTGAGCAGCACCATGTCGATGCCATCATGTTCAACATTGATACGGTAGCTCCGGACACCGATGAAAACAACAAAATTACGCGGCTGCTCTATAATCAGTTCAATAAATTTCGCGGTTATAACGGCGCGTCTCTTACCATTGCTAATTTTGAACGACAGTTAGATCAAGCAGAAAAGCTTGAGGAGTTCAAGGAAAAGATAAACCAAGAGCTCGATATAGATTGGGATATAGACCATGATGCTGCCGATGCTGTTGGATATAGGTTAGATAAGGTAATAGAAGTGGCTTTAGAGTTAGTTCCTTCACTGGATGAAGAAGCTACAAGGGCTTCTCTACTAAAGGATCCTAAAACAACAATTGAGGAATTTGTAGCCGCACTAAATCGATATTTAGATAAAAAGCCGGATGATTATCGTCTTACTTTTTTAATTGATGAGGTAAGCCAATATATAGGCAGTGACGGGAACTTATTGCTAAACCTACAAACGATCATCGAGAATATTTCTGATGAATGTGATAATAAAGTATGGCTGGTATGTACAGCTCAACAGGAACTTTCGCAGTTAAGAGATTCCGCGGATCCGATTGATGACTTTGGTAAGATTATGGGACGTTTTGAAACACGATTGTCCCTCGAAAGCCAAAGTGCAGATTATATTACCAAGAAAAGGGTGCTTGAAAAAAGTTCTAAAGGTGCTGATAAGTTAGAGGCTTTCTTCCATAAGAATGAAACGGCTATAATAAATCAGTTTGAATCAAGCTCTCAGTTATATAAAGGCTTTTCTGATGCAGAGGAGTTTATTCAGGTATATCCCTTTGTACCTTATCAGTTTAAGTTGATTTCAGAAGTTATTCGATCCTTCAACAAGCAAGAATTGGTTCAGGAAGGATACAGAAATTCGGAACGAGCTATTATTGGCATCATCCATTATACTGCTAAACAATGCATGGATGAAGAGGTAGAGTATGTTGTCCCTTTTGATGCCTTCTACAACAATAGCTTTCAGGACATGTTGACCCACCATGCCCGCGGAATCATTGACAATGCTTTATCACTTGATGACATACGAACGGATGATTTTGCCAAGCGGGTTACCAGAGCATTATTTCTTATTTCCTACCTTTCAGAAGAACAAAGCCTCCAGTTCAAAGCAAATAAAGAAAATCTGGCCTTGGTTATGATGGACCAGGTAGATCAGGCGAAACTGGAGCTACAATCGAATATTGAAGAAGTATTAAGAATTTTAGAGGAAAATAGCATTATCTCCGAAGAAGAAGGAGGCGGCTATCGATTCCTCGGAGATGAGGAAATTATTGTTAAAAAAGCTATCCAGAATACTGTTGTTTCACAACATGACAGATTGGAGTGGTTTGAAAGTGAGATCCTCATGAAGACGCTTAATATTAAGCGTAGTTATGATTATGAAGGATCTAAAATCAATTTATTCGTCCAACTGGAGGAAGATCATATATTCGCTTCTGGTGATGTAGATGTAAACTTTTTTGTTTTTGATAAGATTGATAACCCAAATCAGTTTGCTCTTAACCAGTCATCGGATGTTCTGTCGTTTTATCTTTATGACGTACTGTCTGATAGAGACCGAAAGAATTTTGAATTTTGTGTACAGGTCAAATCGTACATAAAGAAGCACATGGATTCTACTACGGGTAAGCGGCGCGATGCCATGAAAACTTTTAATGATCAAGTTCAAAAGCTGTTAGATGACCTTCGGTTTCGAATTAACGAGCGCTTCAAAGAAGGATTGGTCATTATAGGACAACAAGTTGAACCGTTATCAGACTTTGGTAGTAAGCCCTCGGCCATCTATGAAAAAGTAGTAGAGCGCCACATTAAGAATGTGTACAAAAAGAGGGAAATGGCTACCAGTTATGCTTCAACCAATGATCAGGTTAGAAGAGAAGCCAAGGATACACAGACAACTACTGATCAACCGTTAACAGCTGCTGAAAATGAAATTTATAGCATCGTTTCTGATGGTCTGTCGGTTGGTGATGTTGTAGATCGTTTTCGCGATGCCCCATATGGATGGAGTGATACCGAAATTGTACATGTATTGCTAAAACTGGATACCAAAAGTAAGGTCCGATTTAAGGATCACAACGAAGAGATAGACCGAATAAATTTTGCGGAAAAGGCCCTCCGCAAGCCAGACCGTCCGGCCCTTACCTTACATAAAGCTAAGAGTTATGAGCCAAGCTATCTTCAAAAAGTAGTTAAAGCTATAAACTCCAAAATCTTCAATGACCAAATTATCAAGAGTACTCAGGACCATCGGGTACTTAAACGGGATATTATTGACGAACTGGGAAAGAAGATTGAAGAGATTGAAGAATTATCAAATGAATGGGCCGGCTATCCTTTTCAAAAGCATTTTAAAAAGTTTTCCGATGTACTGCGATCATTAAAGGACAACAAAAGAGAAAAAGAGTTTTTTGATGAAATTATTGAGAATGCAGAAGAATGGGGATCACTAAATGATACCTATTTAGAACTGGAAGATTTTTTACAAACTAATGGTGAGCGATACATAAAAATCCATCAGTTTGTACAAGAAAATAAGTCTAATTTTGAGGAACTGGATCCGGTAGATAAATCTGATGCTGATAAACTTGAAAGCTTCTTACAGTCAGATACGCCTCATAAAGAATTTGTTTCTGCTCGTAAATCATGGGATGCCATTGGAAAATCTTTGGAAAATGAGCTTAGAGAACAACGTGAAGAGGCAAAGAAGCTTTACAAGGAAAAAATTGAAGGCTTAAAGAAACAGAAAATCGAAGAAGAAGCCGAAGAATATCAGGTTCCAGAGCTTGATCAGATTGAAAAAGAAATTGATCGCATACAGTCAATCTCACAGATAAAGAATAAAAAATATGAGGCAGATAGCTTTTTAAACAATGAATTAGAAAAACTGCTCAACTCAACTGAACAAAAACCCATCGAAGTCTCGGTTAAAAAGGGGATAACAATAAAAGATGAAGATGACTTAGCTTCGTACATAGAAGAACTAAAAGACGAAGTTGGCGAAGCTCTTCAAAATGGAAGTACGGTCATCTTGAAATAATAATTGGCTGATAAGACGTAGAAATCGAGAATCACGAATATAATTTATGAATACTGGACCAATAAAGAGTTTTGCGCAAGAGCTGAGAAATCAATTAAGAGAAGGGGTTAAACAGCGATTATTATACTGGGGATTCAATGAAAAGGGAGAAGTAGTAGAAAAGCCTGAGTCGGTTGAAGGAGGATATATCTTTCGGGGTGAGGTTTTTAGTGATGAAACTGTTCCCCATCGATGGAAACAGTTAAAACGCATGATCCAAATTCATGATGTTGACTATGTGATTGAAGAGGGAGCTTATACATGGTTTAATCGCTTAATGGCTATCCGTATCCTCGAAAAAAATAATTACATACAACCTCAGTTGGAATACGAGGATGGTACCAATCTCCCTTACCTACTTCAAAATGCGCGCCGTGGAATTTTTCCTGACATGCAGGATAAAGAACTGGAAGAGTTGAAAAAACAATTACGGGATAATAAGGATAACGAAGCCTTTGCCCGACTTTTGACCCATTACTGTGACTCCCAGTCTTTGATCAGCAATGTTTTTGGTAAAATAAGCTACAGGGAAGATTACACTGAGCTTCTTTTACCGCAAAATCTCTTGGACCAGGAAGGTATTCTGGATTTTATCGTAACAACGGATGCTATAACAGATGATGATTTCGAACAGGTAGAACTCATTGGATGGTTATACCAGTTTTATATCACAGAAAAGAAAGACGAGGTCTTTAAGAGTTTTAAAAAGAGAAATAAAGCAGGACCTGAAGAACTACCGGCTGCTACACAGATTTTTACACCTGAATGGATTGTGAGATATATGGTTGAAAACACCATTGGTCGATTATGGATGGATCTTCATCCTGATAGCGAACTTATCAAGGAAATGGACTACTACGTCAACCCTTCTGATCAAAATCCTAAAGCAGAACCAATTATTGAGGATGTTACGGATTTGACCCTCTTGGATCCCGCAGCGGGTTCTGGACATATATTGGTGGTGGGGTTTGAATATCTGATGGAAATGTATAGAGAGGAAGGTTATACGGCTCGACAATCAGTAGAAAATATACTGCAAAATAATCTTTATGGTCTTGAAATTGACGATCGTGCGGCTCAGTTAGCACGTTTTGCAGTACTGCTTAAAGCAGCGAAGTATGATAAATCAGTATTAGATGGCAACAGGAAACCTCACATCTATGCTTTTCCAGAGAGAACAGAAATATCTACTACTGAACTACGAGAATTTTTGGGAGAAGAAGGGGACAAATATGTTGATGAGTTTAGAGCTACCTTGAACATCTTGCAACACGGGAAAAATTATGGTTCGACTATTCTACTTAATACAAGTTGGGAAGCGATTCAATTTGCCCAAAAACGTATTGCTTATTTAGAAACAGAGGCAGTGGAAGACCTGGCTACTCAACAGTTGCTTCACAAAGTTGAACCATTTATTAAGATCATCGCTTCGTTACAGAGGGATTATAAAGCTGTAGCTGCCAACCCCCCCTACATGGGAGCAAGAAATATGAATGGAAAATTGAAAACATACTTGAAAGATAATTTTCCTGACAGTAAAAAAGATTTATTTGCCGTTTTTATGGAATTAGGGATCAACATGGTTGAACAGGAAGGATTGATGGGAATGATCAATCAGCATTCTTGGATGTTTCTGAGTTCCTTTAAGGATTTAAGGAATATTATTATAGAAGATACATCTATTGAATCTCTTCTACACCTTGGACCTAATGCGTTTGATGAAATAAGTGGAGAGGTTGTTCAATCTGTAGCATTTTCAATTAGAAACAATAAATCTATTAGTGGATCCGGGAAATATTTTAGGCTGGTAAATGCTAAAAATCCAACAAAAAAGAGAGATTATTTCAAAAATAAGAAGTGTAAATACTACTATCAGAAAAACTCCTATTTCAAGAAAATCCCGGGCAATCCAATAGCTTATTGGATCAAGGATAAAAATGTAGAAATATTTGAAAAGGGTAAACCATTAGGGAAGCTTGCTAAACCTCGACAAGGTATGGCAACCACTAATAATGATAGATTTATAAGACGTTGGTTTGAAGTTAATAGTGAAAAAATAGGTTTTTCATTGACCCGTGAAGAAGCCCGAAAATCCAACAAAAAATGGTTCCCATATAACAAAGGGGGCGAATATCGTAAATGGTTTGGGAATCAAAATTATGTTGTTAATTGGGAAAATGATGGAAAGGAAGTTAAAGATTATGTTGAAACTAAATACAAGAACTATACAAGGACAATCAAGAATATATCATTTTATTTTAAACAGTCTGTAACTTGGACATTCGTGGGAGCTGGAGAATTTAGTGTTCGATACTCTCCAAAAGGCTCCATTTTTGATGTTGGGGGGTCATCAATGTTTCCCAATGAAGAATGGATTAAGTATGTCACTGCTTATTTAAATTCCCCAGTTGTTTTTAATTTTTTAAAGATCATGAATCCTACTTTGAATTATCAAGTAGGCAATTTGGCTGATCTTCCCTACCTAAAACCATCAAAAAAGGAAAAATCTATAATAGATAATTTATCTAATCAGGCAATTGAAATTTCTAAGTGGGATTGGAATCGCTCAGAGCTATCGTGGAATTTTAGTAAGCCTGAATTATTAAATTTTAAATCTCAAAATATTGAAAGTGCTTTAAATCAGCTTAAAGAGTTTAGCTTAAAGCAATATCTGGACTTACATTCTTTAGAAGAAAAAATTAACCAGAGATTTATAGAAGTTTATGATTTGCAAGGTATTACAGAATCCGACGTACCTTTGGAAAAGGTTACCGTTTTAGGAGAGGTTCTAAACGACAAGCAGTTAAAAAAAATCCAAAGGAATGGAGACGACAAAACTCTAAAAAAATTAGAGAAAGCATACATTGAAATTGAAGTAGTAAAATCATTACTCTCTTATTTTATAGGTTGTCTAATGGGACGTTATCGGTTCGAGGAAAAAGGATTATATATTACTTCCTCTGACTCGACACAAGAATTGACCTATGATGTCAATTACCCTCTTTTGAATGATAAAGAGTCAAAAATAGAAACATTTGAAATAGATGATGATGGGCTCATTCCACTCATAGGATCGGATGGTCCTTTTTCGGATGATGTAGCTTATCGAATAAAGAATTTGATTCGTCTTATCTGGGGCGAAGAAAGTTTAACTGCAAACCTAAACTATATTCAAAAAGAACTCGGTCAAAATTTAGAAAAATACCTCACTGATAAGTTCTGGGATTATCACGTTAAATTGTATAGTAAAAGGCCTATTTATTGGCTGTTTTCTTCTAAAAACGGAGCCTTTAAAGTATTGGCCTACATGCATCGGATGGACAAATATACTGTCCAAAAGGTAAGGCAAAATTACTTGCATCCATATATGGATTACATGAGAAAAGAGATTGAAAAAATAGATGCTAAAGATACCTTAAATAGTGATGAATCTAAGCGACTGGATCGATTACGTTCCAACTTAAATGAATGCTTAGAATATGATGAGGTGATTAAGGAAGTAGCTGATAAACAAATTGATTTTGACCTGGACGACGGCGTAAAAAATAACTATGAGCTGTTTGGAAAAGCTCTTGCAAAGATATAGATAACTGCTGTGGAAATAGTTGAAAAAGCGAACGAAACATTTAATGCCCAACCTGAGCTTAAAGCTCTTTTCCTGTTTGATCCGGATTTAAACTATCGGGAAGAGATTGCAAAGATTGAAGCGAATAACATTGAAGTACTTAGTGTAACAGAAAAAGAAGGCATAGAAGCGAAGTACCGTATTGAAAAAGAAGGGGATGAAAAGAAGTTCTTGGTGTACTGCCCTTTTCTGATCAATGATTCTGATGTAAAACAGCAGTTTCACCTGTTCGATCTACTGCAAGCAAATAAAAAATTAACACTTAATCCTGTTGATGAGTTTATTGAGGAGTATAACCTCCCCCAGGATCTTAAAGAACTCATTGGTGAGTTTTATAAGGAAGGTTTACGCTTTAAGAAAGATAGAAAGCCGCTTAAACCTATTCTTAATGCTTCTTTGACTGAGAAAAAGTTAAAACTGGGATTGGTGCAACGTATTCTTGGTTTTTCCAAAGTCTCCCCTTCTCCAAAGCTTGATGAGACGATTGCCAAACTCTTTTCTGTAGCTACAAATAAAGACTTGCTAAAAGAAAAAATTACTGAGCTTGGCGAACTGGACCTTGACGCCTTTTTAGGGAAAGAATTGAGCCAATTTTTTGAGTTAAAAGGGAATAACCTCGATTACCAATCAATTAAGACTGCTGCACAAAAGTTTAAGTATAATGTGCTAATGGGGCCTATCAATGAGGTATCTGAAAAGGATCCCTATCCAAAATTACAATTAAAAAGTTCCCATATACACAATCGATTATCAAGCTTTATTATTGACTGGAGGAGAAATCGTAACTTAGATGAAAGTCCAGAAGATGTAATTCAACAACTGGCAGCGGAAGTAAGTGAAGAACAGCTTATTGAAGTCTACGGCGCGGATGCACACTATGGGTTACCAACAAAAGAAATTATAATTGCCGTTTTAAAGTTTTCGGTACCCTTAGTCCAAAACCAGCCGAAGAAAGTTTTAAATACGCTCAGCAATTACCGGGATGATTTAAGAGATCAAAATAGCTCGGTTGCTAATGCACTACAAGCTTTATGGAATATGGCTGTGTTTTATAACGAGCTAAAGAATCATCCTGTCAAAGAGCTTGACACAGCACCAGAGTATATTGAAAGCTATAAAAATCATTACTACGAGGTCGACCGACGCTATCGTAAGTCGGTTACGTCATTTAGACAAATTAACGATCCATGGATTATTAGTGAAACAGGATTAGATGAAGCGTTTGATGAGTTCTTACGTTTTTATCAGTCTGATTTCATACACAAACTAAATATCGGGTGGCAGCAACGTCTTTCCGAAATTAAATTTAACTTCTCGGAATTAGGCACTAAGAGACAATCAGAGTTCTATGAGTCCTTTATAGCATCATCTGATATTAAAACCGCGGTCATTATATCTGATGCATTCAGATACGAAGCAGCCGAGGAGCTTTTTACTGTTTTAAAGCGAGATACTAAGAAAGTACTCGACATTGAACCGATGCTTGCTTCCGTTCCTTCACATACAGGATTAGGTATGGCCAGCCTGCTGCCTATTAAAGATTTGTCTATAGACTCTGGAGAATATGTGGCTGGTGACACAAAAACTGGTTCAACACCAAACAGAAAAGCTATTCTTCAAGATACTGATTCTGATTCTACGGCTATTACAGCGTTAGAAATTCAAGAAATGAGTCAGACCGAACGAAGGGAATTATTTAAAGAATATAATACGGTCTATATCTATCACAACTTAATAGATACTATTGGAGAACAGCGAAACACAGAAAAAAAAGTATTCAAAGCTGTAGATGATACTATTGAGGAACTTGATAAACTAATCAGCAAGCTTAATAGTGCAAATGTTTATCGTTTTGTAATTACTGCTGACCATGGATTTAGTTACATGGAAAATAAGCTGGACGATGCCACAATGGAGGATTCTCCAGATGTGAAAGGAAAAGTGAAAGGAGATCCACGGTTCGTTGTAGCATCTGAAATTCCGGATGACTTTGAAGGATATAGCTTTCCAATTTCAGCTACTTCACCAGTTAAAGATGATTACTATGTAGCTCTGCCGCGCGCCGTAAATAGATTTAAGCATCCTGGAGTTCGCTATCACTATGTGCATGGTGGGGCAAGTTTACAAGAGGTGCTGGTCCCGGTTATAGAAGTAAATAGAAAGCGAGAAGATAAAGGCCAGAAAGTTGATATAAAGTTAATTTCCAACAATTATAAAATTACAACCGGCTCTGCACAGATAGAAATTCTACAAGTGCAATCAGTTGGAGATAAACGAAATCCACGAAAGGTAAAGTTTGGGTTCTATAATGATGCTAAAGAGTTAGTGTCTGATGAACAGGAAGTTGTATTTGAGGCAACATCGTCCGATGCTACATTGCGTAAGAAAAAGATATTACTCACTTTAACTTCTGCTGCAAATGACCTCAACCACTGTACCCTGTTAGGTTTTGACGTAGAGGATGAATTAAATCCGCTAATCAACCAGCGATATATTATTAAAACAATCATTGAACAAGATGACTTCTAATTTAGAGGAAAAAATAAAAGATCGTTTTGAGGGTATGGTGGTCCGAAAGGATCTAACCAAATTTGTCAAAGGGAATGCCGTAGTTCCTACCTATGTATTGGAATATCTTCTGGGTCAGCATTGTGCTTCCTCTAATGAAGAAGTGGTGCAGCAGGGTATTGAAAAGGTAAAGAATATCATTTCAAATCATTATGTCCATCGTGATGAAGCTGAGCTTGTTAAGTCCACTATCAGAGAAAAAGGACAACACAAGATAATTGATCGCATCACGGTTACATTTAATGACAAAAAAGATAACTACGAAGCCGCCTTTGCTAATTTAGGCTTAAAAAAGGTTGAGATTAGATCTTCAATAGTTAAGAAGCACGAAAAGTTACTGACTGGTGGCGTCTGGTGTATAGCAGACATCTCATATTTGTTTACAGAAGATAAGGGTTCTTCACCCTGGATTATAGAAAATCTAAAGCCTATTCAACTCTCAGCTTTTAATTTTGGAGAGTATGTTGAATTGAGAAGAGAGTTCTCAAAAGATGAATGGATCGCTCTTCTAATTCAAAGTATGGGGCTCAATCCGGAGGAGTTTGGCCCCAGGCAGCGAATGCTACAATTAATTCGCCTGATCCCGTATTGCGAACGGAATTATAACCTAATGGAGCTTGGTCCTAAAGGGACAGGTAAATCACATATCTATTCGGAGTTTTCTCCTCACGGAATTTTACTTTCGGGTGGTGATGTGACAGTTGCCAAGCTTTTTGTGAATAATAATACAGGCAATATCGGTTTAGTCGGCTACTGGGATGTAGTAGCTTTTGATGAGTTTGCAGGTCGCGAAAAACGTCCTTCAAATAAGTTGGTGGATATAATGAAGAACTATATGGCCAACAAAAGCTTTTCAAGAGGCAGAGATGTTCTCAATGCTGAAGCATCTATGGTCTTCGTTGGGAATACGGACCGTTCAGTAGCTTATATGCTGCGCCATAGCGACCTCTTTGAGGCTCTCCCTGATAGATACCATGACTCTGCCTTTTTAGATCGTCTACATTACTATTTGCCAGGTTGGGAAATTGCCAAGTTGAGAAATGAAATGTTTAGTACCGGCTATGGTTTTGTAGTCGATTATTTGGCAGAAGCACTAAGATATTTGCGAGATGAAGATTTTTCATCAATTGTAAAGACGAAGCTTTCCTTTTCAAATGAAATGACTTCCAGAGATAGGGATGGAGTGACAAAAACATTCTCTGGTTTAGTAAAATTAATCTATCCAGAAGGTAACGTGCCCGAAGAAGACATTGTTGAGTTTACTAAGGTTGCAATGGAAGGAAGGAAGCGTGTAAAGGATCAGCTCGTTCGCATTGATGATACTTTTGAAAAGGTGAGCTTTCATTTTAGCAATGGTCAGGAAGAAGAGTTTCAGATAGATACACCTGAGAATAAACGATTCCAGGATCAGATTCTTGATTATCAAGAAGAACATAATGGAGAAGCAGTCGATCAGCCTACTCAGGAACAGTCTCGGGAATCAGTAAAAACTATAAAAAAAGAGATTCCCAGTACCGAAGAAGCTGAGATTGAGCCGGGATCTCAAAAGAGGGTAGAGGAGAACCAAACAGGCATTACCTACGATGATCTTTTTGCACCTTGTTTAAAAGACGCATCAAAAGTTAGAGTTATCGATCCATATATTCGCCTTTATTATCAGATCAAGAATTTTATGGAATTTTGTGACCTGATAATGCGGATTAAGCCAGAAGGTGAAATGATGAATCTCGAACTGGTTACTACTAAAGATGATGACCCAGAAGTAGCAAGAGAACAATTCAAAGGATTTGAAGAGCTGAAGGGTATGTTATTAGAGCATGACATTATCTTTGACCACCGGTTTGATGAAACTATTCATGACCGGTCCATCATAACAGACACTGGATGGAAAATTGATCTTGGTCGAGGCTTAGATATTTTTCAACAGTATGATTTTAAGAATCGGTTCAATATCGCCAACCTTCATCAAGGTGCGCGAAAATGCAAGCAGTTTTCGGTTACTTATTTAGATATTGAACCAGAAGAGTACTTTGAATAATTCTCTCTTCTCTTACCAATATCCATCAAAATGGAAGATCATCGATTGCGCCTAAGCGTACATTATTTAAAAACCACTCAATATTAATCTCTTTTTCTTTAACAATCCCCTCCTTATAATTTTGAATTAAATCATCAGCTTTCTCCAAAAGATATGTTTTAGGATCCTCAATCCCCTTTTTATTCAAAACATCAATTGTCTTACTAATTTCACTTTGTAAAGCAATCTCTGAAATATCTTTACCAGTTTTTCTCGAAACCTTTTTAAATTTCTTGATAAGGATATTGTTAATGTTACTGGTAATGGTAGTGTTTATGGAATCAGGCTTGCCCCTGACCTGGCCCTGACTATCCTCTCCTTCAGTTGAAGCTTTAGACCCTGATCTGACTCTGGTCTGAGGCATATCAAAGTCATCAGACTTCCTAAAGGATTTTAAATCAATACAGTTTGAACACTCCTTAATAAATCTCTCTAAAAGATTATGTTTAACTAAAAGTTTATAGCAAGATTTTCCGAGATTGTTACCAGCCGCAAGGGTCCCCCAAGTATCTCTTACAAAGTATTTAAGCCAAATTGTAGACTCATCTAATAAGATAACTGGGTATTCATTCGAATTAAGTTTCGTTGCAAACTCTTTAAAGTCTATTTCCCCTTCACAATGAAACTCAGCAAGTTTCTTATTATGCTGATATACTCCGACGTTATCACACTTTGTAATAACAAACCAATAGAATAACTTTTCTAATTGGGATAATTTACTAAAAAATGCTTTATCCCAAACCCTGGTCTCAATTCTTCTTTTCTTAGAATCCATTTCTAATCCCTCCCTGCTTCCTTACGCTCTTCAAGCCACTCCTCAATATCAGACACCTTCCATCCCACGGCGCGCTCATGGATCTTTATCTGGGGAGGCAGTTCACCGGCCTTTTTCATCCGGTATAGGGTGGCAAGGGAGATAGATAGTTTCTCTGCTAATTCTGCGGGACGTATAATTAGATTCTTCATGATCAAGCATAGAGTTAATTGCGATTGCTTGATCTTATGTTAGGAAGATTGAGAAAATTCCATCTTAAAAAACTTACCGTAAAATGATTGTAAATCTATCGTAATAGTTATTTCTCTTTCTTTTGTTGTTCGAGTAAAAAGGAATCTCTGTCAAGTTGATCTATTTTTGTTTCTAATTTTCTTTTCCAATAGTCCAGAGTACTGTTGGATATATCCTTTAACTCATTTTTAACTTTTTTACTTTTACTATTTTCAACCACATAGTCTCTAATCTTTATTAATCCCAACGAAGTATCTTTAAAGAAGTAATAGCCTTTCAAATAGTTTGATACTGTCTCTTTATGAGTATTGGATTTTTTGCTATTTGTTATAGCTACAGCAACACTATCAATTGCATCTTCTAATAATGACTGTTCATCTTCTGCTTGATCTTTTAAAATTTTCAGATGGTCATGAAGAACATTGCTAACCAAAAACACCTCTATTTGGTCTAACTTATATTCGAGCATATTGGAGGTCCTTTTTAATGCTGCTAAATATTTTACTCCCGAATCAGACCTTTCTGAGATTGCAGTATAATCGCTTTTAATATTCTCAAGCTTTTCTTCTAAAAGACCTCTCATCGCTATTATCTCATTAACTCCATTCGATGTATAAGCATCTGTTAATATCTCCCAATAATTAGAACGCTTCTTTTCAAAAATTTCTTCGATTGAAGGTTGCCCAATCATAAGTGCATTGAACCCAACTTCTGTTATTGGGATTGGGGGTCCACCATCATTTAAATCCAGTTTTCGATCACTCATTTGTTTTCTCTTTGATTGTTTTCGTAAGAAAATTGCTCCATTTATCTAAAGCTTCTCGCTTTTCATCCGTATAACTATGGCGATCATAAATGGCAGTTACCTGGGTATCTCCCGCCAGTCCTTTATGATTGAGTATTTTGCCTAATACAGTACGATCCACCTTTAACTTAGCCATATACGTAGCAACGGTACGCCTCAAATCATGTGGCCGGAAGTCCTGAACTTTAGAATTGTCTTGGATAAATACCCTTGCCCTGGTTAACCACGAAATAGGTTCATTTTCCTTTTGTGGAGACTTGAATACATAATCACTGTCCCCATTCATTTTCCGCATCTTTTCAATAATTTCTACAGCCATTTTAGAAAGCGGTACTTCATGAGGCTCCTTATTCTTGGCCAGGTCAGCAGGTATTGTCCAGAGACCATCATTAAGATCATTCCACTTCATCCGCATGGTTTCAGTTTTTCGTTGACCTGTAATCAACAACATTTTCAAAACCGACTGGGTAGGTTCTTTCTGCATCTCAAAAAACTTCCATAGCTCTTTAATTTCTTTCTTGCTGTAAAATCGATCTCTCTTCGTATTACCATTTTTATAAGTGGGTATTCCCTGCACTGGATTATTTTCAACCCACCCCCTGCCAATACCAAAAGTATATATCCTGGATAGCCGAGCCCTAATGCGATTAGCCATTGTTGGTGACTCATCTTTGAGTGCTTTTTTATCTAATAACTCTCTAATTCGGCCCTTCTCTATTTCTTTAGCAGGAATTGTTTTAAGGTCCGGAAGCAATTCATTGTCAATAATTCGCTCATATTCTTTTCGCGTACTTTCCCGCAGGGTAGGTAGGTGCAACTCCTTAAACTCTTCAACAAGCTCTCCAAATGTTGGCAAGTCTTTTTTCTTTCGCTTTGCTTTTTTCTCCTCTTGGGGATCCTTCCCTTTTGCTATATCAGCTGCAAGGTCTTTAGCAATATCCCGAGCTTTGGCCAACCCTATATTAGGAAACTTTCCAATTGTATAACGTTTCCCCTTAGAACCATAACGATAGATAAAGGTTTTATAGCCAGTGGGAGTAACTCTTACAGCCAAATTGTCAATCAATTCATCATAAATCTCAATCCTTTTATCTGGAGGATCTATGTTATTTATATAAGTATGAGTTAGCATCTTGGTTTGCACTTGTACCTCTTTCCAAATTGAATAAGGATTAATCTCTGGGACAGCCATGGGACAGCCCAATAATGAGGTACTATGCCAAATTTAGGTAAGACATGCAACTTTATGAGAATGGATAACAGGCTATAAAACTATGTATATCAATAACTTAGGCATCTCTATAAAATACTATGAGAAATTATGAGATAAGATATTGTTGCTTCCTGTCACGCAGGAGGTCGCGAGTTCGAATCTCGTCCGGATCGCAACGCCCTAAGCCCTTGACTCGCATAGAGTTAAGGGCTTTTTTATTTGCCGAAATTTACCACTATTACAGCACATAAATTTCGATTTGGGTAACATTTGGGTAACAGAATTAAGCCCATGTACCCAAAAATTTATTTATTCAGGGCTTAAATACTGTGCGAGAAGTACTCCTCAATAACTTATTGCTATCAGTCTATTTCTTTTTATTCCCAAACAATAATTCATAGGTCTTTACGGACGGATGCTTGGGCGGGTCAGTAAGCTCAGCATCACTCTCGTAGATCTTTCCTGCATAGGTGTCGGGTATAGGAAAGTAATAATACTCTTCTCTCTCAAAATCCCATTCTACGAAGCTAATCTCGAAAGATTGATCCTCTCCATCCGTAATATATTGACCCTGCTTAAACTTAGGGTTAGGCAATTTTTCAAATTCTTCTATTGACATAATTTTTCGATTTTGTAATTAATAGTTTATCTCCATCCCTCAGCTGGTTTCCAATTCTGTGTAAAATCAGACTGGTCCTGAATTGAAACTGTTACCGGCCACAGGAAGGTTTTAATACGATTAACGACGGGTCTAAGCTCTTTCGGTAGTTGGTCATCGGATATTTTGCCAATAAACGCTATCCATTGCTTTTCCTTAGTGTCGTCCTCGTAAAAATTCTCTGTTAAGGCAGTCGGCAATTCTGTGGGAATATCCGTCCCCCTGCGATCAAAGGTTTCTTTAATGGCTCTCTGTATATCTGTTCCCTCAAATGATCTCCTCTCAGACAAGAAGTAAATATCATAAAAATCTTTCATGCGACTATTGGCCATATCCAAATTCACCATCGCCTGGTATTTTTCTGCTATAGAGCTTTCCAAGGTGTATGCACGAATTCGGGGATTATCCTCATCCAAGATTGTAGGATACTCTATCCACAGCGGCTCTGGCGTGATCACATCCCCAAACCCAAGATCAATTTGAATGGTAAGGCGGGCATTGCCCAAATTTCCCCGGACTTTAACCCGAATCCCATCATAAGCTTCCTGCTCTCGTATCTCTTCACCTTCTACGCTATCAGGATCAAATGCTAACCCATCGCCTTCAATATTTATATTGCAACATTCTCTAAAGATTTCTTCAATATCAGAAATCGCGCTACTACCATATTTGAGTACATCAATATCTCTGGTTGCCCTTAACTCGGATATACCGGTCGCTCTTAGAAGCAGTGCTCCTTTTAGTACAAAATCCTCTGCATTGGGAAGTTTGCTCATCCGCAGCAGGAATTTCTCCACCGCATAGTATTGCAATACTTCATTGAATGGACGACCCGTATTACGTGCCTTATTCAACAGGCGCTGATGTACCGAATCGACAATTGCTTGTTTGGATTTAGCCATTGGCTATACTTTCCAGATAAGGTTTAATAACCGTCTTAACGCGACAAATTTCCGCATAGCGGAGCACATCTTTATAACTTGCCTTACCATCCCTGATTCCTCTTTCAAGGGCTTCTATGGCAATATCCTTTCCAATCTTATTTCTGAATTTAAAACAGTCAGCAATAGTTTTTGCAGGATTATAGACCTGTACTTTTATCCCATCTATCTCATGCTCCTTAACGCCATCGGTGAGGCTCTTACCTGAGAAACGATAGACTGCGAGAGGGGGATAGTCCAAGCTGGGGTCTCTACTTGTCCTGGGCAGGGCGATATGAACACTATGGGGTATCTCAGTGGTCATATCATGGAAATCCAGCGCGGAGATCAGGCAAACCCTTGCCTTGGGTATCTTTGTTGCCACAATAGCCAGATCAGGATTCGAAAGTTGGCCTTTTGCTACCAGCTTGTATACTCCTCGCTCCAGCTTTGAGATATAGCCATTCTCAAGCATATGATATAGAGTTCGGTTATGAATACCTGCCTTTTCTGCTTCACTCGTTCGCATAACTCCACCATGCTCTTTAAATAGGCTAACAGCTTTCTCTATTTTAGGCTCTGATACGTACATATGGATAAAAGTGCATACATTTATTTATAAGTGTATGCGTTACTATCCACAATAACAACTATATTCTGAATGTGGGAGTAACAGCTCATATTATCCAAATATTAATTATTCGAATAAGATCTTAACATCTTTTTTAATTTTTTGTGGCGGAGAAAGGGTTGTATCTCTTGTTTTATGACCTAAAAATTCATGGAAGGAGGTTACCCTCCTATGAATATTGCCAGTATTAATGAAGCCATTGTATTGATCAAATATTGAATTAATCTTAAAAGTTTGATCTATAAATAGGTCTTGATATTTGATCAAATCATCAAGATCAACAATTACCGGATCTTTAATTAGGTGAGTATTATCTAACCCCATTTTATCAAGCCTATCTCTGAATTCCTTTCTTATCAAATAGTTAATTCCATAGAGTTGAAATGAGAAGTCTAGAAATCTATTTGCTCCTTCTCAAACCACCTATGAACTTGTGCATCACTCTCTAAGCTTCCACTAAACAAGGTATTCAATGGGATAAGATAATAGAACCCTAATTCCCATGGTGCATTAGCTCACGGAGGAATAAAACAGTTGCAGCAAATTCTCGGGTTTCGGGTACTTCGAGCCTGGAAGCTGGGGTGCCATAGGCTACGTCAACCAAGCGGTTAAAAACTTCTTCGACAGTATCAACATCCAGTTGGAGCTTATCTTCTGCACCAAATCCTGCGACTTCGGCCACATTCCAGACTGCCTGTTCTGTTGTAGCTAAACAGCGGCGGTTGGGCAGATCCTTGATGACGGGTATCAACCGATCTTCGATATCGGCTATAGCAGCTTCCAGCTAAATAGCCTCAGCAGGTTCGTGTTTCAGCTTCGCAAGAATCGTCGGCATGTTGCCTGCCATATAAATTTCCCGAGAGTCAACTTCCCAGTCATTAATAACTGTGAGGATAAAATCTTCGTTTTTTGTTTGAAGCACGGAGACCGGTCTATCAACAAGCAAGTTTTGAAGAAAAGAATATGACCCTTTATTTCTGTTCATCACAAAATCTTTTCAACTACCGTTAACTTGGTGTTCTCTCGGTATAGTTAGACTGGAACACACGGTATTTAAACAGAGCAACGACAATAGCTCCGCCTATTCCATTTCCCAATAGGGCCAATGCCAAAAACCGGAAATAATCGAGGACAGTGACGGTATCAGAAAAGAGTAATGCCCCGAAAACTTCAATATTTCCGACAATGCTGTGATGAAACCCACCAAATCCAATGATGGCTGTGATCATGAAGATGATCATGACCCGAGTAATGGAATTAACGATAGAGCTTACGAGCCAAGTTAAAAGCCCCATCAACCAGCCCGCCGTTACGGCACTTAAAAAAATGACTGCGCTGCTATAGTTCAGCACATGTTTACCGATGTCCGCCATCACTTGATGGGTAAAAAGACTCATCTCTGGAGCAAGGAAGCCGATGAAAAACACAAATATCATTCCCCCAATGATATTGCCTAAAATCACATCCACCCAGATACGCAGCAACTGCCAAATACTTCGCTGATCGTTTAAAACAGGCAACACCAAAATAGAGGTTTGTTCGGTAAAAAGTGCTGATTTACCAACAATCACCATGATAAAACCTACGGGATACACGATACTAAATAGTTTGAATATGGTTGCATCAATAAGCGTGCCTTTCCAGAAAAAATACAATGCACAAATCAAAAGATAGCTGAACCCAATTTCTAAACCTGCAAGGATAGCACTCCAAAAAACGGTCTTGTTCTGCAGGGCAAACATCGATTCGCCTTCATGGATAATGGTGCTCAAAATATCACTGTAGCTTTTTGAATTCTTGGCCTCCTTGGCCTTTTCCTGCAGTTTCTTTTGGTGTGGGGCTTGTGAGGTATTTTCGTTTTCCATTGATAATCTTGATTAAAAAATTCTGAATCCTGGTTGTGACAACCGAGCCCAAAAGGTTACGAAAGCCTTTAAGCAAGGTTTTTAGAAAGGGGTAATTTCTTCGGTGAGATTAACCGCTGGGTAACGAAGCGGCTGCAGTAATTAAAGCTCGTTTATTCATAGTGACCTCATATTAATTGAAGCTAATAATTAGTACTTCTTCATTCATTAGTATCCGGAGTGTGCTCCTTAATAAAAAAATTAATTAGCGCGTTATTCCAATTCGTTAAGCAGATCTTGCATATCAAGCGGCTTGGTGACCATCTTGACCGATCCGTCTTCGGCGTATTCCCATTCCCCGCGGGGACGATCGCGATACAGCTCTACGCCATTGCCGTCCGGATCATTTAAATAGATGGCTTCGGAAACGCCGTGATCGCTGGCTCCATCGATGGGATACCCCTCATTTATAAGGCGCTGCAGGATTTCAGCCAGGTCTTTGCGCGTTGGATATAAAATGGCGGTGTGATACAGGCCGGCGCTGTTTCGGGGCGAAGGCGGACCTCCTTTACTCTGCCAGGTATTGAGTCCAATGTGATGGTGATAGCCTCCGGCCGAAAGAAATGCCGCGTTTTCACCGTACATGGTCGTGAGTTCAAAGCCCAGCAGGTCGCGATAAAATTCGAGGGCGCGATCCAAATCCGAAACCTTTAAATGGATGTGCCCAATTCTAGTTTCTGATGGTGTAGTATAATGGTTTTCCATGATTAACTATCCTTTTAAATCTATTGCTTTAGTTTGCCTTGGTATTCGTTTGCAGCAACCTCGCCTTGTTAAAGAAATAACTTTTAGATTATGCATCAGTCTACGGTTTTTAATTAATGGTTAGGTCCAGACCCATACCGGCCTGGATACGAACTTCGTTGGTATCGGCCCACGTTAGCAAATCTCCAGCAGCATGATCCCAATAACAGACAGGATGATTGTAATAAGCGAGTTAAGCGATGATGTTTTCATAATATTTCAACTTGTTTTGAGGATTAATGGAATAGACGAACAAGCGTACTTCAATCATTCGTTAGTGTAGTATCTTCCATCCGGCCAGCCAGCTGTATTCATTATTGATGGTAAGTTGCATGAGCAATAGCTGCATGCGTTCCAAGGAGCCACTTACCGAAATTTGCCGGCAACAACCGGGTTGAATCCTGCCGTTTTCACCAGCTCTGTGACCATCTGCAACGCATCCTCATCGTCACCGGCGATAAAAGCGTCTACCTGCTTGTCGTCGATAACAGGCTGATCAAAATCTGCCGCGAACGTGGTGTTAAAGGCCTTGACCACCTTAGAATTAGGCAGCCACTGCTGCAGCTCTTCAGCCGCGCTGGTATCCGGTTCAGTCGTAAGTTTGCTAAAATCCTCATCAATGGGATTGGCAATGCTGATCACAATTTTCTGCGTAGCTACATCCTTTATCTTGTCCGCTATTTCTTTTTCGGACCTGCGGGTAACGGCCAGGATAATGATGTCGGCTTCCCAACTGGATTCATGGGGACAATCCATCAATTCTATATCTGCCTCGGGATGGGCCTCCAGGATTTCATCTTTTAAGGAACCCAATTGTTGCGGTGTCCGGTCGAAAAGAAGCAGTCGGTAGTTGCCTGCGCCCATACTTTTGGCAATGGCAGAGCCCGTATTTCCGCCAGCTCCGATAACGGCTATGGTTTGTTTAGTATTAAGCATAATGATTGGCTTTTTGCAGTTTCATTTTGTTACTGCAAACTTAGTCCTCCACCGAAACCTTCTCATTGATATGTACTAAGAAAAACTGTTGATATAAATCAAGAATAGTGTCTTAGGCTGCCCCTATTAATTGGCCTATCTTTACTTAAGATGTAAAGGATAAATCTTTTAAAGCCATAAGAACTTTAGCTATCATGGATATTCAACACAGGGATGGGAATAGCAAAGGCTCTTTTTTTTGTTGATTAGAATGGGGTAGTAACCGCTGAGATTACCTATTCAAAAGCCGGCAAAGACAAGATCATTATTGATCACACTGAAGTATCTGACAAACTCAAGGACTAAAATGTTGGAAAAACTCTGGTTAAACATACCGTTGAATATGCCCGCAAACACGAATTAAAAGTTATTCCGCTCTGTCCCTTTGCGAAATCGGTCATTGAGCGAGATGAGTCGCTGCAGGATATATTGAATTAAGAGATAGTATGTATTTTTCAGCTGAATCTCCTTTTGATTAGAAAATATATCCTACTTATTAATTATCTAAGGAATAGAAAAACAATTTACTGTCCATTTTTTGTCACCAAAACATAGACGGAAAAAGTGCCGGGGCATCGTAGATTTTGTTCTGGTTATAATTATCACTCCTTAATTGCTCTATCACATTCATTGCATTTTCATATGTTTTCCTTCTATTCACCCTGGACCCCGATTAAAATCCTAAAATCAACCTTTAAAATTACTGCGAACGCGGCTCAAGGTTTCGGGACTCACCCCCAGATACGAAGCCACCAGGTTCAGCGGCACCCGATTCATAAATTCAGGATTATGTTCTAACAACCGGGCATATTTTTCTTCGGCTGTAAGACCCAACGCATTTTCAACACGTTGCTGCAAAGCCACATAGGCATTTTGCAGAATAATGCGATGATAACGTTCGTAACCTGAAATCTTTTCCAACAGCTTTTCGTGATTTTGCCGGTCAAGCATCAACAGTTCACTGTCTTCCAGCACTTCGATATTCAATGTGGATGGATGGCCGGTAAAAAAACTTTGCAGATCTGCAATCCACCAGCCGTCAAATGCAAAACGCAGAACATGCTGATTGCCTTTAGAATCCACGGAGTATGAACAAAGAGCTCCTTTCTCTACAAATGTCAGCTCGCGACAAACATCGCCCTCTTGGAGCAAGAATTGCCGTTTAAGCATTCGCTTGGGACGAAAATTGTTTTTGCACAGTTTCCACTCCTCATTGGACAATGAGGCGTGCTCCATGATACTTTCTTTTAGATGCTCAAACATTTGTCGCACACTTTAGATTGCCAGGTCACATCTAAAAATGTACATGAATAAACAGCGAATAAAAAAAGCGGATACCCTGCGATAGGATATCCGCTTACAGGCGCATGGGACATTAGTCGTCAGTTAGTTTTTTATAAACTGTACGTTTAACTGCAACTTGATTTCATCTCCCACTACCACGTTTCCGGCTTCGGTAACGGCACTCCAGGTAAGGCCAAATTCTTTCCGATTGATGGTGCCCTCGACTTCAAACCCTGCTTTAGTCTGTCCATATTGGTCACTGACCGTACCGCCGTGTACGACATCCAGCTCAATTTCTTTGGTGATATCACGAATAGTCAAATCACCAGTAACTTTATATTGGCCTTCATCGACTTTCTGAAAGTTTGTGGATTCAAACATAAGTTTTGGATACTCCTCAGCATTAAAAAAATCATCAGACTTGAGGTGCTGGTCACGGTCTTCATTATTCGTAGTAATGCTATCAATATCAGCAGTAAAGTGCGCTTTGGCATTTTCAAAATCGTCGCCATCCGCTTCAATTTGTCCGTCGTAAGAGTCGAAGCTTCCGGTGACGGTAGAAATTACCAAGTGCTTCACTTTAAATTGCACTACCGAATGTGTCGGATCAATTTTCCATAAGGTCTTAGTTGCAGTAGTCATAGTTCTATGCTTTGATGTTAAACGATTAGTGTATGCTTAACATAAAGCGTGGCACCGTAGCCTCCATTGATAATTGACAGGAAATAGTCTTGACATATATCAAGATTCGAAAGGATAACCGTTTCGCAGGCTATTGAAAACTGATCCGAGAACCTAACAAAGTAGATAGCAACATTATGGTTTTAAATAACTTTATTATTGGACTTAAATTGCGGCAATTCTAAATGGAAATGGTATGCAGCAATCCTAATTCCAATAACAGTCAGAATGGCAAGGATCTGAGCCCAAAACTCAATGAGCTGGGTCAATAATCCGATATATAGTACGCCTCCTGCGATTGAAGCTGTAGCATATAACTCTTTATGGAATATGATTGGTTTGGATCCAGAAAGAATGTCGCGTATAACTCCACCAAAGCAACCGGTTATTGTACCTAAGGTGATCGATATTCCAATGCCCATCTCTGCATTTAGCCCAACCTGTATACCCATGACGGTAAAAAGTCCTAACCCCGCAGCATCGAAAAAAAGAATCCAGTTTTGAATCTTTTTAATCCATTTGTGAAACACAACGACCAAAATAAATCCTGCAATAGCCGACCAAATTGCAATAGAATTATTAAGCCAGCTAACCGGCAAATTACCAATTAGCAAATCACGAATCGTACCGCCTCCTATTGCGGTTACAAAAGCTAAAACAAGGATGCCAAATAGATCATACCTGCTTTTTACCGCTGCGATGGCGCCGGAAACGGCAAATGCAAAAGTCCCCAGAACTTCTATAAAGGATAAAAGATTGAAGTCGGCAAACATTGCCTTATCAATAATCATGATTTACATCATTTTGTAATTCAACGAAATCTCCGCGTAATTTCATTGAGAAGTGGCGTTTAAGGAATTTACTACCCTGCCCTCACTAACAAATGAAAGGCCCTGATTTTGGGCAGTACTGATCATTACTGCTTCAAAAACAGGCTTATTAACATTATTCTTGGCCTCCCAAAGCACTAAGAAGCTAGCTCCGACCCCACCACGCAAATCCTCTTCCTCAACCACAAAGGAGGTTGAGGAAAGTGGATCTATGATCCGGGGACTATCAAGATATTTATGCACCAATTTCCCACTCGAATCATAATAATAGACCTTTTTTATGGTAATAGGTGCATTTAGGTCAGTATTTCGAATACTCAGCGTAGCAGTTAAATTAAATGTCCTGCTTAGATTTCGTTGGTAAATGTGAGAGTACACAGGGATATAAACCGTTTCTCCAACGACGGCTTCAGCACTGTAAGAGATAAATTGTTCCAGTGAATCGCCGACAATTGAGTCTGTCTGAGCAGTTGAAGTATCCGGCTTGTCGATTTCACCGCAGGACAGAACGAGAGCTGTGAAGCCCAAGACAAGACTGAGATTTTTTATTTTATCCATCACACCCATTTTTTTAATCTTTTTCCGTTTTGACAACAAAGTACAAAAATCTTCTACGTGTGATGTCTCTTGCTGGTTATAAACACAGTAACTTCTCGGCATAACTGCCAGTGTAACTTGTATAGGATCTATTATAACCAGTATGTTGGTCATTTATCCAAAAATAAATCTGTAAATATTGCAACCAACCCTTTCCTTCAAGCAAATAATTTTTGGAAATCCTTTTTCCCAGTCTTCCCCTCGGTACTATCTGAAATTCCAAAATTGCGACCTACTTCACGCACACAATATTTTGTACTGCTTCAGATCTAAAGGTTAACGGGTCTTCCGAATCTATGAGTCCCCTCTCAATTCGTTAAAGAATTTCCCCCTGAAATAACCGCCTTCATTTCTTAAGCCATAAAACGACTGCGCTCAATTAATCAACCTTCAAATAAACTCTATAATTGGGATTATACAAGTTCTGCCTCATTCAAGCTTACCAATCGCAAAGAAATCACTCAGTTTAAAATCACCTTCCCCATTCCAAACAGTCTTATCATATATTATTTCATATGGATAAAGTAATTTTCATATGTTATTTCATATATTTTTTATATAATTGATCTTATGAAAACACTTACAGACAAGCAGACCCAGTTTTGGGAGTTCATAGTTGAATATATTGGAGATTACAGCCGGTTTCCTTCCTATGCCGAAATGCAGGAGGAATTTGGTTATACCTCTTCCAATAGCATTTATCAGCATTTGTCGGCCCTTGAGAAGAAAAACTATCTCATAAAAAACGGGCGTGGAAATTATGATATTCATCCTACAAAACGATCTGAGCTCAATGGATTTTATCCCGGCATTCCGATAAAAGGACGTATTGCTGCGGGTGGCATGCATCAAGCTATCAGCGAAAACCTGGGACATCTGCCGGTCGAGCTACATCCTGAAAAGTCGGATCACTACTTTGCCTTAATTGTGGATGGAGAAAGCATGATCGACGCTGATATCCGGGATGGCGACTATATTATCATCGATCCCCGGGAACCCAATGACGGGGAAATTGGGGCCATTTTGTTTCAGGGAGAAACGACCCTTAAGACGATCAGAAAACAATCGGATGGCATTTTACTGCAGCCGGAGAATCCAAATTATGAACCTATCCGCATTAGCCCCGGGGAATGGGAACAGGTAACGGTATTTGGTACCTTTGTCGGTAAAGCCTGGAAAAAAGGAGAAAACTGGGGATTAATCTTTCGGTCCGGCTAATCTCCTGCCCTGAGAATCAGACGGATCAGTGACGACAACATCTAAATAGACTGCTACACTGATCTCTATTAAAACCGTGCCTCCACCGTACTAACTATTCCATCTCTTGGTAGCGGTATAAACTCAAAATAGATCTTCGGAAAGCTGATTGACCGATGATATATACCGCCTCTCAATAATACACTCTCTTTTATGGGAGGGTAGAAAAAGAATATAATAAATAACTTTAGCTCTGTAATAATATGTGAAATCCATTCGCAAATTGAATTCATCTCTTTAAGTTTGAGCAAATAATATCTGCCCAAATAACAGTTTTCTTTAACAAACCATCTTCCAAAAACAGATTGCCATGAAGCGTTTTTTATTGATTCCTATTCTGCTCCTGTGGATATTACCTGCGAAAGCCCAGGATCTCACCATCGATCCCCAAATGTATGATATCATCGATTCTGTTAGTGCCCAACGGATTGAATCCGACATCCGGACGCTGGCGGGATTCGGCACCCGGCACACCATGTCCGACACGACCTCATCGACGCGGGGAATCGGGGCAGCCCGTCGTTGGATCAAACAAGAGTTTGAGAAAATTAGTCAGCGGTGTGGTGGCTGCCTGCAGGTACATGAACAGCGGACATTGGTAGAGGGAGATCCAGAAAGCCGCATCGACGAAGACACCTGGATTGTGAATGTATATGCGGTACTGAAAGGCAGTGCGCATCCGAACCACTATGTAATCATGAGCGGTGATATCGACAGCCGGGCCTCCGATGTAATGAATGAGACTATTGATGCACCCGGAGCCAACGACAACGCTTCGGGAATGGCCGGTACTATCGAAGCAGCTCGGGTGCTTTCGAACTATGAATTTGAAAATAGTATTATTTTTGCCGGGCTCTCCGGAGAGGAACAAGGATTATATGGCGGTCGCTTTATGGCCGAAAAAGCAAACAAAGAAGACTGGCAAATTATCGGTGTTTTAAACAACGATATGATCGGCAATATCAGGGGTATTGACGGGGTAATCGACAACCGAACTTTCCGCATTTTTTCCGAACCCTACTCTAGAAATGCCACGGAACGGGAACTCCAGATGAAACGCTATTACGGCGGAGAAAATGACGGCATTTCTCGTCAGCTTGCCCGCTATATTTACGAAACTACGGAGCTGTATATGCCGCAAATGAATCCCATGCTTATTTATCGGCTTGATCGATTTGGACGCGGTGGTCACCATCGCCCGTTCAACAATGCCGGTTTTGCAGGCGTACGTATTATGGAAGCCCACGAAAATTATAACCGTCAGCACCAGGATGTGCGCACGGAAAACGGCATAGAGTATGGAGATGTCGTTGAAGGAGTTAATTTTGATTATGCCCGCAAGCTTACGGCTGTGAATGCGGTAGCACTCGCCTCTCTGGCCAAAGCCCCGCCTGCACCTCAAAACGTTGAAATAGGCGGTGCAGTCGAACCCTCCACTACCCTGCGATGGGAAAAACCGGACAGCGAACTTATCAAGGGGTATAAAGTTTACTGGCGGCCCACGACGGCTCCCCACTGGGAAAACGTTCGTTATGTTGGCGATGTCAGCGAATTTACCCTTGAAAATGTAGTAATAGACAACTACTTGTTTGGCGTCTCGACAGTTGATGAAAACGGACATGAAAGCGTAGTGGCCTATCCCGGGGGACTGATCAGAGATTAAATTTACCGATATTTATGATTGGTGATTCCGGAAATAGGTTACATTTCATCCCTTGAGAGCCTGAAAGAATTGAAACAAGAAAAAGTTTTGACCTTGCACCCTCCAGGACACACGGGGAAACAGGAACTCCTTTGAACTATCTGCATCTCATAAAAGTAGTACGGGTACCTGGCGGCCTGTAAGGGATCTCCTTTCACCTATTTAATGAGATAGCTTATACCCTTTTTGTCGTAATTAAGTAATGTTTACAATGTGGAATTTAAGCCTTTCAGGATGAGGTAATTAACAGCTACTATCAATAAAAAGTTAAGAGGAGAATATATGTCATTAGCCAAAGTCATAGAAGTAATGGGAGAAGGCGCTACGATGGAAGAAGCAGCTCAAAATATTGTAAGTCAAGCTTCGAAAACCGTACAAAATATCAAAAGCGTGTATATGGAAAACATCCAGGCTATTGTTAAAAATAACAAAGTAGATCACTATAGAGTGGATGCAAAAGTAACGTTTATACTGGAAGACTAGAATACCGTAATCTCACTGAAGATGGGCTGAGAATGCTTTCCCAAAACCCTGACCGATGGCTTTTTATGAGTCAGTAGAAGCTAAAGGGCCGCCGGCTTTTTGGGTTGAAGTAATATAGGTCTGATCGTAAAACATTCCGGTAAGGGGGCCTGAAATAGTCTGGTATCCTTCTGCGTAGCAAACGGCCTGAAAATATCCGGCCCATATATCTCCCCCGTCGGTTAAAGCTGGCATGCTTAAAACTCTGCTCTTTCCAAAATAAAAGGCGTTCTTCCGCTTTACATCGGATTGCCAGGCTTCTAGCTGAATAACATAAGCTTGCTTCAAAACACTTACCAACTTGCACGGGGCAACATTGCCTCGAGTCATTTCAAATTCGTTGCAGATCTTACTACTAGTATAGGCTATTAACAATCACCGGAAAATATCACAGACTTTTCTCTATACTGCATACTCGCACGTTGCTTTATGCACTGACTCTTGAATAAAAAAGTGCCATAGATTCTGAATCAGATCTAAGGATTGAGAACCATTTCCAGGCTATGGGCTGGCCATCAAGAGCCATCTCACGATACTGAACATTGACATGCTTACTGCTACTTCCCCTTTATGCTGTAGATATTGAAATTGAGGACTAAGCTTCCAATTCAAATTATCTGCGCCTTTCTGAACGCAGTCATTAGGCAACCTGTTATAAAACCCTATAAAAGATAAAAGAGTCTTTTATATATAATTGTTTTGTACACAAAAGCAATATTAGTTCAAGTTTTAATACACTAAATGTTAGTCAATAGAGGTACTACTTATGGATACCGATAAAGAGGATCTCACGGACAAACCATTAAAAGGCAAATCAACTAACGGACTTTCCCGCAAAGAATTTATGAAGAATATGGGCGGAGCTATGCTTTCAGGCGGTATGCTGGCAAGTCTGCCTTTCTCTGATGCCGAAGCAAAAGAGACCACTTCTGAAAACAACGCCGGCCTAATAACTCCCAATACGCCCCGCGTTGATCGTGTAGCAGCTGATCCCACGGATATTCCCGGTCCTATCAGTCGCAGAACGCCCAAAACTCACGAGGTGACACTCGTTGCAAAAGAAGTTGTGGCTGAAATCGAGGACGGCGTCCAGTTCAAGCACATGACTTGGAACGGACAGGTCCCCGGTCCCATGATCCGTGTTCGCCAGGGCGATACTGTAAACCTGACGGTTAAGAACCTGTCCGAAAACACGACCATTCACAACGTTGATTTCCATGCCGTTTACGGCACCGGTGGCTGCGCTAAAGCCACGACTGTCCCTCCCGGAAAAGATGCACAAGTCAGTTTTAAAGCTACTTATCCGGGTGCGTTTATCTACCATTGTGCGGTTCCCCGTCTGGATATGCATATCAGTTCCGGTATGTATGGGATGATTGTCGTGGAACCGCCGGAAGGCCTGCCCGAGGTAGATCACGAGTTCTACTTTGGCCAGAACGAAGTATATACCGATAAAGAGGCCGGTGAAAAAGGCGTGCACAACTTCCACAAACCGTCGATGATAGCCGAAAATCCGACCTATGTGCTGCTGAACGGGGCAAAGAATGCCATTACTCCCAATCGTTACGGTGCCCTTGAAGTTGATCGGGAAGAAACCGCACGAGTCTTCATGGTCACCGGCGGGCCCAATCTCACCAGCAACTTTCATCCCATCGGGAATGTCTGGACCAAAGCCTGGCGGGAAGGCGCCATTCACAACGATCCGGAAACCTATCTGCAAACATGCAAGGTAGCACCGGGCAGCTGCGGCGTCTTCCAGATGGACTTCCCGGTTCCTGAAAATATCATGCTGGTGGATCACGCCCTTAGCCGCTATGCCAAAAAAGGCATGCTGGGCATCATTAAGGTAAACGGCGAAGAACAACCTGAAATCTTTGATGCCTCATAAACTGTTTATCGATCCCTTCAGGCTCCCTTTGAGTACATAAAATGGGAGCCTGCGGGATCCATCGGATAACTATTATTAATCCCGCTTTTAAAAAAGCATTTTACTATCAGAAATAATCTGAACACAAAGTAATTATTCATGGAGTCTTTAAAGAAATTATTACCACTGCTGTTAATTGGATTTCTCCCCCTGCAACTAATGGCAAAGCCGGCTGCTCAGGCTGATACCAGCAAGGTGCACATAATTGGAAATGACCACATGAGATTCAGCGTCACAAATATTATGGCAAAGCCCGGGGAGTTGATCAAAGTTTCCCTGACAACCAAGAGCGATTTCCCACCGGCCGCAATGTCCCACAACTTTGTGCTTCTGACCTTAAATGCAGATGCCCAAAAGGTAGCTCAAAACTGTGCAGGCTTTCCGGATAACGACTATATCACCCCGGAAATGCAGAAATATATTATCGCCCACACGGATCTTGCAGGCGGAGGCGAAACGGTCAGCGTGACCTTTAAAGCTCCCAAAAAACCGGGCGACTACGAATATATCTGCACGTTCCCGGGCCACTTCAGTGCAGGCATGAAAGGTATGTTAACCGTATCAAGTCAGTAAAATTGATCCACTAGATTTATAAATAAAAGGAAATAATCTAGTTATGTGTTCACGCAAACTCGCGATCACGCTATTTCTGCTACCTCTCCTGTTGGTATTTTCACCTGGGTCCTCCAGAGCCCAGTTTACGCTGGATACTACCTTCCGCCCCAGGACCGAACTGAGAAACGGATACCGTTTAATGCGAACCGACCAGACGAAACCGGCCTTATTTACCTCTCAGCGTACCCGGCTGGGACTAGACTATCAAAGCGATTTGTACCGGCTGCATCTTGCTGTGCAGGACATACGGACCTGGAGCGATGTGTCCCAGCTGCAGGATAATGCCAACGTTAACGTTCATGAAGCCTGGATAGCCCTTGATCTAAGCAACGTGCTCCAATTTAAAATCGGCCGCCAAGAATTGATCTATGACGATCAACGCCTGCTGGGCAGCGTAAACTGGACGCAACAGGCACGCAGCCACGACGCACTGGTTGCTAAATATTACACTGCAAACAATACGCTGAGGATCGATGTCGGCGCTGCCTACAACCAAGAACAACAAAATCTGCTGGGCAATATCTACTCCATCAATAACTATAAGTTCTTATCCTATGCATGGGCACACAAACAAGCGGGTCCGCTGGGAATTTCGGCGCTTTTCTTAAGCGACGGATTTCAGATTCAGCCCGAAAACACCAATTTTCGTTACACCTACGGGACCTACCTTAATTTTGACCGTGAGAGTTTCAGGGCTTCGGGCAGCGTTTATTTCCAAAGCGGCGATGACCTGTCCCGAAATGATATCTCGGCCCATATGGTTGCCCTGAACGCACATTACGGAACCGCGCCGTTTCAAATAAGCGGAGGCTACGAATATCTCTCCGGCGGATCAGCTGAGGATGCCAATCCTGCCCGGCATACATTCAGCACCCTGTATGCCACAAATCATAAATTTTACGGCCATATGGATTATTTCCTGAGCATTCCTGCCGATACGCGCTCAGGTGGTCTCCAGGATCTGCATATTGGAACCGACTACCAAATGAATAATGACCTGAGCCTGCAACTGACCTATCATTACCTTGCTTTGGCAAATGAAATTGTAGACCCGCAAGATCCAACGACAACCACTAACCAATATCTCGGATCTGAATTTGATTTAGGGGTTCGTTACCAGGCATCCGAACCCATCACTTTTCAAGCAGGTTTATCTACTCTTTTTAGCGGTTCGGCCCTGGATGCCGTCCAGTTCCGCAACGGTGAGAATCCGCAATACTGGGGATGGGCAATGCTACAAGTGAGCCCCACCCTGTTTACTACAGAAAACTAATTTCGGTGCTTTAGGTTGGCTATTCGGTCCCCCAGCTAAATCCCTTATTTGCAGTAATACGCAGATCCAACGACTCGCCCTTGCCGGCCATATCGGCGAGGGTATTTTTTTGCAGCATCTTTTTTAACCGGGTTCGGACTTTGGCCCACTCGTCGTGGATGGGACACGGCTTCCGATTGCCACAGCCGGGCAGTCCTAAAATACATTCGGTAAAGATATCCGGCCCGTCAATAGTTTCCACCACATCAATCAACTGAATGTCTTTAGCCGGCTTTTTCAGCCGAACACCTCCTTTAGGACCCTTTAGAGATTCCAGGAAATCGAATTCGGTCAGTTTTTGAAGGGTTTTGGTCAAAAAGTGATGGGGAATCTCCAGCTTGTCACTTATCTGGTTGATAGAGACATACTTTCCCTCCTTTTTAGAAGCCAGGTAGATACAAGCGCGCATGGCGTAAATACAACCGCGGGATAAAATCATGAAATCACATTTTTGGTGTTTGGTCTGATATAATAATAAGGAATGCATTCCTTTTAAAAATAAAGATTGGGCTGCCCTCCCCGCGCTTGGTGGTTGTAAGGTGATCCCTTGCAAATATATTGCCGGTAATCCCCTTTTACCTATCCAGATAAAATGGCATCGTTAAACACTGGATTATTATAACTAAAAGGAAGGTTCCATGTTTAATCTACCCTTTAGCCAGCGGGAGTTTCTCGAGTTATTCAGCACCTATAACCAGGCCATATGGCCGGCTCAGATTATTGCCTATATGCTTGGTGCAATTGTGGTAGGAATGGCACTATGGCCCGGCCGACTTACCAGTAAAACGATAGTCGCAATACTAGCCGCCTTCTGGATTTGGACCGGTGGTGCCTATCATATTGCATATTTTGGCACCATAAACAGTGCCGCCTACCTTTTTGGTGCGCTTTTCATTGTGGAAGGTATTCTTTTGATTTGGGCAGGATTCCGGCAAGACCGCCTGAAGTTTCAGTTTAACTTCAATACCTACGGGGTAACCGGCGCACTCATGATTGCCTACGCCATGATTATTTATCCGATAATTGGATATGAGCTTGGCCATGGCTATCCCTCAGCCCCAATGTTTGGCGTAGCACCGTGTCCAATGGTTATTTTCACATTCGGAATTTTGCTCTGGGCAGCCCCTAGAGTTCCTGGATGGCTGCTTGTTATTCCGGGCTTATGGTCGATCATAGGATTTACAGCGGCCACAAAACTGGGCATGCTTGAAGATACCGGACTGCTGGTGGCCGGTATTCTCGGTATCACAATGCTCCGGCTCAAAGCTAAATCCGAAACTCTTAATCATATGAAGGTATCAAGCTAGACAATTTCAGAACCGTTTGATTTTATTTCGAATCAACACTCCGGAGACTAGTAACTATGACCAAGTCCAGCGCACGTCGCACTCTTTTACTTAAGGCCCTGGTCTTATTTCAGGGGCTCAGCGGTCTATTTGGAGGTATCGCCCTTATTCTTGATCCAACCGGCGGCATCCTGCAGATTCCAATTACCATTCTGGATGAATCACTGCTTAATGACTTTCTAATCCCGGGAGTCATCCTGGTGAGTGTACTGGGACTATACCCGATGATAGTGTTCCTGGGATTGATAAAAAATCAATCATGGGCCCTGGCCGGTACCAAACTCCTGGGCCTTGCACTCATAGTTTGGATTGCAGTAGAAATCATCATGGTTGGCTATCAATCACAACCTCCTTTGCAGCTAATCTATGGCTTGATCGGCATACTGTTGCTAGCTGTTGCGCAATGGACATCTAATCGGTCAACGAAAACTGCCATCGCATCTCCACAAGAAAAATCGTAACTGTAGATGAGTAACAAATTATGCTTTCCCATATACCTTGCGATGCTAGTGATTTTCGGTAGTTGTTCGCGACAGGATATTAAACCCCGTGCTACTCGTGCTGCATTTGCTGACTACCTGGATCAGCGAATTCCTGAGCTAATGAATACATACGACATTCCGGGAACGACCCTTGTATTAATTAGGAAGGGAGAAATAGCATGGTCGTCGGCATTTGGATATGCCGATCGAGAAAAGAAACGGGAAATGTCTGTTCACGCAATATGCCGGGCCGAATCCATATCAAAATCGGTGACAGCCTGGGGTGTAATGAAACTGGCAGAACAGGGGCTGGTTGACCTTGATGATCCTGTTGGAAAATACCTGCCTGATTGGGAATTATCCGACTCAACTTTCCACAAAGAAAAAGTGACTATACGAAGATTATTAAGCAATAGTGGCGGCATGCCGCTGGGCACCCTTGGCGAAGAATACTTACCCAAAACCAAAATGCCCACCTTAGAAGAATACCTGTCAAACGAGATACGCCTGATTTATGAACCCGGAAGCCGTTTTGAATATTCCAATGTAGGATTCAACTTGCTGGAATTGCTCATAGAAGAAATAACAGGCCGCGACTTTTCCGAGTATATGGCTACCGAAATATTCAAGCCACTCAAAATGCATCAATCAAGCTTTAGCTGGAAAAACAATGAAGAGTGGACGGCAAAAATACCAATGGGATATGATCTCCATGGCAAGCCCGTCCCGCCCTATGTTTATCCCGCCAAAGCTTCCGGAGGATTGTTCACAACTGTGGAAGATATCGCCCGGTTTGTCAGCGCCGGGATGAGTAAAAGTACCAAGAATTCAAACCTCTCCGTACTCACAAAACAGAGCATTACTACTATCTATACTCCTCATATACCGGTGTCCGGCATCTTTGGCTTGGTGGCTGATTCCTACGGCTTCGGTCATTTTATCGAAACGTTACCATCTGCTCGTAAAGCCGTATGGCACGGTGGGCAGGGACATGGCTGGATGACTCATTTTCATGCGGTTCCCGAAACAGGAGACGGTATCGTTATCTTCACGAATAGTCAGCGAAGCTGGCCTTTTATTGCGACTATACTCAACTATTGGTCCCAGTGGAATGGGCTGGAAAGAATTAAATTTAGTCGGATTGCCACAGCGACATCCTTCTTATGGGGTCTAATCGCGTGCATCTACATTTTTATACTCATTTCGGCTTGGCAAATTATTAGGGATATAGCAAGCCATAAACGAACCCTTTTCTTTTCGCTACGAAATAATACAGCCAACCGAATAACAACATTATTTTGTGGATTCATCATTATTTCTGCTCTTGTTTGGGCAGTTTATCAACCCTATTTATTTATCTCTTCAATTTTCCCGGTGGGTACTCCGTGGTTGGGATGGGCGCTTCTGCTACTTTCGACCGTGCTACTTCTTTCTGCCCTTTTCCACGAACGTGCAGTTAAAAATACACAAAATCGCGAACCCGGTATTTAAGCTTAATTTAAGCCAGCTATACTATTTTTATAAGAACCCCTGATACATTAATTAAAAAAATTAGTCTTTTGGGAAAACCGAATTATGGAAAAAGCTCAAACTACCGGCCATCATAGACAGGAACATCAAGGCCATAATCGGCACAAGGGCGGCGGCCATGCCGACCACCACGCTCATATGGCGGCGGATTTTCTGAAACGCTTCTGGATTTCCCTCGCTCTGACTATTCCTATCCTGGTTTTATCGCCTATGATTCAGGCATTTCTAGGTCTGGGAGATATGCTACGATTTGCCGGGGACACCTATATCTCATTCGTTCTTTCCAGCATTGTCTTCTTTTATGGTGGATGGCCATTCCTTAAAGGGCTCTACGATGAACTGAAAAAACGTCAGCCGGGCATGATGACCCTGATCGGCATTGCCATAACCGTGGCCTACGCCTACAGCACGCTGGTCGTTTTTGCCGTAGAAGGCAAGGTTTTTTTCTGGGAGCTTGCCACCCTGGTCGATATCATGCTTATCGGTCATTACATCGAGATGAAATCCGTGATGAGTGCCTCCCGCGCCCTGGAGGAATTAGCTAAACTCATGCCCTCGGAAGCGCATGTCGTACAAGATGACGGAAACACTCGTGATGTGCCTCTTGAAGAACTGGAAAAAGGACTTAAAGTGCTCGTCAAGCCAGGCGAAAAAATACCAGCCGACGGAATTGTAATCGAAGGCAGCAGTTCGATTAACGAATCATTGATGACCGGGGAATCAAAACCGGTTTCCAAAAAACAGAACGATGAGGTTATTGGCGGATCAATTAATGGCGAGGGCTCTCTGACTATAGAGGTTCAGCGAACCGGAGAGGACTCGTTTCTCTCTCAAGTTATCAACTTGGTCCGACAGGCTCAGGAAAGCAAGTCCCATACCCAGGATTTGGCCAATCGTGCGGCCTTTTGGTTGACCCTTATCGCTTTAGCCGCCGGGGCAATCACGTTTTTTGGATGGACTTTTTTAAGCACACAGGACTTCGTATTCGCCCTCGAGCGAACGGTTACCGTTATGGTCATTACCTGCCCCCACGCTCTGGGACTGGCCGTACCGCTGGTTGTGGCGGTTTCTACCAGCTTAGCGGCCCAACACGGGTTTCTGATCCGTAACCGATCCGCTTTTGAACAGGCCCGAAACCTCGGTGCCATCATCTTTGACAAAACCGGGACCCTCACCCACGGGGAATTTGGCGTAACCGATATAATAACATTCAACGGATATGAGGATAAAGACGAGCTTCTCAAACTGTCCGCATCACTGGAACAAAACTCCGAGCATCCCATCGCCAAAGGCATTGTAAAAGCTTCTGACGGCCTGATGAAAGTGGAAGAGTTTAATTCAATCACCGGTAAAGGTATTGAAGGCCGTGTAGATGGCAAACAGATTAAAGTGGTAAGTCCGGGATACCTGCGCGAAAACGACATTAATCTGCCTACTGATCAATTCGAAGAACTCTCCGGACAGGGTAAGACCGTAGTCTTTGTACTGATTGACAACCAGCTGCATGGAGCTATTGCCCTGGGTGACAGTATCAGGGAAGATTCCAAGAAGGCTATCCAAAGCCTGCAGTCGATGGGGATACAGTGCATTATGCTCACGGGTGACAACCGACAAACCGCTGCCTACGTAGCTAAAGAACTGGGATTGGATGATTTCTTTGCCGAGGTGCTTCCAGAGGAAAAGACAGCCAAAGTAAAAGAGGTACAGAGTCGTGGACTCAAAGTAGCCATGACCGGCGATGGAGTTAACGACGCTCCCGCCCTGGCTCAGGCTGATGTGGGTATTGCCATTGGAGCAGGTTCAGATGTAGCCGTTGAAACCGGAGACATCATTCTGACCCGGAGCAATCCCAAAGATGTGGCTTCTCTTATTGGCCTGGCCAAAGCCACCTACCGCAAGATGGTGCAAAACCTCTGGTGGGCTACAGGCTACAATGCCTTCGCTATTCCCCTGGCTGCCGGGGCGTTATATTCCTATGGCATTATTTTAAGCCCGGCTTTGGGAGCTGTCCTGATGTCATTGAGTACAGTTATCGTAGCAATCAATGCCCGATTCTTACATATTGAACGCTAAAACGAAAAACGTAACGAAATTAGTACCAGATGGTTGGAAATAACAAATACAAACATTGTACTAAGGTTATTTATCAGCCGGCAATAGATTTAAGGTTGCTTTAAGGGAGTTCGTTGTATGTTGAGATTAGAAAGAGAACCCTAGTTTGATCAATTAAAACCAAAAGGTGATTACTATGAAACTCCTAACGATAATAATGTCATTTATGCTATTCTTTGCTGCTGGAGCTATGGCCCAACAAAAGAAGGGCAACATGACCCAAAAACGGCAACAAATGATGGAGATGATGCAAGATTCAACCATGCGAGCCATGATGATGGAACATATGGCCCAAAACCCGCAGATGCGACAGCAAATGATGCAGCAGATGATGGGTTCAATGCAGATGGACAGCACCATGATGATGCAGAACATGCAGCAGATGATGAAAAACCCTCAAATGGAAGACCGTATGCAGACCCACATGCAAATGATGCAATCCATGATGAATGGCCAAAGCATGGAAAGTATGATGAATAACCCTCGCATGCGCAAAATGATGCCTATGCACATGATGTGCATGCAGATGATGCAGGGCAATATGATGAACGGGCCGGGCATGATGAACAATAACGATGGGATGAACGGGCCGAATCACCAGTCGCATCATAATTAAAAGTATAACTTAATCTCTACAGCTATGTTTTATGATCATCACTTTATGGGCATGCATTGGGTCTGGTGGATCATTCTGACGGTTGTCCTTTTACTGATGATGTTTAATATTATTCCATATTCTACCAATAACGGATACCGGGAGGAAGCAATCGACATTTTGAAAAAACGATTTGCCCGGGGCGAAATAGAACGCGAGGAATATGAAGAACGGAAACGAATCATCGAAGATAATTCCAGTGATTAATCCCCGAAACTCAAATTTCAGGAGTCTTTATCAGGGAATTTACGGACTCGGAGTCGTACTGTTTGTAAGTGTTCTTCTTTTCTCCTGCCAGAACCGGGGAAGCTACATGAGCAAATCACAGCAGCAGGCCCTGCAAAACTCCTACGATTCATTACAAAAAGATTACCGGGAGCTTGTATCGGACTATGAATCCGAAAACGATACGTTGCCTGCAAATCTACGTTCACTCTATACTCAAATGCAGCGCATGCACCGGCAGATGAACCAAAGCCATCAGCAGATGATGACACGGAATATGGACCGCCCGATGGAGGGCAATAAGATGATGAAGCAGCGCATGCACATGGGCATGCAGATGCAGAACCATATGACCGGCGAATGGTATAACCAGATGATCAGTATGCACCGGCAGATGGCGGAGATGCACCAGAGACTTGGACAGCAACATATGGCCGAAATGAATGAGCGCCTGGCTGATGAGTTTCAAAACATGAGGGGCATGGTTCCGGGCCTTAACAAACCCAGCGACGTGCCGTTTAACCAACAAGGAAATCCTGACTACCTGAATGGCGAACAGCTTTTTACCGAAAATTGCAGTTCCTGCCACGGCGCAGAAGGGGAAGGGATCTCCGGTACCTTCCCTCCCTTAATAGACTCACAATGGGTAACCGGCGATAAAAGCGTTCCTATCCGCATCATGCTGCACGGACTCAGTGGCGAAATTAAGGTACAGGGCGAAACCTACCAGGGAATCATGCCGAGTTTTAAAGCGCGACTGAGTGCAGCGGAAATAACCGCTATTCTCAACTACCTTCGCAAAGAAAACGACGATCAACTGCCGGAAGTTACCCAGGAAGAAGTCATTAACATAGGTAAAAAATATAGTCAGCGCAGCCGACCGTGGACTTCGTCCGAACTAAACGGGCAATAATTATAATTACGAAAACAGGTTCACTTATATACCTCCGGCACCCTACTTTTGGGTATGCATGGGTCCACCGACACGGACACTGCCCTTCATACCTACTTTGTAATGCTTCGTTCCACCCGTACCGTCCGTTTTAAAACAGCCGAACTCATAGGTTCCCCTTTTTTTGTCGGGCATCACAAAAATTAGTGAACCACTTTCACCCGGTTTTACCCCTAGCATCAAGCTCTTATCGTCATAGGTTTTTTGAGTTGTTTTACCGTTCACAGTTTTGGTTACCTCAACGCCTTCAAAAAGTCCCTGTTTAAATCCTTCCAACTTTTTAGTGAGCATGTTTCCGGCCATAAAAGCGTGCGTTACGGATCCCTTATTATGAAATTCCAGCTTCACGCGTTCTCCCGATGGTATCTCGAGGTGATTGGGGACAAAGCTGAAGTTTTCCATGGTTACCCTGATAAGGGTATCGGCCCGGGCTGTCTGAGCTTTTAGGGAATGAGGGGCTAAAATCACCACTGTTACTATAGCAAAAAAGAGGGTCACTAAAGCTTTGCAAATGGTCTCTCGCTGTTCAGTTCCTAGCATAATAACTTCCGTACTGATTAAGAATCACACCCCTGAACATTTTTACTGGAACTCGCGTTTTTATTCATAGTTTGAAATCATTTTTGAAGAGGTAATTTTAGACACCGGCATCTCATACTAAATCAAGGCATTTATGGAAGGTCGTCCCAAAAAGTCCACGGTTAAGTATTTTAAGGCCGCTTTTTACGGAGCCTTGATCCTTATTCTTATAATGTACCTGCTGAAGACGGTTGGGGCAGCAGGAAATCCCGGCTTCGTCAATATTTATCATGCTGTGTTCGGCACCCATATTGTCTTGGCTGACCATATTTTGGCAGCACTGTTATTTGCCATCAGCGGCGGAATCTGGGGAATCATATTCCGGTTAATACCCAATCCAACAACATTGAAAGGAATGGCTTTTGGGATTTTCCCCTCACTTTGGCTCTGGGTAGTAGTATCACCGGTAGTTAACGGGGTATTTTTTAACGGTTTGGCCCTCAAAGGTATCATCATGCCATTGATTTTCAACTGCGGCATATGGGGTAGTTTTGTGGGATGGTATGTCAGCCGGAAGTAAGCTTTCAGAAGTTAATCCTGAAGGTTCAAAGCTATCTTAAATACGTTTGGTTAACAATTCAATGGAGAATAGTATTGATAACAATCTGAAAGAATCTCAGTTCACCCAAAAACGGTATAACACCATATCGGCCATATATGACCTTATGGAGTGGCCGGTTGAGCAGTTATGGTACAAAAAGTGGCGCCAGAAACTTTGGACAGAGATTGATGGTCCCCGGGTACTGGAAATTGGTGTGGGTACCGGCAAGAATATTCCCTACTATTCTGACAATGTGAAATTAACGGGAATAGACCTTTCGCCCGGTATGCTCAAGAGAGCCAAAAAGTTGTTGCCAAAATACAGACAGGAATCGGTAACCCTCCGTGAGATGAATGCCCAACAGATGGATTTCCCAGATGAAACCTTCGATGAGGTAGTTGCCACCTTCGTATTTTGCTCTGTTCCCGATCCGGTGGTTGGCCTAAAGGAGGCCCTACGCGTTACTAAGCCAGGTGGCAAATTACATTTGTTGGAACACATGCAAGCCGAACAACCTTTTTGGGCAAACGTGATGGAAAGATTGGACGCTCCTATCCATTATCTGAGTGGGGTTCATATCGCCCGAAAGACAGTAGCAAATGTTGAAAAGGCCGGCTGGGAAATAGACCGGACAAAGGATTTAACGGTTTCTGGTATCTTCAAAAGGATTGATGCCAGAAAATCTACTTAGGCCTTTCTTTCGGCCAGCGGCAGTTCAACAACGAATGTGCTTCCTTCCCCCTCTCCTTCGCTATAGGCCTTTATTTTTCCACCGTACAGTTCCACTATCGCTTTGACCAGTGGCAGCCCAAGTCCACTGCCGGATTGTTCCTGCACCCCCGCTTCATTTGCCCGATAAAATCGTTCAAATAGATGCCTCTTGGTTTCCGAATCGAAGCCCATGCCCGTATCCTCCAAATGGATGACAGCTTTACCACTGGAACGCTGCAGCTTCAGGCTTACCTTTCCGCCGCGGCCGGTATATTTCAGGGCGTTATCCAGTAAGTTGTTTAGCACCTCTTCGATATATCCTCCATGAGCACGCACGTGTAACTCAGGCTCAATCTGTAAATCCAGATTGATACCTTCTTCATTTGCCTTTTCCCGGTATTTCTGTGCTGCCACCTCCGCAATGCGACTAATATTCACCGTTTCCGGCTGAGAACGATGGACCGAGTCCACCCGGGAAAGTTGCAGCAGCAAATGCACCATCTCGCTCATTCGCCGTACCTCCTGAAGCATGCGCCGAATCGTTTCTTCATACTCTTCTTTAGAACGCGGCTTGCGAAGCATAATTTCTGCATCACTGCGCATCGACGAAAGAGGAGTCATCAACTCATGGGCTGCATCCGAAGTAAACCGTTGTTCACGCTCAAAACCTTTTTGCAAGCGAGCCAACATCATATTAAAAGTTTCGGCCAACTCGGTAAGTTCATCGCGTACCTGGTAATTAACCGGAATGCGTTTGTCCATGTCGGAAGCCGTAATGGATTTGGCTGCATCAATAATGGAGGCCACCGGCGACAAGGCGCGCCGCGAGAGCCAGTATCCTCCCAAAATAGAAAGGGCTACACTGATGGCAATCAGGATATAAAGGTATTGGCGAAAGCGACTCAGTTCTTCGTGGAGCGTCCATTCAAAACCAGTTACTTCCAGCCAGCCACAGAAATTTTGATCCCGATCCGTGATTGGGTAAAACAAGGTCCGTGCCGGAAGCGACTGCCATTGACTGCTGGAGGAAGATTCTTCCGGTATATCCGGTAACTCGACTTCCAGCGGCTGATCTATTTTCGAGAAGTTAGGACTCTTATATATCAATCGTCCTTTTGTATCGTATAGCCGGACATACGTGCCGTATTCGACCCCGCTCTTGAGCGCCTCATTTCGGCTGTATCCCGTCAAATCGATAGATAAGGTATCCCTGGTATGGATAAACGGGAGCAGCTGTTCGGCCTCAAAGCGAAGGTGCCGATCGTAGTTATGATGAATAGACTGGTGAAAGGTCTCGTACAGGAAATAGCCAAACAAGCTGAGCATCAGGAAAAGGCTTAACCCATACCAGAAAGCCAATTTCTTGGAAAGCGAGAGTCGGTTAAAAAATGAGCTGAGTTTCGCCATACTACTTTTCTTCCGTTTGATTCAGAGAACTATTCAGCCGGTAACCTGCCCCGCGGATTGTCTCAATGGCCTTAGTGTGATCTTCCAGGATTACCTCATCACATTCATCCATAGCGTCGGCCAGTTTTTGTCGCAGGGTAGATATAGTAGCCTCGATGGTATTATCACTTACGTAATAAGCAGAGCCCCAAACGCGTTCGGCAATCTGAGTCTTTGAAAAAACAGTTTCCGGATTATTAAGCAACAGCTCCAGAAAAAGAAACTCTTTGGGACGCAGGTTTTGCTTGATTCCACATATCTTCACCCAGTGCTTTTGGGAATCTAATTCAATAGGTCCTGCAGAAATGGTTTCCGTATTCATTATTTCGGTTGATCGCCGCCCGAGGGCGCGAACCCGGGCAAGCAGCTCTTCGAAGGAGAAGGGCTTGCTCATATAGTCATCGGCGCCCGAATCCAGTCCCATAATTTTGTGATCCAAGTCGCCCAGGGCTGTCAGCATCAATACTGGAAACGATCGATCCTTTGCGCGCCACTTTTCAAGGATCTGTTTGCCGTCCCGGTTAGGCAAGCGCCAATCCAGAATCACCATGTCATAATCGTTAACCAACCCCTGAAGCTCGGCTTCTTCACCGTCATGAGCTACCTCTATGACGTGCCCTTCTTCTTGCAACCCGCGCTTCAGAGAATCAGCTAGGTGCTTTTCATCTTCAACCAATAATATCCACATAACATTACTGTAGCCCGTTAAAATTGCAGGTTTAAGATAAAGGACTCTCTTCAATAATGTTTTAAGCTTAATTTAAGGTTCGTCCCTTAAGTTTAAGCTCATTATTTCTCGACTGATATTGCAATAAAAACAACAACTTATGAGCGAAGACAATAATGGTATCACTCGTCGTACTTTCCTGCGGTACACCGCCTCGATGGCTGCAATGGCTGGCCTAAGCAGTGTTTTACCCACATATGCCCTTGCAGGATTTAATAATCGTGAGGTTCTCACCCCTCAAGGCCCTGATAACGTCGTTGATCTCACCATCGGTAAAATGCCACACAATGTGGATGGGAAACGAGGTGATGCTATCGGTATTAACGGCACGGTGCCTGGTCCGCTAATTCGTCTCAAGGAGGGACAGGATGTACTGCTTCGGGTAACCAATGAACTGGATGAATCCACGTCCATACATTGGCACGGTATCCTGCTGCCTTTCCAGATGGACGGTGTGCCGGGCGTCAGCTTCGACGGTATAGCTCCAGGAGAAACCTTCGAATATCGGTATCCCGTTCGGCAAAACGGCACTTACTGGTATCACAGTCATTCCGGCCTGCAGGAACAGCTGGGACATTATGGGCCCTTGGTCATCGACCCGGCCGACGAAGATCCCATAGATTATGATCGCGATTACCCGGTTGTTCTTTCTGACTGGACCTTTGAAGATCCCCATGATGTGCTGGAAAATAATATCAAGATGGAGGGCTATTACAATTATCAGAAGCGAACGCTCGGAGAGTTTTTCAACGATGTAAAAAAGGAAGGACTGGGCAACACTGTCAAAGACTATTTGTCGTTTGGCAAAATGCGCATGAGCGCAACAGACCTACTGGACGTCACCGGTGCCACCTATACCTATATGATGAATGGGCACGGCCCCGACTCCAACTGGAATGCCCTGTTCAAGAAAGGCGAAAAAGTACGCCTGCGGTTCATTAATGCCTCGGCCGGCACCACGGCTTTTGACGTGCGTATTCCTGGGCTTGAGATGACGGTAGTGCAAGCGGATGGGCAAAATGTGCAACCGGTGCCCATTGAAGAATTTCGCATCGGCATTGCCGAGACCTATGATGTGATTGTAGAACCCAAAGAGGAAAAGCCCTACACCATCTTCGCTGAATCCCTGGACCGCAGTGGTTATGCCCGCGGCACGCTGGCTCCCCGCGAAGGCATGTCGGCCGCAGTTCCCGCTCTTCGCTCTCGCCCTAAACGCGACATGAAAGATATGGGTATGAAGATGGATATGGCCGGTATGGATATGGATGGCAAGAATTTGAATATGAACGACATGGATCACAGCAAACATGGCGACATGAAAATGACCAATATGGCTAAAGAACCAGTCAAGCACGGGCCTGACCATCACGGTATTGGGGCCGCGGCGATTGCCAACTACCAATTTGACCGGCTGGATGAACCCGGCATTGGCCTGGGAAACGACGGGCGCAAGGTGCTGACGTATCGGGATCTTAAAAGCCTGCATCCCAACGAGGACAAGCGTGACGCCCAGCGCGAAGTGGAGCTTCATCTCACCGGTAATATGGAACGCTACATGTGGTCGTTCGACGGCAAACAGTTTCACGAGGTGAACGGACCCATTGAATTTACCCATAACGAACGCCTGCGACTGACACTGGTAAACGACACCATGATGGAACACCCGATCCATCTCCACGGCATGTGGATGGAGCTGGAAAACGGCAATGGCGAATATAATCCTCGCCAACACACCCTGCTCGTGCAACCGGCCCAGCGGATTTCGGCTCTTATCACGCCGCGCGACAAAGGGCGATGGGCTTTCCACTGTCATATTCTGTATCACATGGAGCGTGGCATGTTCCGCGTGGTGCAGGTGGCCGATGAAAACGGCAGTATTTACGGGCAGGATTACTCATAAAAGTAGATTTATTTATATGTACTCAATCTCTCTAAGTCCCTCTTCTCCAAGAGGGACTTCAAACTGCCCGAGTTTACTACTAGGGAGTTCCTCCTTGGAGAAGTCTGCCTGCGCGAAGCCGTAGTTTAGCTTCAGCGTAGACAGGGAGGACAGGAGGATTGATTTATGGATAAGAAAATAATTCCACGAATTATTGAAGCAAATTCTATCTGATACACAAACTTGAAGACAATGACCATGATTAAACGTCCGCCGACATTCATTCTTACTGTTTTTGCTATCATTGCAATAAACGGCAGTTCAACCTTTTCACAGAAGGCTCCGGATTTCAGCAACGATATCATGATGGATGATCAAACCCATGTCTTTTTTATGACGGACCGGCTGGAATATTATAATATCGATGGGCCTGATCCCATCGTATGGGATGCCCAGGGATGGATCGGCACCGACAAGCACAAGTTCTGGTTTAAATCCGAAGGGGAAGCCCTAACCATAGAAAAGGAAGGAGAAATGGAATTCCAGGGACTCTACAGCCGGGCCGTTTCTCCCTATTTCGACCTACAGACCGGAGTTCGATATGACGTAATGTATAACCGGGAGGGAAACGACGGCCGCGCTTTTGGTGTCATTGGGTTACATGGTATGGCTCCGTACTTCTTCGAGGTTGATGGAGGCCTGTTTGTCAGCCAGGATGGTGATGTTTCTGCCGTCGTCGAAGGAGAATACGACCTGTTGATTACCCAGCGTCTTGTTGGCCAGCCTCGTTTCGCCACTAAATTTGCCGTACAGGAAGTGCCTGAATTCGGCATCGGTTCCGGCTTTAACCGCATACAGCTCGGCTTTCGCCTGCGATATGAAATCAAACGGGAGCTTGCCCCATACATCGGTCTTTCCTGGACGCGAAAGCTAGGTCAAACGGCAGATTTAACTATTCTTGAAGGGGGAGATCCCAGTACCTTTGGCTTGATAGGAGGCCTTCGCATGTGGTTCTAACGGATACGGAATCGGTTTCCTCAACAATAATACTTAGTGGGCCGCCCGAATTTTCTTTCATAACTAAAGAACTACCCCTCCACCGCTATAATGACTCGAAAGTGTGAAAGGATAGTTTTAAATCAGGTATTGGATGCTCCGATATTCCCTGCAAGTAGCGTTGGAGGCCCCTTGCTTTGGTTCAATTGGTTTGGGTATATCCGGGTTCAGACTTTATAAAAAAGGCCTGGATGATTTAAGGTTCATTTAAGGAATCAGGTGTTAGTTTAGCGGAAACTATTATTAGCAGCACCATTCCGCTGCCCACCTCAATAACCTGATTTTAGACGAATGAATAGATTCACCATTCGAAACCTGGCCTTGCTATGCGGATTTCTTGTGACTATCCCCCTTCACACGCTTGGGCAAACCTCAGATTCTACGCTTGTACTGGATAACCTGATTCAACAGGTGCTGTCTGAAAATCCACAGCTCCAGGCCTCTATTAAGGATTGGGAGGCAGGCAAAACCCGTATCTCTCAACAAAAAGTTCTGCCCGATCCTACCCTGGGCCTCAACATGATGAATCTTCCGGTCAATAGTTTTGCTCTTGACCAAGAACCAATGACCGGCAAACAGATCTCGCTGATGCAGCCCTTCCCTTTTCCCGGAAAGCTATCTCTGAAAGGAAAAATTGCGGAAAGTGAATCTGAAATCGGTAAATATCATTCGTATGAACTCCGAAACCAGCTGGTCAAAAAAACGAAGCAGCTCTACTACGATCTCTATTATGTGGATCAAGCAATCGTAACCGTTACCACAAACAAGGAAGTACTTAAGGATTTTGTCGAAATTGCAGAAACCCGCTACAGTGTAGGCAACGGGCTGCAGCAGGATGTACTTCGGGCCCAGGTTTCTCTGTCAAAGATGATTGACCGAGAGCTAAAACTGGAACAACAGCGCCAGTCCCTCCAGGCTCAAATAAATGCCTTGGTGAATGCTCCAGCGGATGCCAAACTCGGAAATCCGATAGCCCCAAAAATAATCGCGCGTTCATTTAACCTGGATTCCCTTCTCCAAGTTTCCAAGAATCATAATCCCTCCCTTACAGCCTGGAAAACAGCTGTTCAGAAAAACAACCAACGCATAGATTTGGCACGACGGGATCGATATCCTGATTTCTCCGTTGGAATAGCCTACACCCAGCGGAACAAATTGCAAAATGGTATGCCAGGTTACGATTTTGTCTCGGCTATGGTCAATGTGAAAATTCCGCTATTTCATCGCCAAAAACAGGACAAGAGAGTTCAGGAAACACAGATTCAAAAAATGTCCGCCGAATATAGCTACCAAAATATTGAAAATGCCGTACAACAACGACTACAACAGGCCCTGAGCGAAGTTGAAAAAAATCAGCGCCTTATCGACCTCTATCAAACTGGTATTATTCCACAGGCAGAGGAGTCGCTCGCCTCATCGATGGCCGGGTATCAAAACGGCAAAGTGGATTTCCTCTCGTTACTGGATAGTGAAATGACCCTATTCCAGCTACGACTCGATTATCATCGATTCCTGGCCGACTTCCATAAGGCCACAGCCGAAATCGAAACTTTGATCGGTTCCCAACTTTAATCCCGATTCAACCTATCAACCACAGAACAAGCAGCATCATGAATATCAAAAGTATAGTTATTGCAACCGGCCTGATTATTCTCTTTACGATAGGAGGCTATTGGCTTGGCGCCCAACAAGGCAATCCAGCCACAAGCATGAATCAAGCCGATATAAAATCTCCTGATTCCTCATCCGTCACGGAAGAAAAGCAGGCTAACAAGGATCGTGAAATCCTCTACTGGCAAGCACCGATGAACCCCAGTGAAATTTACGACAAGCCCGGCAAGTCAAAAATGGGAATGGACCTGGTTCCCGTCTATGCCGACCAGGCCAGCAGCTCGGAAGGCACGGTCAAAATCAATCCGGTTGTCGTACAGAATATGAATGTTCGTACGGCATCAGTCCAGAAAAAAGATCTCTCAACAACAATTAATGCGGTCGGAAAAATAGAATATGACGAACAAAAACTGTCTACGGTAAATCCAAAAATATCAGGCTGGATTGAAAACCTGTATGTGGACTATACCGGGAAAATGGTACAGCGCGGGCAGCCACTGTTCAGTATTTACTCGCCCGAGCTGGTTACCACACAACGGGAATATTTACTAGCCCTGAAAGCGCGCGATAAGGTAAAATCCAGTAGCTTTCGAACCATTCGGGACAATGGAAACAGCTTGCTGGAAGCCAGCCGCAAGCGACTCGAATACTGGGATATCCCCAAATCGGAAATCAAAGAATTGGAAAAAAGCGGGAATATCCGGAAAGCTATGACCCTTCGGGCCCCGAGCGCCGGTGTGGTGCTCCACAAGAATGCCGTGGAAGGTGAATTTATCAAAGCAGGGTCTCCGGCTTATCAAATTGCAGATCTTTCCAGCGTTTGGGTGCAGGCCAGTGTGTATGATTACGAAGTGCCCTGGATTAAAGAAGGGCAATCGGCGAACATGGAACTCTCCTACCATCCCGGCCAAAGCTACAAAGGATCGGTAAGCTATATCTATCCCACCCTGGACCAGAAAACACGAACCGTTATGGTACGGCTCGAATTTGCTAATCCCGACCTAGAGCTGAAACCCGGCATGTTTGCCAGTGTGCAGATTCAATCCCGTCCTATAAAAGATGCCATCGTTATTCCCAATGAAGCCATTATCCGTACCGGTGAACGAAACATCGTATTTGTCGTCAAAGGCGAAGGAGCTTTCGAACCACGGCAAGTAACACTTGGTATGGAAGGAGGTGAGCGCAATAATGAGATTGAAGTCCTTTCCGGGCTACAGCCGGGCGAAAAGATCGTAACCTCGGCACAGTTCCTTTTTGACAGTGAGAGCCGACTGCAGGAAGCCATCCAGAAAATGCTTCAGCAGAAAGAGCTGTCATCAACGAAAGAGACCCCGAATACGGACCCCGGCGAGGAGATGAATCAGGGTTCAACAGATACCATCGACCACTCCAAAATGAATATGCAATAGGCCGAAAAGACCCTGTAACTATAAGATTTTATTGATTTCGCAATGCTACAAAAAATAATTGAAGCCTCCGTAAATAACCGTATAATGGTGATCATTGCCAGCATTCTTCTGCTGGCCGGTGGTACCTTTGTGATGTATCAAACCCCGGTGGATGCCATTCCCGACCTTAGTGATGTACAGGTCATCGTATTTACCAAATACCCGGGACAAGCCCCTCAAGTCGTAGAAGATCAGGTCACCTACCCGCTGACGACTACCATGATGTCGGTTCCCAAATCCAAGGTTGTACGCGGATACTCCTTCTTCGGTCTCTCGTTCATCTATATCATCTTTGAAGATAATACCGACATGTACTGGGCGCGAAGCCGGGTACTGGAATACTTGAATACCGCAGGCAGCAACCTGCCCGAAGGAGTAACCCCTACCCTTGGTCCTGATGCCACCGGCGTGGGCTGGGTTTATGAATATGTGCTGGATGGCGGAGACCAATATGATCTGCAGCAGTTACGCTCCATTCAGGACTGGTTTTTAAAATATGAATTGCTGAGTGTTGATGGTGTGGCGGAAGTGGCCAGCGTGGGCGGACATGTCAAACAATATCAGGTCGATGTAGACCCGGATAAGCTGCTGGCCTACAACATTCCCCTCTCAAAAGTTAAGATGGCTATCAAACGCAGCAATAATGACGTGGGCGGACGCCTGATAGAGATGAGTGAAACCGAATATATGGTGCGGGGACAGGGATATATCCGATCCATTGTCGACGTTGAGAATATTCCAATCGGGGCCGATGACAACGGGACCCCTATTTTGATAAAAAATATTGCCAACGTACATGCCGGTCCGGACCTGCGCCGGGGCGTGGCCGACTGGAATGGCAAGGGGGAAACCGTGGGCGGTGTAGTTGTGATGCGGTATGGAGAAAATGCCCTCCAGACCATCGAAAACGTTAAAGAAAAGCTCCAGGAACTGAAAAGCGGACTCCCTGAAGGGATAACCATAAAAACGGCCTATGATCGCTCCGGATTGATCTCCCGTGCCATTGATTTTTTAAAGGAAAAGCTGCTTGAGGAAAGCCTGGTGGTCGCACTTATCACCCTCCTTTTCCTCTTGCACTTTAGGAGTGCCCTGGTAGCCATTGTAAGTTTACCGATTGGGATCCTCGTTGCATTTCTGGTGATGTACTTCCAGGGCATTAACGCCAATATTATGTCTCTGAGTGGTATTGCCATCGCTATCGGTGCGATGGTTGATGCAGCCATCGTGATGGTAGAAAATGCGCACAAGCATCTTGAAAAAGATCGCGATAAAAAGGATCACTGGCGCATTATTATGGATGCCTCCAAGGAGGTGGGGCCGGCCCTGTTTTTCTCCCTGATGATCATCACCGTTTCCTTCCTGCCGATCTTTGCCCTACAGGGGCAAGAAGGTCGTTTGTTCAAGCCCTTGGCTTTTACCAAAACATACGCCATGGCTGCCGCGGCCCTGCTTTCGATTACACTAGTGCCCGTACTGATGGGCTACCTGATCCGAGGTAAAATAAAGCCGGAACACAAAAATCCTGTCAACCGATTTCTTATTGGAATTTACCGGCCGATTATAAACTTCGCCTTGCGGTTTCGATGGACAACCGTCGTTGCCGCATTAATAATTCTTGTTGTCTCTGTTTTTCCCTTACAGCGGTTGGGGTCCGAGTTTATGCCTAACATCAACGAAGGCGACCTGCTGTATATGCCCACCACCGACCCGGGTATCAGCATAACCAAGGCCCGCGAACTGCTCCAACAGACGGATAAAATCATAGCCAGCTTTCCGGAGGTTGAGACGGTATTCGGAAAGTCGGGTCGGGCACAAACCTCCACAGATCCCGCACCGCTGTCGATGTTTGAAACCATCATCCAGCTGAAGCCCAAAGATCAATGGCGTGAAGGCATGACGATGGAAAAACTCAAACAGGAAATGAATGACGCCATACAGATTCCCGGCCTGACTAACGCCTGGACGATGCCGATTAAGACGCGGATTGACATGCTTTCTACCGGAATCAAGACGCCTATTGGCATTAAAGTAACCGGCCCGGACCTCGATCAGCTCGCAAAATTAAGCCAGGATATTGCTTCCGTGACGCGCGGCGTGGAAGGCACGCTCAGCGTTTTTGCCGATAAAACAACCGGCGGCAACTACCTTGATTTCGATATCGATCGCAGGGAAGCGGCCCGCTACGGACTGACTACCGGTGACGTGCAAGATGTCATTCAATCGGCCATTGGCGGAATGAATGTTACCCAAACCGTAGAGGGGCTGGAACGGTATCCCGTAAACGTACGCTATGCCCGGGAGTTACGGGAAAATATCTCCGACCTGGAACGGGTGCTTATTCCTACCCCGTCGGGTGCCCAAATCCCCCTTTCTTATGTAGCTGATCTTCAGATTAATAAAGGCGCTCCGGTCATTAAGACCGAAAATGCACGGTACTCCAGCTGGATTTATGTGGATCTAACGACCTCCGATATCGGCTCGTATGTAAAACGGGCGCGGGAAACCGTTGCAAAGGAAATCGACCTACCATCGGGATATAGCCTAAGCTGGAGCGGCCAGTATGAGTATATGGAAAGGGCAAAAAAGCGGCTGCAGATTGTGGTCCCCATTACTCTGCTCATTATCTTTTTGCTACTTTATTTTAACTTCAAAAACCTGCAAGAAAGTCTAATTGTCATTTTAACCCTTCCGTTTTCACTGGTTGGGTCGTTCTGGCTGTTATACCTTCTGGGTTACAATCTGAGTGTTGCCGTGGGGGTCGGTGCCATTGCACTGGCCGGGGTTGCCGCCGAAATCGGTGTCATCATGCTTACCTACCTGGATAATGCTTACAACCAACGAAAGTATCATGATCGCATGAATTCCCTGGAAGATCTTAAGAAAGCGATCCTTGAAGGCTCGGCCCAGCGCATTCGCCCGATATTCATGACGGTTTGTGCCATCATCGCCGGACTATTACCCATTATGTGGGGCTCCGGAACCGGGGCAACGGTAATGAAACGTATCGCTGCGCCGATGGTGGGAGGAATGATATCAGCTACCCTGCTCAGCCTGATTGTACTGCCGGTTATCTATTACCTGTGGAAAAGCCGTGAGGTTAAAAAGCTTTCAGCTACAGCAAACGACAACTACGACAATGATATCAGTTAAACAACCGAAGGACATTATGAACGAAGTAAAAGCATTTATAAGAAAGCGAAAAGCCGAAGAAGTTATTGATGGACTGGAAGCCGAAGGTTTCTGCTGCATGACCTTACTTGATGTAATGGGACTCGGACGGATGTCAGACCCGGATAAGGCACAACTTTCTGTCACCATAGCCGAACGATTTTCGGACATCGCTAAATTGGTAGTGGTCTGCAGTAAAGAACATACCAATAAGGTAATAGATATCATCCAAGCGCGAGCTCGAAGTGGGCAACCGGGGGATGGGATCATTTACGTAACCCCGGTTTCTAAAGCTGTTCATATCAGGACGGGAGATAGGAGTGATAATTTTTTGCAAACAAATTAGAATTAGAAAAAAAGGTCCCGGAGTCACCAATAGGGAAACTGTTCTCCACTTTGCCCGTTGGAGGCGCTTCGGATACCCCCTGATTCTCTCATCCGTCGCGCTTCCAGTCATACCCCATTAAGACTATCTCCGGGACCGGTAATTATCTTTTTTGCATATAAGATTAAAGTAAGTGTTTGCCCTAACGGGTTAAAGAGAGGGTACCGAGCCTTTTATTGTAATAGATATCGATATTAGCCGTGTAGGAAATTTGATGAGCGGCACACTTTCCGGTCCATTGATACTGTGACAGCAAGTGATCACTTTTGAATGCGCAATACTGCCGGTATCTCGTTATCTTAGAGGTAATTAATCTTTATCTAATCATTTGTTTATGCTCGAGCAATTTCAGATCCGCATCGATTATCGCAAAAGGGAGCGACATATTCTGAATGTATTATTAGCCCTACTCACCGGCGTACTTACGCTTATTTATCCCAACTTTTTATACCTGATAGCCGGGGGATATCTCGTGGCTCTGGGAGTACTTTTTATCGCTTTTCGTTTGCCCTCTACCCTATCTGCCATTCCGATCGTAGCCGGCGTACTAATTTTTATTTTCCCGGAGCTGATTCCCGTTACCTTTGCGGCCTTCCTGGGACTATTTGGCTTTGCCTTGCTGTTTGGTTTTCAATTTGCCGTTATCGGCGTCTTAACCTTGGTTATCGCGGTTCTTATTCTGGCTAATCCTGATTCTGTAGCTTACCTGATCGCCAGCTTTTTGCTTCTTTATGCCGTTTCAAACATCATCCAGCTTTATAGGCATTGGCAACAATCTGACAGCAACAGTAACGTAAGCATACAGTAAGGCATCCGATAATACCGGTTATTTACCCTGGAAGTCTACGAATTTTTCATTGAGGCCATACAAATAACGGCGTTTATCATCCGGATCCTTACGTCTAATAATTAACTTACCACTTGAATCCTGGTGCTCCCGGAATTTGTCATTGATTGAAGTAATGATTTCGTTACGTAATTTACGACGGTAATCGTAGTTTTCTATTCCCGCCCAGAGGTATTCTTCAATCTGTTGGGTATCCAAAAAATGCTGCTCATCAAATAGATACATCAGCAGCGTTTTTTCCTCATCGTTGAAGCCGCTGAGCGCTTCTATGTCAGAGCGTTTCAATGGCAGGTCAAGAGATTTCGAGGAATTGGGATCCGCCTGAAATTTCAGGTATAACCACGCTAAAAATATCAATACGATTCCGAGGCCCAACAGATAATACCATTTTGTAAAGTCCGCCAGTGACTCGTTATCAAGTTTACCGACAATTTCTTTTTCGGATATGCGTAACACCCTGACCGGATAAGTAGTAGCCCGTGCAAGATTATCAATTCCGATAACAATTGCCTCTTTGGCTTCGGGATCATACATATAATTTGTGGGAATCAACCGGTTGGAGTTCCCCAGTCCCAATATCTGTCGATTATATACCCGGTGAGTTTCAACATTTACCGGTTTCAGATAAAAACCATTATCCGGATTATCCTTTAAGACTACCGGTAAGCACCAGAGTGAGTGATCCGGAATATAAAATGATGATGTGATAGCGTTTGTATACCTGATCTTATTGAGCTCCCGGGGTACATAAAACGAAAACTCTTCCTGGGGAAGCTCCATCCACTTTTCCCATCGGCGGTTTTCAAAGGAGAATTTCCAGATATCCCGTAAAGCCATTCGCGAAATGACCTGGTCATCGGGATGCTGATTAGCGGTCGTTGTACCTCCGTAGATAAAAAGCTCATCCGTATCGGCATTTAAAAATCCGGTATCCGGAACCCGTTCAGCCGGAAGCACTCCCTCAGGATCGGTTGTCTGGATATTCCATTCACTAAGCTCAGCATTGTAAAAAGTGAGGATATTATGCCATTCCCAAAATCCATATCCGCCAAAAGTATAAAGGGCTCCTCGATAAAAGAATGGATAATGTCCGAATTGGTTATGATGATTAAAGGAATGATCTACCCGTTTAACATGGAATGTTGGAAGGTCCACGAAGTACATTTTGCCCACACCCCGCGACCAGAACTGAAGGCGTTGCTTTTCAGCATTGTATCCAAACTCCAGATCGGCAATTTCATCGGAAATACTCTTCAGTGAATCCAGAAACTTCCACTGGTTACGATTCAAGTCATATTGCCACAGGTTCGTATTGGTGACCACAAAAACCCGGCGACCGGCCGTATCAATGTCGGCATACAATGCCCCTTGATCATGAAAAACCGGAGTCTCTAGCCCGGATATTGCTGAAGGTTCAGCTGTGTTCTGTCCATAAAGAAGGCCTTGGGCAAATAACAAGATCAACCATAAAAGCACCCGGACTAGTGACATTTACCTAGCTGTTTCAACCTACTTTTTATGAACCGGTTCACATTTTTTCTATGAGTACAGAAAATTACACCCTAAAATAATATCAACAAATCTAAAGGACATTTTCATTTCAATTGAGCCATATTTATCAAAAGAGCTGCTTTATTGAGGGCTTTTTAAATGAATTATTAGTCCGTCGGGTAATACGGCGGGCTAATAGTTTTTATCCACTTACCTACTTGCTAAATGCAGTTAACTAAACGGGCTTCGTTATCACCTTTCCAATGGTATGCAGCAAAAGGAATACATTTTTTTACATACATTAATTTCTATTAATGATGTGTATTTTGTAACGTAGTGCGAAATTTATGCCTTCAACTATTAACAGGGCAAATATGATCAGACATAATGCATTTCGTGAATACTATGTGACCAGCGAATATCGCGGATTTCGAAAAGTTCGGCAAAGTAATTTAAAAGAGCACGGACTTACGCAAGTTACCTTTATGAACGGTGACAATTATATCAAGGCAAACGGCCATTTTGTTGAGCAAGCCCTTAGGCAGGCTTTTAAGGCCATTGACGCATATTACATTCGAAATACCGAACAAAGAATTTCTACTGCATCATATTGACATTAAACGGTGGCTAGTACCTCCATTTGCATGGCTTGCCCCCTGAATCCCGGGCTCAATAAAGTCCGGGATTTCTTTTAACCCCTTTCGCCTCCCTGATGTTCTATAAATTAGCATGCGAGCCTTTATGGAATTTCTCAAAGTTGAAATCCAGCAAGAACTGATTGTTGGATTGGACGCTAATCTCCGCATCCAAAACAACCCGTACCAGGGGTGACTGAAGCAATTTATTTAATGGAGGGGAAATTGAAGCCTGTTGCTTGATCAGGCTTTGGGGAATTCGATCATCTATTTAAAAAACCGTCCCGGCACGATTATTTCCACCCCGCAATTTTATATCAACCAGTGTTGATATAAAACTCAAAATAATTCCGGGTTTGATTCCAAATCTTTATTTAGCTAACTATTTATGGTGATTAATAAACCATTAGACAATATCCTATTTGTAAATTTGTACGTTTAACTGTTTCCTAACATCAAGATATGAGACTACGCAAACTTCTAATATCAATCTTAATCTATTTCGCCACTCTTGGCATTGTAGTTGCCCAAAACTCACAAACAACAATTCCTACAGAAGTAATTAAAAAAGTTATTTTTGAAACCGAATTATTGGGGTTTCTTCATTTTGACCTGCCCGAAAGAAAAATCTTGTATCTTAAATCAAAGCCTCATTTAAAATTTAAATCACTGCAAGATCCAAGAGTAAAAATCATCACATTAGATTCTGATCAATCTTCTAAAGGTTTAAATGTTATAGAAATCAATAGTTGGAAAGGGAAGGAGGGGATTTATAAGCTAAGTTTAAGTTACGATAGCGAGGGAGTTGTTAGTTGGTTTAAATTTACAAAGAAAAAGAATGAGTGGAAGTTGTTGAAATCTTGGATTGCAGAAACATAAAACAGTATAACCCGCCTTCAACGACGGACGCAGCCAAAAATCTTGTTAAATCCCTTGCCTGACAATGATCATATTCGTTGCTTTTAAACAATCCGTAATCTCTGCGCAGGTTATTTGCTGAGTCGCTAGAGCAACCTATACAAATCTCGCTCGTTGTTAGTTTGTACTTATATTTGTACCATATTAAAGTCAGTTATTAACACAACTTATAGCTCTATGAAACGTGTCCAACTTGATAAAGATATTCAGCCACTCTCTGAATTTCGGGCCAATGCAGCTTCAATGATTGAAAAAATTAAAACGGAGCACCGTCCCCTTGTTATTACTCAACATGGAAAAAGTTCTGCTGTATTGCTTGATGTCGGTGATTATGAGCAAATAATCGATACTATTGAATTGCTTCAGGAAATCAACCAAGCTCGTCAAGAAATTGAAGATGGCAAAGGTACCGAGCATGAAGAATTCATGAGTTTATTGAAGAAACGGTTGGGGAAAGCATAAATGCATATTGTCTGGTCGCCAACTTCTCAACGAAAAATTGATGAAATTATAGACTACATTTCGAAAGATACTTCAGATGCTGCATTGGCGCTGGTTGAAGAGTTTGAAAAGCGTGTACAACATTTGAAAAACATCCTCGCTCAGGGCAGATGTTTTCTGCCTTAAATGACAAAATGGTCCGGCAGCTTGTAGTTCAGTCTAATTATTTGATCATCTATGAAATCAACCAAGATCACATCGTCATTTTGACTATCCGTCATGCCAGGCAAGATGAAGATGAATCTGAGATTAAGCCTGAATAGAGCTTGCTCTAACCCGCCTTTAGATTACTCCCTAAATAATAACTTACTTTGGTGGAATAATCCGCCACTGGACCCGCCGGGGCGGGCTGCACTGCACTCTTTGATGAATGGGTATTCTCCGACTGCCGGGATGATATCTTTCGTCACCTGGAATCTTTTGATCATCGCGACATTCGTTCTAATCAGCAGCTCTCCCAGCGGTGGCATCTCTAGAGAAAATATTTCTTCGTAAAAGCAACATTCTAAACCGGTAGTTTAATCAGGAAACGGGTACCTTCGCCCTGCTCCGAGCAATCGTTCAAATTCATTAGCCGGAGTCGCTGCTTCCATTAGAGATGGATGAAATTTATATGGGGATTAGGTGACCAAATAAAATGATCAGCGCCTTAAAAACATAACGTTATCCAAAATATCGTATTCAAAGGGTAACTATGAAATACAATATGGTTATAAGTGAATAGAGGTTGAGGCTATTACGAATTTTCAGGAAACTGACGGGAATATATTTGTGTGCTTAGGATAATGATCCTAGCATGGTATATTTATTTTTTGATAATCAAACACTATAAATAATGGGTAAATTAGCAGGAAAAACAGCGATTATTACGGGGGCAACACGAGGCATCGGGCGCGCCGTAGCCGAACTTTTTGCCCGGGAGGACGCCAATGTTCTCGCTAACGGACGAAGCAACCGAGGCGCCGAGGTCGTCGAAACGATTAATCAGAACGGTGGCAAAGCTACTTTTGTCCAGGGCGACGTTAGCACTAAACAGACCAACGAGAAACTGGTTAAAACCGCCATTGATACCTATGGCGGATTGGATATTGTTGTTCCCAATGCCGGAATGTTGGGACTGGGATCCGTTACAGACGTAGATGCAGGTACCTGGCATCAAACAATAGATACCAATCTAAATGGCGTTTTTTATCTTCTGCGAAGTGCTATTCCCAAGTTACAAAAAAATGAAAATGGAGGCGCCATCGTGGTAACCGGATCCATTGCCGCACATAAAGGTTTTCCCAATCATGCCGCCTACTGTGCCAGCAAAGGAGCCGTTGAAGCTTTGGTCCGTCAAGTTGCTGTAGACTATGGGCCCCGGATTCGGATTAATCTCATCCAACCGGGACCGGTAAACACCGAACTTTATAACGATTCGGCCGTTGTCTTCCCCAACCCCGATACCGTACTCGATGAGGTTCCCGATTCACTGCCGATGAAACGCATCGGATCGCCGGAAGAAATTGCCCAGACCGTCCTCTTTCTTGCCAGTGATCGTTCTGCATGGATAACCGGATCCATAATTACTATTGACGGAGGCGCTTCTGCAGCGGGATAAATCTCCGGGAATGAACAGCTTCTCTTACGGAGAAATGACTTATAGTTTAGGGCTGATGAACGGGATCGCCAGGTTTAGCCCTCGCAGTATCAGCAAAATACCGACTAAAGCGATAAAATAGGGAGACAACTGTTTGAGACGCCTGCGAACAGAAACGGATATCAGTCCGCCGGCCATGCTCACGGCCAGCATTGCCGGGATCGTCCCCATCCCAAAACCGGCCATAAAATAAACGCTTTTAAGTACAGTCCCCGAGGTCAGAGCCGTCATTAATCCCATATACACAAACCCGCAGGGCAGTAAGCCATTAAGCAAACCGATTAAAAACAGCGACCATAACGTTCCCTTGCCAAACAGCGACTTGATGGGCGAAGTGGCTTTCTTCATCAGCCGGGAGGGATACGCTTTCCACTGATTCAGTTTGCTGCGAAATTGAGAAACCGTCACTCCCAGCAGCAGGACCACACCGATAGCAATGGAAAGTCCCTGCTGAAATCCGCTGATGGATACCATGCGACTCAGCAGGCCTACCGCCAGTCCCAAAACGGAATAGGTTATCACTCGTCCTACATTATATATGATTCGGGAAATGAATAAAGAAAAGGTATTGCGATCGGCTCCGGGAAGCGCCAGGGCCAGCGGTCCACACATGCCTACACAATGAAAACTGCCCAAAAAACCAAAGGCGATACCGGCAAAGGCCCAGCTCATATAGTGACTAAATTGATTGCTGATAACTCACCTCGAAAATACGCAAAATCCCACGGCTTTAAAATATTACCGGCCGTCTTATAAAATACATCGCCCTCCGTCAGCCGGCGGATCGCGATGACGGTAAGGTTTTGCAAAGGACTCTTTTTATTTACTCGATTTATTTATTTGACTATCAAACGTCATTTTGCGGGATGAATTGATGACCACCAGCAGGCTGCTACCCGCCATCGCCAGGGCGGCATAGAGCGGATTAATGAGTCCTGCAATCGCCAGCGGAATGGCGGTAAGATTATACAGGAACGCCCAACCCAGATTTTGTCGGATCCGGCGCTTGGTATCATCCATGATGTTAAAGGCGGTATTAATACGCTCCAGCCTGTCGCCAGGAATCACAATCTGGGCGGATTCGGCCGCAATCGCCGTCAGGTCCCCGAAGGCGACCCCAAGATCCGCATCGGCCAGGGCCAGGGCATCGTTGCTGCCGTCGCCTATCATCGCAACGGATCCAAATTTTTTAAGTTTTTTGATGATCTCCGTTTTGGATTCGGGACGCGCGCCGGTAAACAGGAAGTCGGGATTGAGCTTTTCACGGATCGGCTTTGCCGCCGCCTCGCTGTCCCCGGTAATGATGGCGATCTGCTTTTCCTCCCTGTTGATAGCGGCGAAGAATGATTCAGCCTCCTCGCGGATCTGATCTCCGACAATCACAATGCTTTCCACTCGCCCATTCCAGGCAATACCGGTGGGCACATAGCCGCGGCGGCGGGCTTCGGTGATCCTGTTTTGCTGGTTATCACTCAAAGAATGTCCATGCTCCTGCAACCACTCTGGCTGACCCACAAACACTTTCTGGTCGTTTACCTCAGCCATCACCCCTCGCGTGGTACTTTCAAAATTGCTTACTGTCATAGCATCTTCTGTCTCTGCTCTATCTGAGGCTATGGCCTTGGCCACGGGGTGCGAGGCATACTGCTCTATGACACTTGCCAGTGCCAGCGCTTCGGGATTATCCCCTTCATCCAGCAGGTGCATTTGTCCGGTGGTGAGCGTGCCGGTCTTGTCAAAGGCCAGGATATCGGTATCGCTCTGCTCCTCGAATACGGCCCCTGTTTTAAAAATAATGTTCCGCTTGAGCGCTTCCCGGAGCCCGGAAGCTACAGCAAGCGGTGTAGCCAAACCCAAAGCACAGGGACAGGATACTATAAGCACGGCCAGCGAGGAAAGCAGCGAATCCACAACGGGCGAACCACTGTACAGGCGAATAAAAAACGTGATTGCACCTAGAATCAATACACCCGGCACAAAATAGGCGGCGATGCGATCAGCCAAACGCTGCTTGCCGGAGTGGCGCGCCTGAATGTTCCACATCAGGTGAATCATCTTTTCGATGGTGCTTTGCACCTGCTCATCGGTCTCGATGGTCAGCGCATTCTGGGTCAATATGGTGCCGCTGAGAGCCCGATCCCCTTCTTTCTTGGTAACCGGCAGGGATTCGCCGGTGATCAGTGCCTCGTTTATCACGCCGCGCCCTTCAATTATGGTACCGTCCACCGGTATACGCTCCCCGGCTTTCACCAGTACTTGTTCGCCGGGCCGGATATCCTCAATTTCGACTTCCCTGAACTGTCCGTCGCGTTGCACACGGGCCGTTTTAATCCGCTTCTCCATCAACTCCGTCAGAAGCGAATTTTTGTCTTTTTTGATGCGACTCTCATAATAGTTGCCCAGCGAAACGGCCATAATAATGGCCATGGTCACATCAAAATAGATCTCCCGGATTCCCATCAATAATGCGCCGAGGCTAAACAGATATGCACTAAGGGCTGCCACTGCAATCAGCAGATCCATATTGGGTTTCATCACGGATACCGAAACCCACGCACCCCGCAGAATCGGATACCCGGTAAAAAAGAGCGTAATGGAAGTCATCACAAACACATTGGCCATCCAAAAATACTGGGTCACCGATGAAAACGGCAGAATGCTGTGGCCGGTAATATAGACGGGATATAAGATGAGGCTATAAACGATCAGTCCCATAATACTGCAAAAGCCGCCAATCAGCAGGCGGACCATCGTGGTAAAATTATCTCCGCCGAAATAGCTATCCATCGGATAGGCTGAATAACCCATGGTACTGATCATCCCGGGAAGTTCGCTCTCCTGCACCCGTTCGGGATCGTAATACACTTTTACCAGCTCGGAAGCATAACTGGCTTCGCTCTTGTAGATGCCGTCCTGGCGACGTGTCATCGACTCAATAAAGGATTCGCAGGTAGCACAATGCATTCCATCCACTTTCAGGAAGGCTTCCCGGGCCGACTCGGGAGGCTCGTCGGTCTCCTCTTCCCACTCGCGGTGTCGCCGCCTGATCGTTTCTTCCCGCACCTTTTTGGCCTGTTCCTCATCCATCTCCTGTAAAAGTTCGTAAACCTGCAGGCATCCGGAGCAGCAAAACGTCCCTTCAACATTGGGATCGGTAATGGGAGGATCAGGGGTAGGCAGATCACATAACGTGCATGTATCTTCGCTCATAAAACTAAGGGGAAAGACGTCCAAATTGACCACTTGAAAATACAACCTTCACACCTCTTTATCCATTCCCGCAAAAGCGATACCCTTTGCTCCGGTGTTCCATACAGTTGTATCAATACATCTTATCCCCTCCCATTCAGCTAGTCATATGCTCATCCCGGTCGCCGGGGCTGAGGTATTCTAGGATCGCCAACAAGACTTTTAGCTCACCCGACAATGGCGCTTAAGTTATTGATAAAAATAAATCTATATTAATATTAGTACTTGACATTACAGCCGCCTAATACGTATTTAGTAGTACAATTTTTGAGATGGTATTTCAAAGAATAGACAGGCCAGATTTATCAAGCATAAAACGAAAACCTATTCCTAATAATCATGACTGAAGAAAACCAACAATCAGCTGATTCGGGGAAATCCAAACAGAAGGATGATGTCGGGAGTCCTCCCATCGAGCAGGAAATATCGCTGGAAGAGTTTCAGCCCAAAGGAACACTGACGCTGGCGTTGCTCTATTTTGTCATCATCGTACTCATGTGGATTTTCATGTATTTCGGCGAATTCGCCAACCATGGTCCCTCCATCAACTGATTAATTCCAAACCTTTCTTTCTATGCATATTCATAAATACGAACGGTTTTGGATCTATCTGTCCTTTGTCGTCATTGCCTTCTTCATTGCCTCGGTCGTGTACGGATTTGTAGCCCTTGATTTGAAGGTAGTAGGTGATAATGAAACTGTAGATCCCCAAAACCTGCAAGACACTCCTTTTAATAAGCCTGGGGTCCGTAGGGTGGAAAATCCTGACCCAGCCAAATATGAGGTGTATGTAGAGGCATTGCAGTTTGCGTTTGTCCCCGGAACCAGCACTCCGATTACAGTTCCGGCCAACACGCCCATCACCTTTCATGTGACCAGTGCCGACGTATTACACGGCTTCGAAGTGGTCGGCACCAACCTGAACACCATGGCCATACCGGGACAGGTTGCCACTTTTACCACGGTGTTTCCGGAGCCTACAACCTACGGTATTGTCTGTAATGAGTATTGTGGGCCAGCCCATCACGTAATGGAAGGAAAGCTTACGGTGGTCCCTAAATCAGAATTCAATGAAAACTATTTGGTGCAATGACCTTTTTACAACGATATCCTAAAGCAGCAAAAGTAGCCAAGGCGAACTTTATTGTAGCATTCATCGCGCTGGCCATCGGTGGATTGTTTGGATTTCTTCAGGCCCTGCACCGAACGAATGTCTTCCGCGGATTTATTAATTCGGGCCAATATTACACAGTACTTACCGGTCACGGCGTATTGCTGGCCATTATTTTTACCACCTTTTTTATTGCCGGACTTTTTGTGTGGGGCGTAACGCGCAGCCTGGAACGCGAGCCCGAGAACCTTACCTTTACCTGGACCTGGTTTTGGCTAATGGTAGTAGGCCTAACAATGGCAGCTATCGCAATTCTCGGCGGACTCGTCCCGGGAAGCTCCATTCGCGCTGCCGTACTTTATACCTTTTATCCTCCGTTACAGGCACATCCTTTATTCTACATCGGGCTGGCGCTTGTCATTATCGGTTCGTGGATGGCTGGGGCCGACTGGTTCCGGTCCTACCTGAAATGGCGCAAGAATCATCCTTCAGAACGCATCCCGCTTCTCACCTTCATGGCGCTATTTACCATGTTGATGTGGTATGTGTGTACGATTGGTGTTGCCCTGGAAGTGGTGGTACTGCTGATTCCCTGGTCACTCGGCTGGGTCACAGATATTGAACCGCTGTTGCCTCGAACACTTTTCTGGTACTTTGGTCACGCAGTCGTTTATTTCTGGTTGCTTCCGGCCTATTACGTATGGTACGCCATTCTGCCGAAGTTTTCGGGCGGACGCCTGTTCAGCGATTCCATGACGCGAATTGTATTTATTATATTTCTAATTCTTTCCACGCCCGTCGGTTTCCACCACCAATATGCCGATGCGGGTATCTCCCTGGGGTTTAAATTCTACGCCATGGCTACCACGCTGCTGCTGTTGCTGCCCAGCCTGATGACCATGTTCACGGTAATCGCCGGCATGGAGCACGGGGCTCGTCAGCGAGGCGGAAAAGGCTACCTGGCCTGGATTGGTAAACTTCCCTGGGATAATCCACCTTTTGTGGGTTGTGCGCTGGCTGGTATCATGTTCGCCGCCGGTGGTTTCAGTGGGATGATCAACGCTTCGATGAATATTAACATCATGATTCACAATACCCTCTGGGTACCGGGACACTTCCATCTCACAGTGGGTACGGCCGTAGCGCTCACGTTCATGGCCGTAAGTTACTGGCTGATACCGCAGCTCACGGGTAAGAAACTCAAGCATAAAACCATGGCTCTGGTTCAACCCTACGCTTGGTTCCTAGGCATGACGCTGATGTCGAATGCCATGCACCGTGCCGGACTGGCCGGTATTCCGCGCCGTACTGCTGAGCCGGAATATACTGGTTTCGATTTTCATGCCGTGTTCGGGAGCATTGGTGAGATGAAGTGGCAGATTGCCATCGGTGGTACCATCCTGACGATATCGCTTGTGATGTTCCTCTGGGTCATCGTCGCTACGTGGTGGAAAGGCGAACGTTCTGAACAACCGGTAGATGAAAGCATCCCAACTCCGCTTTCCGGCAAAGAGCACACGCCGGCCGTCCTCGATAACATCAAGCTCTGGTTGGGCCTTGCCATTTTACTGGTAATCCTGGCCTATACCTTCCCGCTCTGGGATATGGTGAAAGACGGACTATTTTCACCGGGTATCGGACCGAGACCTTCATAAGCGAGCTGTCGAAGGCGAATGGGAGTAATAATTTTAACTGCAGGAGATCATAACTTTGCGGGCGGATTTTTTTAACTTATGACCTTATGCAATAATACCGCCCGCAATATCAATATCCTGTTTTATTATGAATGAGGATTCTTCCGGTTCCAAAAAATATTGGCTGCGTGCAGTCATAATCATTGCTTTTGGAGTTCCTGTCCTCTTGGAAGTACTGACCTTTTTTAACCTCATCAAGTTTCGGCTGTTTGATGATGGATCTTCTCAGGAGCCTTCATCCCGGGAAACTACCGTAACGGAGGTTCAAAAATATGCCCCGGGGGATACTTTGTTCACCGATGCCCGCCAGATTATTATCATTCAGGAGATGCACATCTATGTAAATCCGGAAGCCTGGAATTTCGAACTGAGTCTTAAAACTTCCGCATCCGGCAATGCCGTCCCCGGAGCCTTCAGGCTGTCAATTGACAGCCTTCGACTTGATAACAACAGCATCATCCGAAAGTCCGCATTATGGGAACGGGAACAGGTTGAAGAGCAAAAGGAAGAGGAAAGTGAAGAGTCTGAATATGAAGAGAACGAGTGGGAAACCGAATGGTCCATTCCCAACGGACGACTGCCCCAACAACTCTTTGTTACCTGGCAACGAAAAGTGGACCAAGATTCCATCGCCCTTATCCATAAAGGCTTTGTGCTAAAAAAACCGCCTATCCGCTATCACAATTGATGCATTTAAAGATAAAACATAGATCCTGAAACAAGTTCAGGATGACATGTTTGTTGCTTGATTAGTTAGTTTCTTGGCTTAGTTTTATCTCGTTACAAAGCTCTGATTCGTAACGAGACAGTCTTTGTTTCTTCATTAACCCCATCTTTTTCTTCCCCTGCACGCAGGGGAAGAGACTCGTTATTATGGCTCAATATTGACTTTATGAGTCCCTCTCCCTAATTATTAGGGAGAGGTCAGGAGTGGGTCAAACAAAGTTAAGCGTTTAGTTTTTCAGTGATCTTTTCTGAGCTCTCCAAAAAGTCCAAAATAGAGGACGATCATCTTCATAATTAAGAGTTGGTCAATTTCCCTAAACTACGCCAAGGCTTCGTTGAGCGGGCTAAATCCCTCTTACCGCCGGTAGTCGGTCCCCGCTCCAAGAAGAACTTAGAGGCTCATTAATTTAAATAAAGAGTTCCTCCTTAGAAAAGGAGGACAGGAGGATTGAATAATCGGAATAACTATAAACGTTTGTTCAATTCCCCTAAATCCCCTTTCTCCAAAGGGGATTTTTTTCTCCACTCATAAATCTAATAAAAGAATTCCTCCTTGAAGAAGCCTGCCTGTGCGAAGCCGTAGCTTAGCTTCGGCGAAGGTTGGGATGACAGGAGGATTGATCTACCTATTTCTGCCATTATTATCAGACTTTTTGGCCAGCTTCAGAACGGGAGTGGGTAAACCAAAGGCAATAAATTTTACGAGCTCCCATTACGCTTTTGAATACTTAATCAGACAGCTTCATGGCGCGCGAAGAGTTACTGACCACCAGCAGGCTACTCGCCGCCATGGCTAGTGCCGCAAAAAGGGGATTGATCAATCCGGCGACCGCCAGCGGGATTGTGGTTAAATTATATAGAAAGGCCCATCCCAGGTTCTGATAGATTCTTCTTCGGGTTTGCCGAATAGCCTTAAAGGAAGCAGTAATGCTATCGAGCCGGTCACCCGGAATGACCACCTGGGCAGATTCCGCGGCAATAGCCGTCAGGTCCCCGAAAGCGATTCCCAAATCCGATTCGGCCAGCGCCAGGGCATCATTGCTGCCATCTCCGACCATGGCTACAGACCCAAAGCGCTTTAACTTTTTAATAATCTCCGTTTTTGATTCCGGGCGAGCGCCGGTAAAAAGGTAATCCGGTTGAACTTTTTCCTTTAACGGACGCGTAGCCTCCTCGCTGTCGCCGGTTATAACCGCAACCTGTTTTCCCTGTTTGTTGAGCGACTGTACAAATGATTCAGCCCCGGCCCGCAACTCATCTCCAACCACCAGCATGCTTTGCACGGTTCCATCCCAGGCCACACCCGTAGGTACATATCCGTTGAAGCGGGCATCTGAAATCTGCTTCTGCTGCGACTCGGAGATCTTATAACCCAGCTCCTGCAGCCACTCGGGTTGACCTACTCTAACCAGGTGCCCATCAACATTTCCTTCAACCCCGGTTACATAGCTTTGAAAATCTACCGCTTTGGGTAAATCATTGGCCGGCCCACCAGCGATAGCTTCGGCCAGCGGATGGGAAGAGTATCGCTCTATGGCCTGCGCATATCGCAAAGCCTGCTCGCTGCCGCCCGGATCCAGCAGCTTCATCCTGCCGGTAGTGAGGGTCCCGGTTTTATCGAGAGCCAGAATATCTACGTCGCCGTCCTCTTCAAACACCGACGCCGATTTGAAAATTATGTTATTCTTTAATGCATCGCGCAGCCCCGAAGCGATAGCCAGCGGCGTTGCCAGCCCCAGCGCGCATGGACATGAAACAATGAGCACTGCCAAAGCTGAGAGCATCGAATCCGTAAAAGGTATTCCGCTCCAAAACCGGATTATAAACGTAATGATCCCAAGCAACAAAACGCCGGGAACAAAATACGCGGCAATCCGGTCCGCCACTCGCTGTTTACCAGGCTTGTAGGCCTGTATATTCCACATCAAACGAATCATTCTCTCAACGGTGCTTTGCACCTGCTCCCCAATTTCAATGGTGAGGGCGTGCTGGGTAAGTACAGTGCCGCTTAAAACTGAATCGCCACATTCTTTGGAGACGGGCAGCGATTCACCGGTCACCAGTGCTTCATTGACCACGCCCCTTCCTTCTACAACGGTCCCGTCAACAGGGATCCGCTCTCCCGCTTTGACCAGCACCTGGTCCCCGGGGTTCAAATCATCCACCTCCACCATGCTTGGCTCACCATCTCGTAGCACCCGCGCCTGTTTGATTCGCTTGTCCATAAGGCGCATCAGCAGTGCATTTTTGGAACGCTTAATACTACCTTCATAGTAATTTCCCAGAGAAACGACCATCACAATTGCCATAGTAACATCAAAATAGACCTCCGAAGAACCGGTAATGAGCGCGCCGGCGCTAAACAGGTAAGCACTCAGCGCTGCAATACTGATAAGCAGATCCATATTGGGCTTTAATACCGAAAGGGAAACCCAAGCGCCCCGCAGGATGGGATATCCCGTATAAAAAAGCACCAGCGAGGTCATCACAAAAATATTGGAAATAAAGAAACGCTGCTCTTCAGCGGTCAGCGGAATAAACCCTTCTCCGTTTATATAGCTGGGATAAAGGAACAAAATATAGATCAACAGCCCGACGATAGTGAAGAAACCCCCGATAATAAGCCTGGCAACGGTGTCGGATTCCTCCCCGGAAGCATCCGTATTCATGGGATAGGCCCGGTAGCCCATACCGCTGATTAGGCCGGGAAGCTGCTCCCGGCGAATTACCTCCTCATCGAAATATACCTTCACCAGTTCGGAGGCGTAACTGGCTTCTGCTTTGTGGATGCCCTGCTTTCGCCGCGCCATAGATTCAATAAAAGACTCGCAGGTGGCGCAGTGCATGCCGTCCACTTTCAGGAATTCTTCAGTGCAGTCAGCAGGAATCTTTCCATCTTTCTGTTCTTCCTTTCGGCGGCGAATGGTTTCCTGCCGAAGCTGGCGGGCCTCATCCTCATCCAGCTCCTGCAGCAAATGATGCACATGCAGACACCCTTCGCAACAAAAAACGTCTTCAGTTTCATCATCGGTAACGGGCGGGTCCGGAACCGGAAGGCCGCATAGCGTACATTCGCGCTGGCTCATAGGTCAAAAATAATAGCTTCAGCTTTCACTGAACATACAAGCTTCCCGCCTTATTGTCCATCACACAGGCAGTAATTGGGAGCTTGTTTTTTTTATGTATTTTTAGGTGGACGTTAAGCAAAAATTTTATCGAAATATTTAAATTATGACGCAAGAAGAAGCAAATAACGGCAATCGTCTGATCGAAGACCTGATGGGGTCCACGATCAAAATAGAGCAGGAAGATGTCAAAGATATCCCGCTGGCTTTTTTAGCTATAGAGGATATGAAGTTTCACGAATCATGGAAATGGCTAATGCCCGTGGTCATCAAAATTGAGGAGGACTTGGGCTATTCCGTCGTCATCAAAGATAAAGCGTGCATGATTGTCGTTGATGATGATACCACTTTTGAACAGGAAGCTGATACCAAGATGGAAGCAGTCTGGCGCACTATTGTCGAGTGCCTGGAATGGCATAACAACCAGTAAGGAACCATCATATTCTAATTTTTAAAACCCTTATCATCTGTTGTGATAAGGGTTTTTATTTGATTGCCTATTCTACGTCACTGACTCTTCAAACTCTTCCCAGGCCTGCTCCGGATTTTGGGGGAGTTCTGTACCGTCATCATTTAAACGTGCGTAAGTTTCTTTCGCCGTCTCCAGGTACATCCGCTTAATATCCCTGAGTGCCAGTCCTTCTTTTTCCATCAGGTCGGCAATGCTTCGAATAATTCCGGGCGACAGCAGTGCTACCTTGGGAGAAAAGGGTTTACGATCTGCAGTACTCCGGCGGCCTGCGTTTAAATTTTGTGGCCCGTTGGCATCCCAGTAACACACTTCAAGGTAGGCCTGAAGAGCTTCGCGATATTGGCTGTTGCTGTAAAGGTATTCGGCCGTTTCCAATATTTTATTTCGGGCCATCCCCCAGCTTTCCTCCTGCTCCAGTTCCCGGGCCTGCTCCTCCAGAAACTGCCGGTGAATCTGCACCCGGCTTGCCTCTCCCGACTCCCGGGCAATCTGTTTTTTTCGCTTTTGTTCCCTCAAATATTGATCATGCTCCCCATTGACGATCGCCCACTGCTCCCGGACTTCTTCAAGCTGATCCTCGGTTACCAGGATTTCCTCTTGGTCGTACGGACGCTTACGTTTATAAATATATTCCCCACAACTTGGACACCCCATATTATTCTCCGGCATCTCTTTTATAGAAGCCTGGCAATACGGACATACCGGCTTTGTTTCTCCGAGGTTTTTATCGAGCATCTCAAGCTGTCCGCCAATGGTCTCGGCCGTTGTAGTAGTATGAAAAAACTTTTTAAACTGATTTTTTAAGGGGATGACATATAAAAGGCCCGCAACTATTGCAATAACCAGGGCCCAAATCAGAATTTGAAACATGATAATACTTGTTGGTGCACCGTCAATATGAATTATAAACGAAAACTAATTTACTGGAATGATAAGGGATATTTTATTGCTAAATAAACGGAACCTTTATTTTAGGAAGAGATACGAACTGATTACGAGAGTTGATGGATAACAGCGATAAATCGCTGCTTGATCGGTATATTCCAATAACCGACTGGCTTCGGGATTATCACTCTTCTGAATTAAAAAAGGATATCCGTGCGGGATTAACCGTAGGTATTCTGCTAATCCCGCAAAGCATGGCTTACGCCCTGCTGGCCGGGCTTCCGCCCGTGTATGGTTTATATGCCTCTATCATCCCGTTGGCGATTTATGCTGTTTTTGGTACTTCGCGACAGCTCGCTATCGGTCCGGTAGCAATTGTATCCATACTTATTGCCTCTGGAGTTGGAGCCTTGGCAACTCCAGGCAGTGATCGATTTATTCAGTTGGTGCTGGCAACGGCCTTTCTCGTTGGGGTTACCCAGTTTCTGATGGGGGTATTCAGGCTGGGATTTTTGATGAATTTTATTTCGAAACCTGTCCTGAGCGGATTTACTTCGGCCGCAGCTTTTATTATTGGCTTTAGTCAGGTAGGTAACCTCTTGGGAATCCAGATTGATCACAGCAAATACATCTACCAGGTAGTTATCGGCGTATTTAGCCAGATCGGTAATGTACACATAACCACTATGATTATCGGTCTGTGTTGTATAGGGTTAATTCTGGTGCTAAAAAGGGTCAACCCTCGACTTCCGGCACAACTCATTACCGTAATCTTAGCCATCGCCGTTGCCTGGTTTCTTCGTCTGGATAACAGTGGCGTTGAAGTTGTTGGGCAAGTTAAGGAAGGATACCCGGCTCCTGTCTTGCCAGATTTTGCTTCTTTCCCCTTCTCAGAGCTGTTGCCGACAGTGCTGGCAATCGCTTTTCTCAGCTTTACCCAGTCTATTGCATTGGCCAAAGCTATGGTTCGTCGCCATTCCGACTATAAGGTGGACTCCAACCAAGAGTTATTCAGCATCGGGCTAGCCAATATGGTGGGTTCATTCTTTCATGCCTATCCCGTAGCGGGCAGTTTTTCGCGAACGGCAGTAAATGATGAAAACAATGCAAAAACTAGTATCTCACTTATCGTAAGTGCCTCACTGGTATTTTTTACCGTACTGCTGTTAACGCCAATGATTTATTATCTGCCCAATACTGTACTGGCTGCCATTATCATTACTGCAGTGCCTGGCTTGATCGAAGTGGAAGAGGCTAAACTTCTTTGGAATGTTCGAAAACGCGAATTTCTCCTGGCCTTGGTCACTTTTATCACCACCTTAGCCCTGGGCATCCTCGAGGGTATAGGAATTGGTGTCCTAATATCGCTGGGCATTGTGATCCACCGCAGCAGTTATCCTAACATCGTTATGCTGGGCCGGCTGCCCAATACCGATCAGTACCGCGACCTTGAACGACATCCCGAAGGACTCACGCAGACCAATACTATTATTGTGCGCATCGATGCTTCGCTCTACTTCGCCAATATTCCCTATATGAAAGAGAAACTTGAAGAACTGGAGGCCGAAAGCGGTAAAACTCTTGAACAGGTTATCATTGATGCTATTGGCATAAATGAGGTAGACGTCAGTGCGCTCCATGCGCTCAAAGAATTAGTGGATGAATATAAGGAGAGGGATATCGATGTCATCTTTACCGGCGTTAAAGGTCCGGTTCGGGACATGTTTAAACGGTCAGGCCTGGACGACGTTATCGGTTCCGATAAGTTTTACCTGGATATCAGTCACGCCGTTGAAAATCTCGAAGATGAAAAGGAAGAAGAGTCACATCTGGTATAATACTATCAGCTCTGACATCTTAACGATTACAAGAAGATGAACCTGCTTTAAAAAATGATAAAACATATTTTCTTGCTAATTAAATAACTCCAAATATTTTAAGGAAAAGATATATAACGAGAACGATAATTGATGAATAACAGCAATAAAACGCTGCTGGATCGGTATATTCCCATAGCCGATTGGCTACGCGACTACAGCTCAGATTTTTTTAAAAAAGACTTGCGTGCCGGGCTCACCGTTGGGGTATTGCTCATTCCGCAAAGTATGGCCTATGCCCTGCTTGCCGGTATGCCCCCTGTTTATGGATTGTATACGGCTATTGTGCCCCTGGTAATTTATGCTATTTTTGGAACCTCACGACAGCTGGCCGTGGGCCCGGTCGCGAAGATATCTATTTTAATCATCACCGGGGTGGGTGCTTTTGCTACGCCGGGCAGCGAACGTTTCGTCCAGCTGGTATTAAGTACCTGTTTCCTAGTTGGAGTTATACAATTTTTGATGGGGGCTTTTCAGCTTGGTTTCCTGATGAATTTTGTATCCAAACCGGTTTTCAGCGGATTTACCTCTGCAGCAGCACTGATTATTGGATTCAGCCAACTGGGCAATCTTTTTGGGCTTGATCTTGCCCACAGCAATACCGTTTACCCTGTTCTAAAAGATTTTATCTCGCAATTTAGCAACATTAATCTGGCCACTTTAATCATTGGAGTGAGTGGCATTCTGCTTCTTGTAATGCTAAAGAAATGGAAATCCCATTGGCCTGCAGAACTTATAGCCGTGGTGCTGGCTATCTTTATCGTCTGGTATTTCCAGCTTAACCAAATGGGTGTTCAAATTGTTGGATCAGTTAAAAGTGGATATCCCGAGCTCGCATTGCCAACTTTCCAAGGCTTTCCTTTCTGGGAAATGTTGCCCGTAGCCCTGGCCATAGCCTTACTTAGTTTTACCCAGTCAATCGCTTTAGCGAGAAGTTTAGTCCGTCGCAATCCGAATTATAAAGTAGATACCAATCAGGAATTATTTAGTATTGGACTCGCTAACATCATTGGTCCAATTTTTCTTGCGTATCCCGTTGCCGGTAGCTTTTCCCGTTCGGCCGTAAACGCTGAAAACAGAGCCCAAACCTCGCTTAGTCAGGTAATAAGTGCAATATTGGTACTATTAGCCGTCTTTTTTATAACGCCGCTTATTCACTATCTCCCTTTGTCCATACTTGCTGCGATCATTATCACGGCGATTCCCCGTTTCATAGAAATTGGAGAGGCGAAATTCCTGTGGAAGGTACGAAAACGTGAATTTGCCCTCATGATTACCACCTTTGTTGCTACCTTAACCTTTGGGATTTTAGAAGGTATTGGGATTGGCGTCTTAATATCACTGGGCATTGTGATCCACCGCAGCAGCTATCCCAATATCGTGATGCTGGGCCGACTGCCTAACACTGATCACTACCGCGACCTTGAGCGGCATCCCGAGGGACTTACCCAGACCAATACCATTATTGTACGCATCGATGCCTCATTATACTTCGCCAATATTCCTTATATGAAAGAAAAGCTTGAAGAACTGGAAGCCGAAAGCGGTAAAACCCTTGATCAAGTTATCATTGACGCTATCGGTATAAATGAAGTAGATGCCAGTGCCCTGCATGCGCTCAAAGAATTGGTGGATGAATATAAGGAACGGGATATCGATGTTCTCTTTACCGGCGTCAAAGGTCCGGTTCGGGACATGTTTAAACGGTCAGGCCTAGACGATGTCATCGGCTCTGAACAGTTTTACCTGGATATCAGTAATGCCGTCGAAAGTCTGGAGGCTGAAAAAGAGGAAGAATCACACCTTGTATGAAATCTCTAGAGAAGATTCTGCCAAAACATCCTGCTAGGCTTAACCAATCGCTTAATGGGATCTCTGTATAAACCCTATATCACGATAGATTTCGAGGTTATGGGTGATGTGATTTACAAACTTCTTTCCGTTGCTATCCTGGAAGCGTACCGTTGCATTCAGGCTCGTTGACTCATCATCTCCAAAAAATGATTTACTGCTGTCCAAAAATGTTCGGATGCTTTTGCCGGGCGGCATGAAGGTCGTTTTCCTAAACAACGGCAGGCCGGTAACCGGTATCTTTTTATCCCGGCGGATCCCCCAAAGTTTCTGCTTGAATGAAGCCCGGACATTGTAGGCAGAAGCCAATCCAATATTTTCCAGGGAAAGAAACAAGAGACCATCTTCAAAAATTACATCTATAATCACGTCCGGATCGCCATTAGTAGAAGGGCTTCTTTTCAACATCTCCGGCAAGCGTTTAAAATAATTCATCTTAAGACGGTCTATTCATTTTCTACTGAAATGTCTTCGCAGGCAATCTCCAACGATTCAATGGCCACCTCGCTGGTATCTGCTTTAAGTGATGGGATCTCCAGTTTAACCGGAAAGGCATCTCTTAACTTCCAGGACATGACCGGCTCATGATTGGGATTAAGCAAATGTATAATGATATCTCGTCGCTCCAGTTTTCCAAAAGCGATGGTATTGAACCATTCATAAAAGTTATTATCCCCGGCTGCTATACCACGCTTTAGTACAATGTTACCATACCGTTTCAGACCCGGTATCTTCTGATAACTGTCTTCCTTATCGGCGCCCTCTCGGTATTCGATAATTTCTGTACTCATTGACATACCGGATATTTCAGAAAATCCGATCCGAGTCCCGCCCCACTCTACCTGAAAATGTGAACTCCTGATTGATTCTTTTGCCATAGCTTTAGTCGTTGATTATGAATGAACGATATATGTTAAACATAATGTAATCACACATTTAAACTTTTTCCCAGAAAACCCTTATTTTACGTGACTGTTTAGAATTGCGCTGATAAAATCGTGGGCTATGACACTTTAAGTTTGCAATTCCACTCACTCACACTTCGAAACGTAAGTGTAATAAAAACATACACTTAGACTATTTATGAAATCGCTTTATCCTGATTATGATGTTATCGTGGTAGGGGCCGGACATGCGGGTAGTGAAGCCGCAGGAGCCGCTGCTGAGATAGGGGCCAAAACCCTGCTTATTACCATGAACCTTGACGCCATTGCTAAAATGTCTTGCAATCCTGCGATCGGAGGTGTTGCCAAAGGACAACTTGTGCGCGAGATTGACGCCCTTGGCGGACTTATGGGAATTGTTGCCGACAAGTCGGGTGTGCAGTACCGTATTCTCAATACAAGCAAAGGCCCTGCGATGTGGAGCCCGCGCTGCCAGAGCGATCGGGCCCTATATAGCAAGACTATGCGTGAAGAACTGGAGAAAAAAGACAATCTCCACTTTCGCCAGGATAATGTAGTTGATGTCCTTACCACTGAAGATGGCAAGCGGGCTACCGGCGTCCGTACTTCTACCGGACAGGTTTTCAATGCCAATGCAGTCATCCTTACGACGGGGACTTTCGGAAATGGATTGATGCACATCGGGGAAACCAATTTTGGCGGCGGGCGTTCCGGTGAGCGAGCTTCCATTGGTATTTCAGCCGCCCTTGAAGATCTTGGATTTGAAGTCGGGCGACTGAAAACCGGTACCCCGCCTCGACTCGATGGCCGATCCATCGATTATGAAAAGTTGGAGATTCAGTACGGAGATGAAGAACCACAGGCCTTCTCTTTTATGACCGATTCATTGCCCACTCGAGAGGAGCAACTCACCTGCTGGATTGGCCAAACCAACGAAGAAGTTCACGATATGCTTCGCTCCGGATTTGACCGGAGTCCGATGTTCAACGGAACTATCGATTCCACCGGTCCTCGATACTGTCCCAGTATTGAGGATAAAATCAATCGCTTTTCAGATAAAGACAGCCATCAGCTTTTCCTTGAACCCGAAGGTTGGAATACCTACGAAATGTACCTCAATGGGTTTTCAACTTCGCTGCCCGAAGATGTTCAGTATAAAGCCCTGCGGACTATACCCGGCTTTGAGGATGCCGTAATGCTTCGTCCGGGCTATGCTATTGAATATGATTATTTTCCCCCGTACCAGATCCGGCGCAGTATGGAAACGAAGATAACAGAAGGACTCTTTTTTGCCGGACAGATTAACGGTACCACGGGCTACGAAGAGGCTGCCTGCCAAGGACTTATGGCCGGGATTAATGCCGCTCGTAAAACCCAGGACCAAGATGAATTCATCCTCAAGCGCTCCGAAGCATATATCGGCGTGCTTATTGATGACCTTATTACCAAAGGGACCGAAGAACCCTATCGTATGTTCACTTCACGAGCGGAACATCGCATTTTGTTGCGTCAGGATAATGCCGATCTTCGACTGACTGAACTAGGTCATAAAATCGGACTGGCATCCGACGAGCGCTTCGAGAAATACAAAGCCAAAAAAGAAGAGATCGATCAGCTGCATGATCTGATTGCCGACTATACGGTTTATCCCGAAAAGATGGATCCCATGCTCAAAGAACGAGGCACCTCTACCCTTTCCCAGCCGGTAAAAGCCAAAACGCTGGTGCCCCGTCCCGAGCTTTCCATACGCAATATTATGGAAGCCGATCCCGAACTCAAACAAAAAGCCCTCGAGATAACCACCGATGAGCTGGTGTTTGAACAGGTGGAAATTCAGATTAAATATGCCGGCTATATCGAGAAAGAATTTGAGATGGTGGAAGAAATGAAAAAGCAGGAGGACACCCTCATTCCTGATGACCTGGAATACAGCAAAATAAATAGTCTCTCTTCTGAAGGACGTCAAAAAATGGATCGCATTCGGCCGGAAACGCTCGGGCAAGCGAGTCGTATCAGCGGCGTATCTGCCAGCGACGTTTCCGTTTTGATGGTATATCTCAACAAGTAATACCTCCCAATATATAATTTCCTAAGCCCAACGTTTCACGTGGAACATCTCAACAAGCACACCATCTCTATTCATACTGTTCCACGTGAAACATTCCGGAAAACCGACGAACTGATTGGAAATTTCCGGGGGCCACTGGAAGCGTATCTCGATCGACTTTTATGGTGGAATGAACGCGTCAATTTAGTAAGTCGAAACGTTCCACGTGAAACAATTTGGGAACATATCCGACATTCTCTGCTACTGTCGCAGTTTGAGCCCTTCCAATCAGCAAAGCTAATCATTGATGCCGGAACCGGCGGAGGGCTTCCCGGCCTGCCACTGGCCATCACCCGTCCCGAAAAACATTTTGTACTGAACGATCTGGTCACCAAGAAATGCCTGGCGATGAAGCAAATGGCGAAAAAGCTATCGCTGGATAACATAGGCATTGTAGATGGATCCATTGAAAAGCTGCAGCAGAATCAACCGTTTGTGATGGTATCAAAACATGCCTTTAAAATTAACGAGCTCTACCAAATGACCTCTTCCCTACCCTGGACTTCAACAGCTCTCTACAAGGGAATCGATTTTAAAAATGAGCTGGCCGGCATTCCAGAATCCCTCACTATTGAGGCCTATGATTTATCCGACGAATCCGATTTTTATAAGGGTAAAGCGCTGGTATTTATTGACCGCGATTAAATCTATCGCTACAACTTTTTCTACTTTCTGCCTGTAGACCATTCGAAATTTTACCGGATTCTTTTAAAGTAATCATTCCGATAAATTCATCCCTCCTTAACAGTTCAATCCCATTTTGCTATAAAATAGTATAGCGTTAAAACTTGGCAAGTGGATGACAGCGCTCTTATCTTATGTACTTAAAGTAAACAGAATTAAACGATAAAATCGTATTCCCATGAACAGTTCTGAGCGCCGGATGAAGCTTATCCTCATGCTTCAACAGTCCAACCATCGTATAACCGTTGATGATATTGCAGAAAGATTTGATGTCAGTCGACGTACCGTTTTCAGGGACTTCAATTCTCTCTCGGAAATGAATGTACCCGTAACCTGGGATAAGTATCATGGCTATGGAATTATGCGTGGCTACAAAATTCCGCCGCTGATGTTCACTTCAAAAGAACTGGCAACCATCATGGTGGGACTCAATTTTGTAAAGTCCCAGGTTGACAAAACGCTCGTCAATGATGCCAAAGGAGTAGAGTTAAAAATTAAAGAGGTAGTCCCCGAAGATCTGCTTGAATTTATGGAGTCCCTGGAAGAGCGCACCGTCGTTGACCCCTACCTTAATTTCGGGGTGGAAAAAATGGAAGGTGGAGATTGGTATGTTATTAGCAATGCTATCTCCGAAAACAAATCTATTGAGTTTGACTACCGGGCAAAATCGGATGACCAAATCGGCAGCCGGAAAATTGACCCTTACCTGATCGTTTTTTATCGGGACCACTGGAATGTGATTGGTCATTCTCATAAAAGAGACGCTGTACGGAATTTTGTGCTCGATCGCATGTCTGAGATCCAAATATTGGACGAAGAATTCGTGCCTCATGGCAAAATCGACGTAGAGGACCTTATTTTTCGTTCTAACGGCAGTAACCAAAAAATAGTGATAGATGTATCCGAAGCCGCCTTAAAGCGCTTAGAAGCTAATCTACCGGCTAATATTATTAGAAAAAACGAAATTAAACCTAATTTATTTAGGATAGAGTTCATGTTCGATAATATCGGATTTATTAATGAATGGTTATTACAATTTCCTAAAGACGTTAAAATAGTCAGTCCAGATATTTTAATAGAAAAAAGAAATGAGTTACTCAAAGAAATGTTAAAACTAACAAACTAAATAATATATCATGTTACAGAGAAGATCGGTTGCTATTATAGGTACAGGAAATGTTGGAGTGGCCGCGGCCTACGCACTCTTCAATCAGCGAATTGCCAGTGAAATTATATTGGTGGACCTGAATAAAAAACGCGCTGAAGGTGAGGCCATGGATCTGATGCACGGACAGCTGCTGGTGGGAAACGTCAAGGTGCGCGCCGGGGATTACGAAGATCTTAAAGACACCCAGGTGGTTGTGGTCACAGCCGGAGTAGGACAAAAATCTCCCGACGAGTCCCGGCTGGAATTGTTGAACCGAAATGCGGCCGTTTTTGAAAATATTATTTCAAAGCTTGATGAGCATGCGCCGAATGCCATTCTTATCATCGCTACCAACCCGGTAGACATTCTAACCTACGTTTCCCAAAAATTAAGCGAAAGAGCCCCCCACCGAATTATTGGTACTGGAACCCAGCTGGATACTGCCCGTTTTCGTTCACTACTTGGACGGTATTATGATGTGGATCCCCAATCGGTACACGCTTATATCCTGGGCGAGCATGGAGATTCTGAAGTACCCATTTGGAGTCAGGCTAACATCGGCGGTAAACCCATCCAATATAATACCATCATGGACAAACCTTATGATCAAGAAGCACTTGATCAGATATTCCAGGAAGCCAAAAATGCGGCTTATGAAATCATTGAGCGCAAAGGGTTTACCAATACCGCTATCGGTGTGGTAATAGCCCGGATGGTCGAAGCCATCCTGGAAGATGAAAAAAGTGTGATCCCGGCCAGCATATATTGGGACGGGCAGTACGGAATCAGCGACGTGTGCATGAGCCTGCAAACCGTACTGGGCATTGAAGGCGTTAAAAACTGTATCACGCCCGAGTTGAATGATAAAGAGATAGCCGGCCTGCAAAAGTCCGCCAATGTACTGCGATCCAGCCTAGAAGGTATTAAGCTGGATTAAACAGGGATCCCTTTCTTTAAAATAAAAAGCCCCGACAGGATAACTCCTGCCGGGGCTTAATTATTTACTGAGATCTTTTAGGTACCAAGTCTCAAGCCTCAGTTAAACCGTTTCGTCCTCTTCCTCGTTGACGACCCGGGTGACGGCTCCGATTTTGCCATCGGAATCGAGACGCATAATACGAACGCCCTGGGTATTGCGTCCCATGGTTCGAATACCGCCGCAATTCATGCGAATCACTTTGCCGCCTTCGGTAATGATCATCAGATCATCCTTGTCCGAGACTTCTTTCAGGGCGATGAGCTCACCGGTTTTCTTGGTAACCTTCAGCGTAATCACTCCTTTACCGCCGCGACTTTGCTCACGGTAGTCTTCCACGAGTGATCGCTTGCCGTACCCATTTTCTGAAATGGCCAGAACAGTTGCTTCATGAGTATTTTTGATGACAACCATATCCACAAGTTCGTTGTCTTTACCCAGATCCATGCCTTTGACGCCCGAAGTGTTACGGCCCATATCCCGGACCTCATCTTCATGGAATCGAATAGCACGACCTTTGCGGTTGGCAAGAATCACATTGCTTTCGCCGTCGGTAAGTGCAGCTTCCAGCAGTGAATCGCTTTCGTTGATATTGATAGCAATAATGCCATCGCGACGAGGACGACTGTAGGCTTCGAGGCTGGTTTTCTTCACTTTGCCTTCCTTGGTCGCCATGATGATGTAGTTGTTATTGATATACTCCTCATCATCCAGCGTCTTGACCGGCACAAAGGTTTTAATATTATCATCCTTGTCAATATCAATAAGGTTGACAATAGCGCGGCCGCGTGCCAGTCGGGATCCTTCCGGAATCTCGTAGACCTTTAACCAGTAACACTGTCCTTTTTCCGTAAAGAACAGAATGTAATTATGGTTGGTAGCCACAAACAGATGCTCTACATATTCATCGTCTTTGGTATTGGTACCTTTCATACCTTTACCGCCACGCTTCTGTCGGCGATAGCCACTAACAGGCATCCGTTTGATAAAGCCTTTGTTGGAAATGGTAATTACCACATCTTCATCGGCAATCATGTCCTCCACGCTGAAATCTTCCGCGGAGTGTACGATCTGCGTGCGACGTTCATCTCCGTATCGATCTTTAATCTCAAGAAGCTCATCTTTAATGATGGACTTCTGACGATCACGATTTGAAAGAATTTCGCGGTAGTCAGAGATTTTTTCGGCAATTTCACCGTATTCGAGCTCTACCTTGTCACGCTCAAGTCCCGTTAGTTTCTGCAGGCGCATATCCAAAATGGCTTTCGCCTGAATGTCGGTAAGCGCAAACTTGCGGCGCAAAGCTTCGTTAGCCTCCTGCGGACTGTCGGAAGCGCGAATAGTCTTAATCACTTCATCCAGATCGTCCAGAGCAATTTTGAGTCCCTCAAGGATGTGCGCACGAGCTTCGGCTTGATCCAGATCGTAAAGCGTACGACGGATTACGATTTCAATACGGTGCTCAACGAAGTGATAAATCAGTTCCTTGAGCGACATTACTTTCGGGCGTCCTTTCACCAGCGCAAGGCTGATTACCCCAAAGGTGGTCTGCATCTGCGTGTACTTGTACAACTGATTAAGAACGATGCCCGCATTGGCATTTCGTTTCAATACCACTACAATACGCATCCCTTCGCGATCCGATTCATCGCGGATCTCCGAGATCTCATCGATCTTTTCGTTCTGCGTAAGTTTGGCAATTTTCTCAATCAGTGTGGTCTTGTTGACCTGGTAGGGAATCTCCGTAACAACAATCTGTTCGCGGTTGCCACGCAGCTCCTCGGTGGTGCAGCGTGCCCGCAAGGTGATTTTTCCGCGCCCGGTATCATAGGCTTCCTTTACCCCATCATATCCATAAATAATGCCGCCCGTCGGGAAGTCGGGAGCAGAAATATGCTCCATCAATCCTTTGGTATCGATATCGGGATTTTCCATATAAGCAACAATCCCGTCAATGGTTTCGGTAAGGTTATGAGGCGCCATGTTTGTAGCCATTCCTACAGCAATACCGGAGGCTCCATTCAGCAACAGGTTCGGCAGCATGCCCGGCAATACCGTTGGCTCCTGGAGGGTATCATCAAAGTTAGACTGGAAATCGACCGTTTCTTTATTGATATCGGTCAGCATTTCCTCGGCAATACGCTCCATGCGGGTCTCGGTATAACGCATGGCTGCAGCAGAATCACCGTCAATAGAACCAAAGTTACCCTGTCCATCTACCAGCGGATAGCGGAGGGAAAAATCCTGCACCATACGCACAATAGAATCATAAACTGCAGAGTCGCCGTGCGGGTGATACTTACCAAGTACCTCACCGACAATACGCGCACTCTTCTTATAATTTCTATTGTGAAGCATACCCAGCTCACTCATTCCGTATAAAATACGGCGGTGAACCGGCTTCAGCCCATCCCGAACATCGGGCAAGGCACGAGATACAATAACCGACATCGAATAATCGATGTAAGCCGACTGCATCTCATCTTCTATCGCAACAGGTACAATTTTTTCTCTAGCCATAGATGTTTCTAGTCTAAATCAGTTGAAAGTAAAATTTTTCGGTTTCTGTCTGAGGTCTCTTAAATATCGAGGGTTGCATACCGGGCATTATTCTCAATAAACTCCCGGCGAGGCTGTACATCGGATCCCATCAATCGTGAAAATACCTTATCGGCACGAGCAGCATTTTCGACGGTTACTTGCTGCAATGTTCGGGTTTCAGGGTCCATGGTCGTTTCCCAAAGCTGCTCGGGATTCATTTCTCCAAGTCCCTTGTATCGGGAGACATCAAACTTATAGCGTGACTTTTTATACTCTTTTATAAGCTTATTACGGGTTTCATCATCCCAGGCGTATTCGATATTTCCTTGGCTGTCAGTAATTCGGTAAAGGGGTGGCGTGGCAATATAAACATGTCCCCCTTCCACCAGTGGTTTCATATATCGATAGAAGAAAGTAAGCAAGAGGGTACGAATGTGGGAACCGTCCACATCTGCATCCGTCATAATAATGATTTTATGATAGCGCAGATTTTCCAGCTCAAAATCTTCTTCGGAGTGTCCCACGCCCGCTCCAAGGGCCGTAATCATCGCCTGGATCTCGTTATTTTCCAGGATACGATTGATCTTAGCTTTTTCAGTATTCAGGATCTTACCCCGAAGCGGCAGTATTGCCTGGAAGCTTCGGTTACGACCCATCTTGGCTGATCCACCGGCAGAGTCACCCTCTACCAGGTAAATTTCGCTGTGTTCGGGATCTTTGATCGAACAGTCGGCCAGCTTGCCGGGCAGACCACCACCACTCATCGCACTTTTTCTTTGGATGAGCTTCCGGGCCTTTTTCGCAGCTTCGCGAGCTTCGGCCGCCAGAATCACTTTCTCTAGAATGCGCTTGGCCGTTTTAGGATTACGTTCGAGGTACTCATTCATCTGTTCATAAACGATGATTTCCACCGCACTTTGTACCTCAGAATTACCAAGTTTAGTCTTGGTCTGTCCTTCAAATTGCGGCTCAGGTACCTTCACATTCAGGACGGCCGTCATGCCTTCCCGGAAATCACTTCCGGAAACATCGATATCGCTTTTAATCAGGTTATTGTCCTTGGCGTATTTCTTGAGTGAACGGGTAAGAGCCCGTCGGAAACCGGAAATATGCGTTCCGCCTTCGCGCGTGTTAATATTATTAACGTAAGAATGCACGTTCTGGGAGTAACTGCCATTGTATTGAATGGCCAGTTCTACCGGAACCATATCCTCTTCTCCGCGAATGACAATGGGCTCTTCCATCATGGGCTCACGACCTTCGTCCAGATACTGAACAAAGTCTTTTACACCGCCCTCATAATGAAAAGTGTCTTCCAGTCCTCCATTATCTTTGCGTTCATCACGGAGGTGAATAGTAATCTGCGGATTCAGAAACGCCAGCTCTCGCATGCGGTCCGCAATAATATCATACTTGAATTCTAACGTCTGCTTAAAAATCTCCGGATCGGGCTTAAAGGTAATGGTAGTACCAGTTTTGTCGGTTTTTCCCTTAACCTTCAGCGGTTGGACGGTTTTACCATGCTCAAACTCCATCACGTAGATTTCGCCATCGCGATGTATTTCGGCATAAAAGTGAGAGGACAGAGCATTTACGCAGCTGACCCCTACACCGTGCAGACCACCAGATACCTTATAGGTGTTTTTATCAAATTTACCCCCGGCGTGCAATTTGGTAAGCACGACTTCGACGGCAGGCAGTTTAATCTTGGGATGTTCATCTACCGGAATACCGCGACCGTTATCGGTAATGGTTACCGAGCCGTCGTCATTAATAATTACTTCCAGAGTATCGCAATGGCCTTCCATCGCCTCGTCGATGGAGTTGTCGACCACCTCATTAATAAGGTGATGAAGTCCGCGCTGTCCGGTATCCCCAATATACATCGCCGGACGCTTGCGAACCGCCTCCAGTCCCTCCAGAACCTGAATATTTTCCGCCTTGTAGTCAGAACCTTTTATTTTCGCCATAAATATCGATATGAATAGGGGTTAAATTAATGATGAAGACGCCTGAAAATAGGGCATAAATAAGCAAAATCAAAGAAAGTGATGGTTTTTATTGCCATGAGCGGAGATATGCCTGTAAATGGAAATTCGCGCCTTTAAAACCGTCCCTGCATATTGCCTCATCCCCCAGACGTCAAAAGGGCACAATATGTGAAAAAAATAACCTTAAAAGAAACATTGATCTTTTTGGGGAATAAGCCTATTTTTCTCGTCTATCTGAGAAATGTAATATAACGAGTTCTACTGTATCATGGCACGTAAAGATGACATCACAGGAAAAGGAGCCCAGAATGGCTACCGTTCCTCGAAATCCAACAATAAAACGAAGCATAAGTTTCAGCAAAACCTGCAGAAAAAGAAGTTTTATGTCCCCGAAGAAGACAAGTGGGTGACGCTCAAAGTTTCTGCCAAGACGCTTCGTACGATCAATAAAAAAGGCATTCAGGCCGTATTAAAAGAGGCCAGAGAAAAGGGAACTCTTTTAAAAGAAGTTTAACATCGTTACCGGTTAATTGTTATTGGTTATTTGACCGATCGTCATTCCAAATAACAGAATAACGAATTACCAGAAATACAAAGCATTATGGCAAAAGGAAACAGAGTACAAGTAATTTTAGAATGCACCGAAGCACCGGGCACCTCGCGATATCACACCACGAAAAATCGCCGGAATTCGCCCGATCGTCTGGAGCTGAAAAAATACAACCCGGTTCTTCGCAAGCATACCGTTCACAAAGAAATTAAATAAGGAATACAGAAAGAGAAGAATCATGGCTAAGAAGCAAACGTTTGGAACCGAAGCACTAGAACAGAAAGCTGCACACCGTCGCATGGCCAAAGTGATTGTTGCCACCAAAACGGCTAACAACAAGTATGGCTATAAAGAGGCCATTATTGACCAGGAGGACGTGCAGTCTTTTATTCAAGAAAATAAAGAAGACTAAGCAGGTTATTCTTTACTTGCCCAAAGAGGTTGCATTCGTATTGCGGGTGGAACCTTTTTTTTTGGATATTGCCGAAACACCGCTGATAATATTCCCAAACCTTACAGATTACTATTATGGCTATTAAAGATGACATCATGGCCGACCTGAAACAAGCCATGAAAGATAAAGACAAGGATCGCCTGCGCGTGTTGCGCTCGCTGAAGTCCAACTTGCTGGAACGGGAAATTAGTGAACGTAAGGAAGGCGAAGCAACGCTCTCCGATGAGCAATCAATCGAAGTGCTCATGAAAGCGGCCAAACAACGCAAGGAATCTATTGAACAGTTCGAAAAGGGCGACCGAGACGACCTGGCCGAATCGGAAAAGGCGGAGCTGGAGATTATACAGTCATATCTTCCCGAAATGCTTTCGGAGGATGAAATCCGCGACATTGCCCGTGAAAAAATCGAGGAACTCGGCGCCGGTGATATGTCCGATATGGGACAGGTTATGGGCGTGATGATGAGCGAGCTGAAAGGAAAAGCCGAAGGTTCCCTGGTAAGCAAGGTGGTTAAAGAAGAACTTTCCTGAGGCTATTCATGAATCTGCTGGATTTCCTAATACTGATCCCCCTCGCCTATTTCTGCTACCGCGGATTCATGAATGGAATCATACAGGAAGTACTCAGTATTATCGGTATCATATTAGGGGTATTTTTTACTTTCCAGTATATGGATCCCGTAAGCACAATGATCAGCCCGCTTTTTGAGGAAAAAGCTTCGGTGGTTCCTTTTGTGTCGGCGATCTTCATCTTTGTAGGGACCCTGCTGGTAGTAAACGTAGCAGCCTATATGAGTAAGAAGTTTCTGGAAGCCATCCACCTCAACTTCATTAATCGTCTGGCCGGAGCTGCTTTCGGCATCCTCAAAAGCGGCATTGTTATCAGTGCCATCCTGCTTATTCTGGCAGGTTTCAGTATCCCCTCCCAACAAACGCGCCAGGAATCGGTTAGCTACAGTTACGTCATCTACCTTGCTCCCTGGGCCTACGATTCTGTAGCCGCTGTCTTTCCGGGAGCGGAAGATTTTACGGCTACCGTTAAAAAAACACTAGAGCAATACAATCCCATTGAAAACTTTCCCATTTTAGAACAGTAATTTTCTAATACAGATTATGACTTTTTTACCTGTCGATGAGCAACTAGACGTTATAAAAAGAGGTACGGTCGAGATTGTACCTGAAGATGAGCTTATTGAAAAGCTCAAACAGTCAAAAAAAGAAGGCAAACCCCTAAAGATTAAGCTGGGCTGCGATCCTACACGTCCCGATCTGCACCTGGGACACTCGGTAATCTTACGAAAGCTGCGTCAGTTCCAGGACCTAGGGCACGAAGCAATCCTTATTATCGGGGATTTTACCGCCCTGATTGGTGATCCGACGGGACAGAACGAAACGCGTCCCGCCCTGAGTCCCAAAGAGATTAAGGATAACGCCCAAACGTACCTTGATCAGGCTACACAGATCCTCGATAAAGAGAAAACAACTATTGTCTATAACTCGGAATGGCTCGGCGAGATGCATTTCCAGGACGTCATCAAACTAACCTCCAAGCTGACGGTTGCCCGCATGCTGGAGCGGGATGATTTCTCCAAGCGCTATAACAACAATGAGCCCATTTCGCTGCATGAATTTTTGTATCCCCTGGCACAGGGACAGGACTCGGTTCACCTGGAGTCGGATGTGGAACTCGGCGGAACAGACCAGAAATTCAACCTGCTGGTGGGACGAGAGCTGCAAAAAGATGCCGATCAGGAGCCGCAAATCGCGCTGATGATGCCACTGCTGGTAGGCACCGATGGCACCAAGAAAATGTCGAAATCCTACGATAACTACATCGGCATCACCGAGGATGCCAACGATATGTATGGGAAGGTGCTTTCAATCCCGGATAAGCTGATTTACCCATGGTTCGAGCTGCTTTCGGATATCCCGGTTGATGAACTGCCCAAGTATAAAGCAAAAGCGGAAGAGGATCCCCGTAATACAAAACATGAGCTGGCCCTGACGATCACTCGCATGTACCACGGCGAGGAACAAGCCAAAGCGGCCCGCAAACATTTCGAACAGACTGTCATTGGCAATGAAGTGCCGGATGATGCTCCCACGCTGGAGTACGAAGCCGGCAGTGAAGTGCGGCTGCTGGATATCGTCTCCGACGCCGGATTTACCTCCAGTAACGGCGAAACCAAACGCCTGATCAAGCAGGGCGGCATCTCTATTGATGACGAAAAGATTTCGGACAAGGGCTATAGCGTGACCTTTGATGAAGGCACCGAATTTACTCTTAAAGTCGGCAAGCGAAATTATGCGATTGTTAAGGGCAAGTAGTGAGTAAGAAGCGAGAAGTAAAGAAGGTTATCGGCTGCTTTTAAGTTTGCTCAGCATTGCGAAGCATTCATTGAGCAGCATTGAGAACTCCTTGACGTCCTCCCCGGATACGAAGTGTAATTCCAGGGCAATCTCGATTTGCGCATCAATCTCAACTACCGAAGCACAGGAAATTTCATAAAACCTGCGTTTCTCTTTACTGGTCTTCCGGGCTTCGCCTTCTGAAATGTTAGAAACTACAGAAACGGCTGCTCTTCTCAGCTGGCTTACTAATCCGAATTTTTCTTCGGAGGGAAACTTTTCCGTAAGTCGATAAACTTCCTTAATTAACCGAAGCCCCTTTTTCCAAACAATCATCTTTTTGTGGCTTAAATCAAGCATAGGCTAATAATTTTTATTCATAGATCATTAGTAAGACCCGTTGAACGAACAACCCTTACAAAATTTACATAATGGCTTTTACTTCTCGCTTCTTGCTACATCCCACTGATTCTCCTCGCGTCGAATCTTTCCCCCTTCGAAGGGGACTATGGGGGATGACCTGTCTAATGTGATGAATTGTTAATTTTGTTTGTACAAGCAATTAATTATTAACGAAACTTTTACCACTCCCAATGCTCAAAATCTCTTCGCTTAACGTCAACGGTATACGGGCTGCTCACCGGCACGGATTCACCGACTGGGTCAGTCAAACGGATCCCGATATCATCTGCATGCAGGAACTCCGTGCGATGGAACACCAGGTCCCCGGCCCCGTCAAGAAGCTCGACTATCACGAGGTCTATCACACTGCGCAGAAAAAAGGATATTCCGGCGTTGGTATCCTCTCCCGGGAAGAACCGATTCGTATTCAAAAAGGCATCGGGGTGGACTGGATCGACAGCGAGGGACGAATATTGATGGCAGAATTCAAGGATTTGATCGTCTTTTCGATCTACGCACCCAGCGGCACCACCGGCGACGAGCGGCAAGACCTTAAGATGGAATTTCTCAACTACTTCCTGCCCTTTGCCCAAAAATATCTATCCGCCGACAAGCCGGTCGTAATCTGTGGGGATTATAATATCTGTCACAAGCCCATCGACATCCACAATCCCAAGCGAAACAAAAACACCTCTGGATTTCTGCCCGAAGAACGGGAATGGGTCACCCGGCTGCTTCAAACCGGCTTTGAGGATGTATATCGTCGCCTGCACGAAGACGAGCCGGACCTCTACAGCTGGTGGAGCTACCGCGCCGCATCCAAAGAACGCAACAAAGGCTGGCGCATCGACTACCACATGAGCAGTCCCGAACTGTTGGACGCTGCCGAAGAAGCAGAGATCGAGATGGAATGGGACCTTTCCGATCACGCTCCCGTGACCATCGCTTATGACCTTCGCTGATCCCTATTGGAATTAATGGATTCAGGCTCCTGTTTAAGGATTTGACTTCAAGGCCAATAAATAACGGGAACCAAGACCGGTAATTTGTCTTCAGATTCAGAAGAATCCGGATCATTAAATTTCGCTTCCGTCTGGTCACTGACTACCGGAGGGATGGTAGGCGGCGGAATCTACACCGCCTTGGGTGTTGTGGTGGCTGTAGCATTACAGTGGGGCTGGCTCAGCTTTCTTATCGCTGGCGTCATTGCCATGAGTTCTGCCTACAGTTATGTGACCCTGGCTAACAAATTTGAAGAGAGCGGGGGCGCTTTTGAATACCTCCGGGAAATTAACCATAAGGGAATAGCCGGCAGCCTTTCCTGGCTTTTGATTGTCGGATATATTCTCACCATCGCCCTCTACGCCTTCGCTTTTGGCCATTATATTTCCTTTGCTTTTGATCAGGGGGCATGGTTGACCCGCATACTCGCTATTGGCATTGTGTCGGTAATTATCGGTGTGAATTTGATGGGAGCCGGCAAGCTGGCTATAGTAGAAATTGTTATTGTTTGGACCAACCTCATCGCCCTGTTACTGCTGGCCGTTTATGGTCTGATGCATTGGGATACCGTGCAGCTGATGACGGGCGCCCAACCGCGATCGATCTGGAGTGCTCCCATCGGCGCTGCGGCAATCTTTGTATCCTACGAAGGCTTTCAGCTACTTACTTATGAATATGATGAAATCGATTCACCGGAAAAGAACCTGGCTCCCGCTGTACTATCCGGCGTCGCTTTTGTGATCGTCATCTATATGATAGTAGCTCTGGGAGCTGTGATGCTGGCCGGTGCCCTTACTGTTATCGATGAGAAACAAGTATCGCTGGCTGTTGCTGCCCAGGAAGGGCTTGGCGCTTACGGACTGTGGAGCATCGTGGCTGCCGCCGCCTTTGCAACCGCCGCCGCTATCAACTCTACCCTGTTTTCCACGGCAAAGCTGGCAGACCGTGTAGCTGAAGACGGCGAACTGCCAATATTTTTTGAGCATGTCAACAGCAACGGTATTCCCGATCGTGCAGTAATTGTGATTGGTATTCTGGCTGCCACGCTCGCCGTAACCGGATCGCTTTCAACGCTGGTGGAGGCCGCCAGTCTAATTTTCCTGTTTACGTTCGGTACGGTCAATTTTATCGCCATTGATCACCTTGACCAGAAAAAATGGATTCCCTGGCTGGGAATCATCATCGGGGCTATAACTCTACTCATCCTGTTAACCCGACTCACCTTCATTGCCCCGGTGGCCCTGTCGATTATTGTATTCCTGGTTTTTGTGATTGTCTTTATTCGACCCTACATCCTGCAAAAAGCCCAAACCGAAAATAAAGCCTCCGGACAGCAATGAGATCGAAAAAGAGTCTCATAATAATCATTTTGCTGTTACTCAGCCTGAGCTCCTGTTTCCGGGGCCAAAAATCCGGAACAACGCATCTTCGTCTGCTCTCCATGATTCCGGGCACCCATGGAACAATTGAGATACAGGGTAAAGGAGTTCATCAGGATATCCATAAAACGCTGGACCTTTCTTTTGCCGAAAAAGTCGATTATCAGTCTTTGCCCGCCGGTTATTACAATCTTTCCTTCTCGGTACAGGGAAAAAAACTGTTACAGGGAGAATATGCACTGGGTAAAAATGGCTATTACACCATGCTGATTACCGGACTGCAACCCAAGCAGTGGTCCGTAAATCCCCAAAGCATCACCTACAAGCTCAAACACTGGGTCGCCGGAAGCGAGCTGGCCGATCCCAATAAAAATATGCCGCAATGGTTTATGATGAGGGATAATATCGAGGTGACCGGAAGCCGTGCCCACCTGCGAATTGTCAACGCAAACCCATACCTGTCAAAAATCTCAGTTTACAGTTCGACCGGCACGCTCGGTACCGGACTTTGGTATCCTAAAATAAATGAAATCCAAAAGGTAACGCCCGGCCGGCACAAGCTTCAGGTTCGGTACGGCAACATTGAAACAGGAGAAAAAACATTTACCTTTGAAGCGGGTTTCATATATACCCTCGTGGTCGGACCCGGACAACCTACCACCGGAGATATCACTCTCCGGTTACTTGATAAATCCGCCGAACAATAGATCAGGCAAGATAGCGCCTGTTTTTTCCTTGTAAATATAATACCTTATCGAAAAGAGCATCATCAAATCGTTTAATATCAAACCATGGGAACGCATTACGACGGCAGCGAGAAGGAGCGGAAAACACTAAATGCTTTTATTAAACTCATGCGGGCAACCGAATCCCTGAACAACCGGTTGAACCGGTTTCATGCTGAGGCCGACCTCACCGTCAGCCAGTTTGGGGTACTGGAAGCGCTGCTGCACCTGGGGCCGTTAAATCAAAAAGCCCTGGGAGAAAAGCTCCTGAAAAGCGGTGGCAATATCACTTTGGTCATCGATAATCTGGAGAAAAGCGGCTGGGTAGAACGCCAACAGGATCCCGAAGACCGCAGGTCCATGCTCATTCACCTCACCCCTGAGGGTCGAAAACATATTGCACAATACTTTCCCGAACACCTGGAGCGATTGGTTGAAGAATTCGACGTGTTAAGCAATAAAGAGCTCGAACAGCTATCTGCTATCTGCAAGAAACTCGGGCTTCAGCAAGAAGAAGTTTAACACAATATATCGAGTGCCGGGGAGTTATAGCAGTGTAATAAGTACCTATATGTGACTCCTTATATTATCCCCTCAGGGAACGGGCTTAATTGTCCGTTCCCTTTTTTATTCCCAAAAGTCCCTTTAATCGTAACGGACGGCATCGGCCGGCTCTACTTTGGAAGCTCTCAAGGATGGATACCAACTAGCCAGCAGGCAGAGCAACAAACTCCCCAGCAGCACAATACTAACGTCTACATAATGAATACTAACCGGGTAGGCGTCAATAATAAATGCCGATGACAATTTGATCAGGCCGTACTGTTTTTGCAGCCAGCTAAGCAACAGTCCCAATCCTCCGCCGATTACGCAGCCAATGATACCGATATACAGCCCCTGTTTTACAAAAATATTTTTGATGTCGGACGGAGTAAATCCCATGGTCAGCAATACTCCGATATCCCGGTTTTTCTGAATCACAATCATGGTCAGCGACCCGATGATATTCAATACGGCTACCAGCACGATAATCATCAGGATTACGTAGGAGCTCCACTTTTCGAGGTACATCACATCGTAGAGTGGCTTCTGCAGATCGTACCAGGTCTTGATAGAGAAGTCGGGACCGAGAGCAGCCTGCGCCTTTGTTTTTACGGCTTCAGCCTTATCGGTACCGGTAAGCCGAAGATCGATGCCTGAAACCAGGTTTCTCGTCTCAAACAACCTCTGGGCCGCTTCCTGATCGATAAATACTGCCGGACCTTCGGTAATCTGGAGCCGTGAATAGGATCCCCGTATTTTAAACCGATAGCGACGCGGGAGTGAAAACTGCGTCAGGGATTTACGCATGCCGTCGGCACTCAGCAGCACCACCTGGTCACCTACATTCAGGTTCAGCTCGCCCAGCAGACTCTCATTCACCAGCATACCGGGTTCTTTGTTTTCTACTCCCAGATTTACCTTTCCCTTCTGCACGTTTTGGCTGAGGTTATTGATATGAAAGTATTCTTCCGGATTGATACCCCGCACTTCCACCACTTTGTGGTTATTGCCCTCAAAAGCCAGCAGCGCCTTGCCTTCCACAAAAGAGGCAGCAGCCGTCACCTCCGGGATGCCCTCCAGCTTTTGCTGCATATCTCCGGTATATAGAAACGTATCGGAAGCCACCGACTCAATACGGATATCGGGATCATTCTGCAGGAGTAAGCCCTTAATCACTTCAAAAAAACCGTTAAACACCGAAAGAACGACGATTAGCAGAGCTGTACCAATGGTAACCCCCGTAATACTGATCCCTGTTAGCGTGGAGATCAGAGAAATGTGTTTTTTTGAAAAAAGGTAGCGCCTTGCGATGTATCCGGTCGTTTTCATAGGCCCAAAATAATCATAATGCAGAAGCAATACAGCCTAAAATAATAGATGCCTTCACAAACTTTTACCCAACACCCTATCTCAAATTTTATACATTGCCGACTGTGAACCGCATCCGTAACAAACTCAAAGAATTATGATTCGATTTCGCCGATTATCATCGCTCACTTCTTTCGCATTTATGGTCTTTGCCGTTACATGTTACCTAGGAATTTCGAGCCCGGCAACGGCCCAAATTTTTGGCCACGGGGATGAGAAGGCGAACCCGCCCCATGAGCAGCAGTATTTGCAGGAGTTGAAATACAGGAACATCGGTCCCTATCGCGGAGGCCGCTCAGTAGCTGTAGCGGGTCACAAAGACCAGCCGGCTACCTATTACGTTGGATTTACCGGCGGCGGGGTCTATAAAACCACCGATCGGGGACTGACCTGGATCAACGTTTCGGATGAGGATTTTAAAACCGGATCGGTCGGCGCGCTGACGGTAGCTCCCTCCGATCCCAATGTCATTTACGCCGGTATGGGCGAAACCTGCATTCGGGGAAATATGTCGCCCGGTGACGGGGTGTACCGTTCGGTCGACGGCGGTGATACATGGACCCACCTCGGCCTCGGCGAAACGCAGTTTATCGGCGAAATTGCCGTGCATCCCAAAAACGAAGATATCGCTTGGGTGGCCGCGATGGGACACGCCTTTGGCACCGAAGGCAACAAAGAGCGCGGGGTCTACAAGACCACCGACGGCGGAAAAACCTGGGAAAAAGTGTTGTATCAAAACGAACGAACCGGAGCGGTAGACATCACCGTAGATCCCAACAATCCGCGCGTGCTTTACGCGGCCCTCTGGGAAGCCTACCGCAACCCCTGGAAGATGTCGAGCGGCGGCGAAGGCAGCGGACTCTACAAAAGCACCGACGGCGGGGAAACCTGGACCAATATTTCCCAGCGTCCCGGCATGCCAAAAGGGTTGCTGGGCAAGATCGGGGTGACCGTTTCCCCGGTGAATTCAGATCGCGTGTGGGCCATCATCGAAAACGAAAATGGGGGAGTTTTTCGCTCGGATGACGGTGGAAAGAGCTGGAATCGCGTGAACAGCGAGCGAAAACTGCGACAACGGGCTTGGTATTACACCCACATCGAAGCCGACCCACAAAATGAAAACACGGTTTATGTACTCAATGTAGGATTCTATAAATCCACCGACGGCGGTAAGAATTTCGAATCTATCGATACCCCGCACGGAGACCATCACGACCTTTGGATTAATCCCAATGACAGCAAGCAGATGGTCATCGGCGATGACGGCGGCGGACAGGTTACCGAAAATGGCGGGGAAAGCTGGTCTTCCTATTACAAATATGCCACCGCCCAGTTCTACCATGTGATCCTGGATGAACAGTTTCCCTACTGGGTGTACGGTGCACAGCAGGACAACGGTACGGTAGCGATTAAAAACCGGAGCGCCGGTTATGGCATCGACGAAAAGGACTGGATTGCCGTTGCAGGAGGGGAAAGCGGCTATATCGCACCGGACCCCGAAAATCCCAACGTCACTTATGGCGGCAGTTACGGAGGCTACCTGGAGAAGTACAATCACGAAAATGAACAGAGCGATCGCGTTGACGTCTGGCCCAACAATCCCATGGGTTCGGCAGCCAAAAATATCAAAGAGCGGTTCCAGTGGACCTTCCCGATTTATATCTCCCCGCATGACCCGGACGTGCTTTATACTACCTCCCAATACGTGCACCGTTCCACCGATGAAGGGATGAGCTGGAATCGCATCAGCCGTGATCTTACGCGGGATGAGGAGAGCAAGCAGGGGAAATCGGGCGGCCCCATCACCCACGACGATACCAGTATTGAGTATTATAATACCATTTTTGCCTTCGCGGAATCGCCCGTTGAGCAGGGCGTGCTGTGGGCCGGCTCCGATGGCGGACTCGTGCATATCAGCCGCGATAACGGTAAAAGCTGGACCAACGTAACGCCCAAAAATATGCCCGAGGCGATGGTCAGCATTATCGACCCTTCTCCCTTCGACGCCGGCACCGCCTACATGGCGGTCACCCGCTACAAGTTTGATGATTTTCAGCCGATGCTCTACAAAACCGATAATTATGGCAAGAGCTGGACTAAGATCATCAACGGTATCCCCGATAAGGATTTTACACGCGTCATTCGTGAAGATCCCAACAAAAAGGGATTGCTGTATGCCGGTACCGAAACCGGCGTCTATGTTTCTTTTGATGACGGCAACCGCTGGCAGCCGCTGCAGCTAAACCTGCCTCCGGTACCCATTACCGACCTGGCCGTCCATAAACGCGCCAAGGATCTGGTAGTCGCCACGCAGGGACGTGCCTTTTGGATACTGGATGATCTGAACGTACTCCATCAAATCAGCGAACAGACCGAAACGCAAAATTACCTGTACAAGCCCGAGGAGACCTTCAAGTTCGGAGGCCCCAGCTTTCACGAACCCGGCATGTCGCGGGGGGAAAATCCTGATCCTGGCGTGGTGATTCACTATAACCTGAAAGAATCTACCGATAAGGAAGTGAAGCTACAGTTCCTGGAATCCAACGGCGACGTGATTCGCACCTACTCCAGCGAGGAAACCATCGAAGGTAAAGAAGTTAAGGAGTCTACCGAATTCTATGAAGAAAAAGACAAGACCCCGCCCTCGGTACTGACCACCAAGGAAGGGCTGAATAAGTTTTCCTGGAATATGCGCTATCCCGGTGCCACCGATCTGGATGGCCGTCAGATTCTGTGGGCCGGCACCACGGCCGGGCCGAAGGCTGTCCCCGGTTCCTACCAGGTGCGGCTGATCATCGGTGATCAAACCATCATGACGCAGCCGTTTGAGATCAAGAAAGATCCGCGCATCGAGACCACACAGGACGATTTCGAGGCCCAATTCGAGCTGCATAAGCGCATTATTGCCAAGCTGGACACTACACATAAAACCATCAATCGCATCCGCGAGATCAAGGATCAACTGAACGATATCAAAAAAGAATACAAAGGGAATGAAAAGGTGCAGGAGCGTGCCGACGGGCTACTGGAAACCCTTTCGGAAGCCGAAGGTGAGCTGATGCAGACCAAGGCGGAAGCCTACCAGGATGTGCTTAATTATCCCATTAAACTAAATAATAAGCTGGCGGCCCTGGCCAATACGGTGGCGACCGGCGATAACCGTCCCACCGAGCAGCAGTATGCTGTTTTCAATGATCTGGAGCAGAAGGTGGATGCCCAGTTTAAGAAAGTAGAACCCATTTTACGGGGCGAGCTTAGCGATATGATTCAGGAGATTGACCAAGAGGCCATCCCGATAGAGAATTAAGGTTTAATAAAAAAAGCAGGTGCACGGCGCGCCATGTACCTGCTTTTTAAGTTATTAGTTTAGTATTAAACTCTCATGTCATCCTGAACTTATTTTCAGCATCTAAAGTCGAAAAACAAATGAACCGCAGAGGGCACAAAGAGTGCCATGATTAACTAAGAAGTTTACTTGTTACAATGTTCTGCTTTATAACAAGTAATAAACGTAGTTAGGAGCTTTATAAGCTAAACCCCATCCAAAACTAATTATTTAGTTAATAAATTACAGATCCTGAACCAAGTTCAGGATGACACATTTTTACTTTGACTGCCAATTAAATGATTTGATTCCACAAGTCAATTAGCTTGGGGTTCTGTTCTTTTATCAGATTCCATTTCCATTCTTTATGCCAATTCTTTAGCTGTTTATCACGTGCTATTGCTTCATTAATATTCGGATACTTCTCATAATGCAAAAGATACTTGATCTTATATGCGGATGTAAATTTTGACCCTTTCCCCTTTTATGTTGGGCTATTCTTTTTTCCAGATCATTACAAACACTAATATAGAGGACTGCTCTGGTATAATTAGACAGGATATATACGTAACCCGTTTTCCCAAGATGATTATTATGGTAGGCCATTAATGATTGGTCTTTTTAAGTAAGACCGCTAATAGTGAATAACTTTACAGAACAAGTTACGTGTCATCCTGAACTTGTTTCAGGATCTAAAGCCATATGGCACAAAACCACGAGATAATGAAAGAACACAGCATGTAAATAAACTCAAAGTCACATCTACTCTTCCCCATCCTGCTTGTCGCCGAGGGGAAGCTTCACTGAACTCCGCACGTGCAGGTCGCGCTGCGGGTACGGAATCTCAATTTCATATTTACGGAAGGTACGGACAATCGCCTGGTTGAGTTCATTACGCACGCGTGGATAGTGTTTCACATCCGGGATCCAGGACCGCAGCTGCATATTCCAGGCCGAATCGCCAAATTCTATAAGATGGACTTCCGGCTTAGGATTCTGCATCACACTGTCGTTTTCATCGGCCACTTCCTTAAGCGCTTTGAGCACGGCATCCAGGTCGGACCCATACGATACATTCACATTCACATCCAGCCGGTACGAAGGATCACCATGCGAATAGTTGATGACGTCCTTCGAGACAAATTCCGAATTCGGCACGATGATAAATACGTTATTCACCGTACGTACCATCGTGGAGCGGATGTTAATCTCGGTAACGTCTCCTTCGATGTTATTTACCATCACGCGGTCGCCCACGCTGATGGGACGCTCAAAAAGAATAATAAGTCCCGAAATAAAATTGGAGGTTACGTTCTGCAGGCCAAAACCGATCCCCACCGACAGCAAACCAAATATCACAGTAAGGCTGCTCAGATCAATTCCAATAAAATCGAAGGAGATCAGTGCACCAATAGTGATAATGATATACTGGCTGATACGCGAGAGCGTGTATCGCGTGCCGGCATCCATGCGAAAATGCTTGAGCAATCGCCGATTTAGTCCCTTCCGAACGGCTACTGCCAGCAGCACAAATGCGGTGATCAGCAACAGAAAGATCAGGATCGAAATAACCGTAATGGGAACCTGGTTCAGCGTGAATAGCTTCAGGTTCAGAATCTCAGAAATATAGCTAAACAGCTCTTCCCAGGTCATACTATAGCTCGTTGGTTGATGAATATAGTACGATACGCAAAAAAGACCCTCATAACAACCCGGGAGAATTACCAAGGCGTCATCCCGGCTAATATCTCAGAAATAACAGATCATCCCAAGATGATTATCAGTCTTTCAAATCATTTTCGCTGATGGTGTATTCCCAGCGTTTTTTACCTTTGGAGTCGTAGGTCTGCAAGATCAGCTTCCGGTGATTCCGTTTGCCGGTCACTCGGATCATCCCAAAGTTCTGATCCTTATAGACCAGCGTGCCGTCCACCCGCTGCGGATTATCATACTCTTCGGATTCATCTATTGAGCTGTAGCTGCTGCTGGAAAGCGGCGAGGAAGTAAATTCATAAATGGGATAGTCATTGCCGCGGTTGGTTTTCAGCAGTTCGGTAAAGTGGCGGTCGCCGCTTAGAAATACCACGCCCGGAATATCCTGCTCGTCCAGGTAGCTCATGAGCTCATTATACTCTTTGTGATAGGCGTATAGCGATTCTTCATCATTCATTTTGTTGGTCACCTGGTTGCCCACCATTACCAATTTAAAGGTGGCATTACTGTTGACCAAGCCATCTTTGAGCCATTGCAACTGTTCCGGACCGAAAAAGTCCCGGTCTTGCTTTTCCAGATCATCGGGCGCACGGTGGTAGCGATCGTCCATGAAAAAGAACTCTACATCGTTGTATTTATAGCGGGTGAACACGCCGTCGGTACCCGCTATACCATAGCCCGGATTAGCCCAGTACCGCTTAAAGATATCCAGCGAAGCTTGTTTCATGCGATAAGAGCGGTCGGAGTTGTTGGGTCCATAATCATGATCGTCCCAAATTGCCAGGTTCACTGCCTGTGCCAGCAGTTCCTGCATCTGTGGGGTATTACGGGCATCCTTGTAGCGGTAATCCATGCGGCTTTCGGAATAGAAATCCGGCTCGCGATAGTATAGGTTATCCCCCAACCAAAGCATCAAATCGGGATTCTGTTCGCTTATTTTCGTCAGGATGTCGGCGCCCTGTCCGTAGGGATCACCCGGCCGATCGTATTGGGAGTCGTTGATATACAGGCATGATCCCAGGGCAATGGTAAAGTCCGGGGCATCGCGCCGCCATTGCCAAAGCTGCTGGGTAGTGAACTCCGTCTGGTAGGGCAACTCAAGCTTTTGTCCGTCAAGATAAAATTCGTACTGATAAGTAGTACCGTAATCCAGGTCAGAAAGTTTGATATGGGCCGTATTGGATTCTCCGGCTTTGGTGGTACCACTATAAGAATACCGGGTCGAACCATTTCCGCTTTTTTTCCAGAAACGCAGCTCAAAAGGTACCGGTTTCGTGGTTTGAATCCACAAGTTCGCCTCCTGCATCTCTACGTGTCCCAGCATGGGGCCGGCTTCCAGCAGCGATACCCCGGTCTGGGCCTGCATCGAGAGGGTGATAACCAATAGCAACGTGAATAGGGAGGCAAGTTTTTTGCGCATCATAACAACTTCTTTTTTTGATGATTAAGTGCCATAAGGTAGCGGTTGTCTTCCTCTTTTTCATCAGTCTAATATTATGGAATAGTTATTATTGAATAAGCGTAGGGTTTGCGGTATTTTCTGCTTCTGAGAAGGAATAAGTTTAACCCAACATCTATTTCATGCGCATTATCATTTTTGGTCCTCCGGGCGCCGGCAAAGGTACCCAGGCAAAACTCATCAGTGAAGAATATGACATCCCGCATCTTTCCACGGGCGAAATTTTTCGTACGGCTATCAAAAATGAAACACCGTTGGGCAAAGAGGTTAAATCCATTTTGGATGCCGGTGATCTGGTGCCGGATGAAAAAGTAGTAGCGCTGATTGAAGAGGAGCTTAAGGATGAGAAATACGAGGACGGCTATATACTGGACGGCTTTCCGCGAACTGTTCCCCAGGCCAAGGCCTTCGACAAGATTTTAGATAAGAAAGGAAAATCGCTGGATGCCTTTCTACAGCTGCAGGTCCCTGAAGAAGAACTGGTTAACCGTATCCTGAGCCGCGGCGAAGGACGGTCCGACGACACTCCCGAAAAGGTAAAGAATCGCCTGGAAGTGTATTGGAACGAAACCCAGCCCGTGTTAAACCATTACCGAGAGCAGGAAGTCGTTAAAGAGATAGACGGCGTCGGGTCTATTGATGATATTTTTGAACGTATAAAAGACGCCCTTCCGGAATAACCTTCCCGATATGGCATACCTCCCAATTTTACATCACTGTATAAGCTAATCCCCTCACCGGAGGGGATTTACAGCCTCTCTGCTTACCAGATAGTTAGCACATCAAAGAAACCAATAGATCCTCCACTAACTAAATGATTAGTTATCTTTAAAAGTGTTTTTATTACATTAAGATAAGGGTTTTCCTTACATCTCGTTGATGATGGGTGAAATATCATACTCAGGAAAAGAACCTCTTAAATAAACCAAGACTATGAAGATATTTAGCAGAGTCGCCATCTTGAGTGTGTTATTAATAACGGGATGCACCACTTCGGGCGCATTCCTGGCCCTTAATCAAACGCAGGTGAATTTACAGGAAGCCAACTATACCATCACGGCTACCAGCGTCACCGGAGAGTCGGAATCCGCTTACGTGCTTGGGTTAAGCTATTCATCCGGACTCACGGCAACAACCCTGGCTATCGGTCGGGTTGAAGGCACGGGAATGCTATATAAGGAAGCTTTGGATAATCTGTGGACCAATTACGAAAAGGATAACGGCAGCATTGATGGAAAGCGGCTGGCCCTGGCCAACGTCCGCTACGATACCGACATCCTGAACCTGCTTATTTATACCAAGGTAAAGGTTGGTGTGCGTGCCGACATCATCGAATTCACCGATTAAGAGTATAATCTAGTTCTTTTTCAGAACGTCGATGATCGCCGGCGTTACGTCCGTGATGTTTTGAGCACCGGAAAAGAGCGGAGCGCCCGGTCCGTGTACAAAAAGCGGGACTTCATTGAGAGTATGTGTTTTGACCGAAAGGTCCTCAATATTGCCGTGATCACTGCTTAATACAAGGGTCGTATTTTCCGGTTTGTGCTGCATCAGATGCCATAGAAAACGGCTGTATATACCCAGGATTTGATTCGCTTTCGCCGGCTCCTGGCTATGGCCCGCCTTGTCGGTAAGATAATACTCATGCAGCAGCAAATCGTACTGCCCGCTTTGGGCTAGCAGCCGGTCCGCGGCCTGCTCCGGACTGATTTCCGGTACTTCCAGCCCCAGTTGATCCCGCCAGGCCTGCTGGGTAATTTCGGCGGTTAGAGCTTTCCCCTCTTTCACTTCTTTGGTGGTGTGAAGCGGGATATCAGCGCTTTTGGTCATCAGGGTCGTACAACTCCAGCGATTCCTTTTCTCTGCTTTCTTGAAAAAGATATCCGGATAGGCATTCATAAACCGGCATTGCTTACCCAGGGCTTTAGCTTTATGAAAAAGGCTTTGCTGCTTCAGAAAGGGTTTAATCCCCGAATGCGGAAAGGGTCCAAAATGCTTGCCAATTTCCCCGGGCGCATTCTGCCCTGTAAAAAGCGCCGTCTGACCGGTTCCACTTTGTGGAAGCCCCTCAACGTCAAGGCAGGCGTCCACTGCTTTAAAAAAGTGATCAGGCTGTTTCACCGATGTTGCCTGCCTGGAAAATGTCTGATCCCCGGCCATCGCTTCAAATCCCTTATATAGTTGCCGATAAAAAGGATTTGAGCGGGATTCTTCTCCAAGACCTACGCCGTCAATAAATAAAAATATAACTGACATATCGTTGTTAAATCACAAGCTTAGGCGAAGTTAGTCGCCATTACATAAGATAGCTTTTTACAGATGCAGGATACAAGATTCAAGATGACATGCTTATTTAGTTTTTGGTAAACCTCCTTTTCTTAAATCGTTCTTGTTTCCACCACTTCCGGGTCAGCGTACTGCCGACCCCAAAAAACGCAATCCCAATCACACTAATGAGTATAGTGGCAAACCAGTTCCATAATCCATCATCAATAATAGCGTGACTGGCGTTCCCGGGATCATATAAAATAGGCACCGCGGCTCCCCTGCCATAAGACGGAGTGGAGGAACCTACATCATGTTTAAAGGTAATGCTTTGTCCGGTTGGCGGATGCACAAATTCCACAATGGGATAATAGGTCGTGCCGTCATCATCGGTTTGGCTTTTAAAATCGATAACCCTGCCTTCTGCCGTTTGGGCACGATCCAGAAAATTCCAGCGGTTGATGCCAACATAGATCGCCCCGGCTATAGCCAGTAATCCAATAACAGCAAAGACCGGACCGATAAATTTCAGATTTTTATTCTCCGGCAGATCCGGATTATCCAACTCTTGCTGTGTGGTAAGTAAATTATCTTTTGAGGGATGGTTGTGCCTGACCTTTTTACGCAGACTTCGTACTTCCTGCGCCAGGTCAGGAACGCTTTTGATTTCCCTTTTCCGCAGCATCGAGCCAAAAAACCAGGCAACAACGCCCGAGAGTCCAAATGCGGTAACCAGGGAAAAGAAAGACATCTCAAAGTTTATCCAGAATATATAGCAGATAACTAATCCAACCACCATAAAGATTGGTCCTATAATACCCTGGGCTACCGATTTCAGTCGCTGATCGTCATATTTATTTGAGTAATAGACCTCTACGGACTCACCAATATCATACATGGGCCAGCTGGCGCCGGACTTCGCCTGGAACTCCTTTTTATTGCCTTTGCCAATAAACTCTATTACCGGGTAGTAAATATAAGAGGCGCTCTTTCGAGACCGTTTATATTTTCTCCGAAAGGCGATCACTTTTCCGGGGATAATCTCATAGGATCTGACGACCGTTATGTAATCCCACACAATGACCGCTCCGGTGAGGGCGAAGATCAATCCAAAAAGAAGAAAAAAGACGGACATCCCGATAAGGTTAGATGAATGGATAACTGCAATTAACGAAAAAATCGGGCGCAAATCTATCAGGCGGGATGCTAAGCGCGGATTTTGCTAAATAATATTATTCAAAATAAACCCCAATGGATTATAGTTTGATTAGATTCAATCCTTTATGTCGACTGGTTAAATATTGTTTGAAAATTATGGACCTTCATCGCCCTGCCCCCTTCAATGACTCTCAATGCCAAAAGTTTTATAATTCTGCTACAAGGCGGGCAAGAACCTTTGCTAGTTTAAAGATTAGGAGCCTGTATACCCAGCCTTGAATAACCAAGTGAAGACCGAGAAAGGCGGATGATAAATTCACACCGGTTGGATACAGGAATAAAGTAATTTAATATCTCGTTAAACATAAGCTCGTAGTCTAATACCCCCTACAAGAGATTGTCTCTTCATAAATCATTCAATAGATTTGTATTGGCCTGTTCAGGATGACAGATTGGTTAATACCGAACCATAAGGCCCCGCTTACCTGGGAAAAGAGCTATATCCTTCGGAATTCGCTTCACACACATTGCCCAGTGAGGGTTGTTTGAACAATCCGCAGCGGTTGTCTCAATGGCGTAAGTACATGAATGACCATCGAACTTATCCCGGACGGTGCCTGAAGGTGGTTAATTATTCTAAAAAATGATTTGTAAATATACTTGCTTGTACAAACATTATTTATCCTAAAGGCTTTAAAGGCAGTAAAGCACCAACTATTCTACCAAATACTTCACAAAATTCAGACCTTATGGACGGGCCTGCAGTTGCGAACCCATTCTTCGAAACTGTTTTATCTTTAGCCATCCACGCGTGATATAAGCCCCACCCGCCAAAAAGATCATTGCCAGTAAACCCACAACCACCGGCCCCATCCAATTCCAAAACCCTTCATCAAGATAGGCATCGGCAGGGCGATCCGGATTATATCTTACCGGTACCTTTTGGTTTACAGCATAAATTTTTTCTTCATTTCCCTTTTGTCCAACAAAAAGGTATTCACTCCCGTCGTCTTCGGTACTAAAAACAATAACCGGATAATACAAGGGCTGACTTGCTTCCCTGTTTTCATACCCGATAACACGGCCTTCAACCCGTTTGCTTTGCTGCAAATCAGTCCATTGTTCCATTGCAAGGTAAGCACTACCTATGATCGTCAAAACACCCAGAAACAAAAAGAACGGGCCTACCCTGTACCGCTTTTGATTGACGGATAAGTCGACGTTCAGTAACAACTCCTGATCAGTAATCAGCTGTTCATCGATGGTATCCTCTTCGCGGGCCAGGCGCAGCAGGTACATTTTTACCACTTTCTTAATCTCGGTAACCGAGCGAATATTTCGCCTTCTCAGTTGGTAGAGCAGCAGACCCAAAACCATCAGAAAGATCACCAGGCTGATGCTCAAAAAGACTAAACTTATCTCAAAAATCGACCATATAAGGAAAAATATATAGCCTCCAACGATCAGAAAGATGAGTCCCATAACCAAACTGGCTGCAGATTTTAACCGATCGTCATCATAGGCTTTGGAATAATAGACGTTCACCGATTCGCCGATATTATAGATAGGCCAACCGTTGGCTACATTCGATATAAGCCGTCGTTTTTCTCCCTCAATGACATACTCAACCACCGGATAAAACAGCAGACGGGGACCGCCGCTTCGGGCGCGTGCTTCTTTTCTATACGCAACCACCTTACCGGAAACAATATTATAACGGCTGAGGACCATAATATAGTCCCAAAGAAATGCACCTCCACCAGTTACAAACACAAAACCGAGGACGAAAAGGATTAATTGCATGCTGATACCTAATAATCAATGTACCAAATAACGGAAATTTTAACTGATGTCATACAAATAAGATTTTTGGGTATTTATTGTAAACTCATCTAAGCCGTAAAAGGTTTCTATATGCCGTTAACCATCGGGGTTATCGTTATGATATTATCGCTCCAGCACCAGCGTCACCGGTCCGTCGTTGTGGAGCTGGACGTCCATATACGCTCCGAATTCGCCGGTTTCAATATTCAGAAGGGAGTGGTCCCTGAAATACTGAACCATCCCTTCATATAGCTTATTGGCTTTCCCAGGGCCGGCCGCGGCAAAATAACTGGGACGATTGCCCTGCTCATAATCCCCGTAGAGGGTAAACTGCGGAACCACCAGAATTTCGCCCTCCACATCCTGCACCGACAGATTCATCTTTCCCTCGGGATCATCAAAAACCCGAAGCTTCAATATTTTCTCGGCCAGCCACTGCATCTGCTCTTCCGTATCATCTTCATGGACACCGACCAGCAGCATGAGTCCCTGATTAATCGCACCAATCTGCTCATCATCAACCGAAACACTCGCTTCGGATACCCGTTGTAGCACTACTTTCATATCTAAGTCTGTTAATAACTATGTGGATAAGTATGTGTAAAACTCTGCCTCAAAATAGATCTTCCAAAACCAACAAAATTTCTCCACAGCTTTCAACATTCATATTTCATTTTCCACAGGTTATCCAATCGAAAGTTAGTGTATAAAACATTTTTTTCTTGACACTCACTTTTTTGTGGATTGTGGATAACCAAAAAAATGTATCGCTAACCTCTTGTTAATTATGGGAATGTTATCCACAAAGTAATCCACAAGCCAATATTTAAGATAGAATAACTGTGTACTAAAAAGTTATCCACTTTTCCACAGCTTCTACTATGTACTACAAATATTATAAATTTAATGTTATTCATGTTTTCCGGTGGATAATGTGGAGAAATATTTCTTAAAAAACAGAAACAGGTTGGCTATATTCATATCAGCTTAAAAGCAGAACTCTTGAATTCCCAATCTGGTATATGCAAAATCTCAAATATCCCATAGGTCGTTACCAGGCTAAGCAAAGCGTGTCACCACGCGATGTTGCCCCTTGGATTGATGAGATCCAGGTACTGCCAGATCAGCTTCGGGAAGCCGTAGAAAATTTGACCGACGAGCAATTGAATACCTGCTACCGTGAAGAGGGGTGGACTCTACGCCAGGTGGTCCATCATTTGGCCGACAGTCACATGAATGGCTACATGAGAATGAAACTGGCCTTAACCGAGCAAAATCCAACCATAAAACCTTACCGGCAGGAGGTCTGGGCAGAACTTCCGGACTCCCAGCGGGATATCAGTGTTTCTCTGGATTTGCTGGAAAGCTTGCATGAGCGATGGACGTATTTGCTGAAATCATTGGACCAAAAACAGCTGGAACGAACCTACCGGCACCCGAAATCGGGTGAGATCGTACTGAAAAGCGCCATCGGACTGTATGCCTGGCACGGGAAGCATCACCTGGCCCACATCACAACTTTGATAAAGCAAAAAAACTGGAACTGATGTCTGACAAGAAAAAGAAATTTACTTACAAAGACGCCGGCGTGGATATCGAAGCCGGGGAAGAGATGGTGGAATCGATCAAAGGCGTAGTGCAGCAGACCCATAGCGATGCGGTGTTGAGCAACATCGGTGGTTTCGGCGGCTTTTTTCGTCCCGACTTAGGCAACTACGAAGACCCGGTATTTGTAAGCAGCGTAGACGGCGTGGGCACCAAGCTGATTGTGGCCTTTAAATCCGGGAAATATGATACTGTAGGCCAGGACCTGGTGAATCACTGCGTGAATGATATTGCCGTTTGCGGGGCCGATCCGCTTTTTTTCCTGGATTATTTTTCCACCGGCAAGCTGGAGAAAGAAGTCGGATACCAAGTGGTGAAGGGTTTTGCACAAGCTTGCAAGGAAAACGGGGTGGCGCTAATCGGAGGGGAGACCGCCGAAATGCCCGACATCTACAGCGAGGGTGAATTTGACCTGGCCGGGACTATCGTGGGCATGGTGGATCGCGAAAAAATTATTGAGGGCAAAAAAATTGCTTCCGGTGATGTGTTGCTGGGTTTCCCGAGCACCGGTCTGCATACCAACGGATACTCCCTGGCGCGGAAAGTGCTGTTTTCGGAATACGGGGTTAGTGACTATGTGGACGAGCTGGGGAACACGGTGGGCGAGGCGATGCTGGCGGTTCACAAATCGTACCTGCCGGTAATCCGCGAGTTGCGGGACCGCGACGGCGTCCACGGCTTTTCGCATGTGACCGGCGGCGGTATCATCGGCAATACCAAGCGCATTGTGCCTTACGGACTCAGCATCGACGTGGACTGGGATGCCTGGGAGCGTCCCGCCCTGTTCAAGCTAATACAGGAGATCGGCAACGTGCCCGAAGACGACATGCGGGCCACCTTTAACCTGGGCATTGGACTGATTGCCATAGTAGATCCGGAGTCCGCCGACGAGGTAAAAAAAGCCGCGGCCGACATGGACGAGGAAGTTATTGAGATAGGACAAATCAGCTAAATTATATTAAGATAGTTGAACGGCTATTCAGCAGTTCAGATAGCCGGGGAGGGACAGAAGGTGTTGGTGTTTTTAGGGTGAGCGCCGATAACTATGTTATGTCACAATATTATGTCAATTAGCTGTGATATAACTCCATGAAATAATACGCCTTTTGCTCTTTATTCCTTATTTAGCTACCTATAGAAGGTGATTAATAAACCATTATACAAAACCCTATTTGATATATTTATAGGTTAGGCCAACTTAAATTCATCCAATCACTTGTAATTTAATCCAGATATATTTTTAAGCAATTCTTTATGGATGAGTTCAATTTAGAAAAATATCGAAACTATAAGCAGAGTCTAGAAAAATCTATCAACATTGTAAATAACTCATCTGATGTTGACAAAAGATTACGTGGCGCAAGGAATGGTGTGAAAACTCTTGAAAAAATGAAACCATACATTAAAAAGGGAGAAATCACTCTTGACCAAGACGTAGATGAAGCTATTCATAACTTTAAAAATGTCAACGATGAAATCATTACTGAATATCTGGATGAAAATTATTCAGATATTGTAGAACAAGATCTCAATGAAAAGACCGATGAAGATTTTTTTCAAGACCTTAAAAATCTGTTAACCGATACCTGCTACTATCGCCTGTTATCCTTTGACCGATCCAAAATCCAAGCTTTCGACGAAAAAATAGAAACTGTTTTCAAAGCTATAAGCCTTCCAAGTTTATCAAAACCAGCATTTAGTCTACTTAGGGAATTTAAATTTCAAGGTAATCCGGATGATTACACCAATTCTGAGCGATGGCAAGATGTGCTTCCAGATCCTGAATATACTGTCAAATTCTTCTCAGAAGGAGATCTAATCAGACCTTTGACACAAATTGAAACGATAGATTTGAATCTCACTAAAGTTGAAATTCAAGATGTGTTAAGAACTCATAATAAACCCGTCAGTGGCTTAAAAGATGAACTTATTAAAAGAGCATTGAATATTGATGAAAATATTTTCAATGATAAGTTGAAAGAAGAATCTATCTATAAATGTACTGAGAAGGGGCTAAAGCTGGTCAAAATTTTTGAAAATTATCAACAAAAGCTACAAAAGAAGGTCAAGGAAGAAATTCTAAGTCAACTTGAAAATAGGCAATTCAGAAGTTGTTTAGAGCTACGTAAAAAGTTTGAGGATGAGAAAGTATTTCCATCCCCTCCGGGAATGGGTACTTGGAGCACCTTCATTTCTAGTACGCTGGAACAGCTTCAATTAATTTTTTCAAAAAGACCCACAATTTTAAAAGAAATATCCGATGATAACTTAGAGAAGTTACGATTAGGAGCTGGTTTTCTGGCAATTTGGGGTGAAAGTAAACCAGACAAGGATCTTATTTCGAGAGAATTAGAGTGTAAGTTTGATTTTGATGTAGCATGCAGAATGCTACTTTTTCATGCTTCCCACATTCAAGACCTTACGAGATACGAGGAATCAAACGTAGTTAGAAAAGTTGAAATTATTGCTTCAAATGATTCCTGTGATAACTGCAAGAAGATAGATGGTAAAAAATTCGAGATCGATAAAGTGCCAGAACTTCCTTATCCAAATTGTACTTGTGAGTTAGGTTGCCGTTGTACAATCGCAGCAGTAAACGTTAATTGAATAGTAAAGTTGGCCTAACCCCTTTAAAAAGGAAAATGTCAAGCAGATAGTCCTCACCTACATCTAGCTACAGCATTTCAATAACTCCTTAATTCAAACCTTTAACTGGCAACCGGTGTCGCTGATCAAGCTCGGATTACCT